>Ga0209345_10003304_pt1 | contig 16740 bp, 12 predicted proteins | sample Cruoilmetagenom7_FD_187294 | JGI IMG/M metagenome (GOLD analysis project Ga0209345, IMG submission 187294) | Oil polluted marine microbial communities from Coal Oil Point, Santa Barbara, California, USA - Sample 7 (SPAdes) (version 2) | ecosystem: Environmental > Aquatic > Marine > Oil seeps ...
CTTTATGTTACTTTAAGCGTATCTAAAGCTTGAAATGTTTGGTAAACCACTCGAATTCTTGTCTTTCAGGAAGTTCATTTTTTTTATATATTTGCTGAGCATTTAGAAGTTTATATAAAGCAATTATTCAAGAGAATATTTAACCAATTCCGCAGATGAGCTTTGATGTTCATGAGTATTTTTCCAAATTAAACGGCGGAGATGTTCTGGTTGCCTATAAAGGCAGTATCACCACTGACCTGATCAATAATGTACTCGAAGAGATTGAGGAGAAGATGGATGGTGCAGATGAACAGGCCAAGATAAAAAAGAAGGTCTACAATGTACTTGTTGAAAGCCTTCAAAACCTTTATCATCACATAGAAGAACTACCGGATAAATTAAAAAGTGATTTTGAATCAAAATTCGGAATACTGGTTGTTTCCCGCAAAGGTGATAATTACCGGATCTCAACAGGCAATTTTATCAGTTCTGAGAAGATTAAATTTCTGAAGGACAAGATTGATAAGATCAATTCGCTGTCTGGAGATGAACTTAAAGACATGTATAAGTTCATTCTGAATCACCAGAAGCTTTCAGCCAAAGGAGGAGGAGGACTCGGTCTCGTTGATATTGCACGGAAAACCGGGAACAAACTTGAGTATACTTTCCAGCATTACCAGGATGATTATTATTTCTTCAACCTGGATGTATATATTAACGAAGAAAACTAACTAAAAGAATTTAATAATAATGGAACCAATTTCAATCGAAGGTACGACAAAGACACCAACAGTAAAGTTTGATGCTGGGTCTGGGAAAATAGAGATCAAAGGGCGGTCAATACCGGAAAATTCCATTGAATTTTATAAACCCTTGGTTGATTGGCTGGAAGAATATGCAAAGGGGCCACTGGATAAAACATCTGTAAATGTACAGCTGGAATATTTCAATACCAGTTCTTCCAAATGCATCCTGGATGTATTCAAAAAGCTGGAAGCCATCCATAAGGCGAAAAACGAAGTGGTGATAAACTGGTATTATGAAGAAGATGATGAAGATATGCTGGAGGCTGGTGAGGACTATGAATCCATTATCAGGGTTCCCTTTAAGATGATCGAAATAGTAGAATAATCAGAACAAATCCACGCAAGATATTGAGACCATCTCAGCATATACGCCGGGATGGTTTTTTATTTGTTTAAGATATCAGGTCGTCGCTGACATCCCGGCAAACCGGGATGAAGGCTCCTCAACTGATATCTTATCCTTCCCGATGTTTATGCCGGGTAAATCGGCCGAAGAAGTCCAGTGATCTTTTTAAGAGCCTGTAGTACAGGATTATGTAGAAGAGTAGTGTCATAAGCCAGATGATGGCGATATTGACACCAAAGGTGCTGAAGAAGTTACCGAATACCTGTTTTCTAGGTGCGTAAAAGTGTGCCTTGACAAGTTTATGTTCCGGATCCATATAGATGGGGTCCATTTTCTGGTAGAGGCGGTTTTTATACTGGATGATCCGGTCCCTGACTTTTGAGTTTTTTACAAAATCTTCCAGTGATTCATTGTTCTGTTCCCGTTTTGTTTTATTAAAGGCCTCCTTTTTTTCATCGGTTCGCTGGAGTTCCCTGGTACGTTTATCATTCTCCTCGTTGGCCTTATTATATAGTCTGATATTGTATGCATTGATTTCACGCAGGTATTTGCGTGTTGAATTCAGTATGTCCTTGTTTATCTTTTCAGGTGTGAGTGCTGACAGGTTTTCGAAGCTTATGCTGGTATTTTTCTTCATTTCATCTTCGATCTCGCTCCTGAGGAGGTTTAAGTGATTCTTGATGTCCTCAGCCTTGGCAGGATCACCCAGGTTTCGTTCAATGCTCTCTACCTTGTTTGTCAGGTTTACCGTCCAGAAATCCTTGCGGTAACTCGCCTCACTCATTATTTTGTCAAATACATAATACTTGGACTGGTATGTATTATTCATAAACTGGTAGGTAGCGAGGGCTTCATATGCCCATCGGGCGGTCATCATCTCGCCATAGATAGGAATGCTGGTCGGAGAGGAAATTTTCGGGTTGAGTTTCTCATACTTCACGATAACCCCGCTCAGGATGATCTGTGGTATGACCAGGAATGGGATCAGGATGTATATGGTTACAACAGTCTTGAAACTATCGGATATAACCAGCCCGATAAGGTTGGACGAAACCCAGGCACTGAAAAGGACCAGCCAGTACTGCCAGTACATGCCTTTGATCTCCATAATGCTGTTTCCAATGACAACGAACAATAGGGCTTGTATGGCTGAGAGGGTCATCAGGACGGCCACTTTCGAAAGAAGGTATCCCGACCTGCTGAGGTTTAGGAATGCTTCTCTCTTTTTAATTCTCCTATCCTTAATTATCTCCTCTGCACTGCCTGTGAGTCCCATGAAGATGGCAACGATCACTGACATAAAAATATAAACAGGGAGGTTGGAGTTTCCTTCAAGGTTGTAACCATGAATATTGGTTATATTAACATTGAAATACTTGATGATATATGCCAATAGGAAGGCCAGCAGTGGCGCTTCCAGGATATTGATCACCATGTATTGGGTGTTTGACAGCTTGGAAAGAACATCACGTTTGACAAAGATCAGGAACTGTTTCAGTTTGTTGGGGATTTTGAATGAGATCTCCGGCAGTACTGTATGCTGTTCAAGGTATTTGCCGTTCTCTTTTTCTTTCTTTAAAAAATGCTTGTGCCATTCCCAGGGAGAAATTTTTCTGATTTTAGTGGCTTTTCCGTATTCATCGAGTACATTGGATTCAACAATGTTAAATATCTGTTCCGGGTTCACATTACCACATACTTCACATTCACTTTCATTACAGTTTGCGTGATGGATCTTCTTTTTGAAGTAGACAATGGATTCAATGGGATCTCCATCGTAAATCATCCAGCCTCCCGTATCCAGGATGATCATATTGTCAAACATCTTGAAAATATCTGAAGAAGGTTGGTGTATGACAATAAATACGAGTTTTCCTTTCAGGGAAAGTTCTTTCAGCAGGTCCATGATGTTTTCTGAATCCCTTGATGACAGACCTGAAGTAGGCTCGTCCAGGAACAGAATGGATGGTTCTCTGATCAACTCAAGTGCGATGTTCAGTCTTTTTCGCTGACCACCGCTGATCTTTTTATTCAAGGGGCTTCCCACCTGGATATCCCGGATCTCAAATAATCCAAGATTTTCAAGTGCCTGGTTCACAGCTTCTACAATCTGTTCTTCAGTATAATTATCAAAACATAACTTGGCATTATAGTACAGGTTTTGATAAACCGTTAATTCCTCTATCAGCAGGTCGTCTTGGGATACATGGCCAATGATCCCTTCTATCTTTTCTTTTTCAGTAAAAATGTCCACCCCGTTGATAAGTACCCTGCCCTTGGTTGGAGGTGTCGATCCATTCAGGACGTTCAACAGGGTGGATTTGCCAGCGCCACTGGCCCCCATGATCCCGATCAGCCGACCTGATTCTTCTTTGAAACTTAGCTTATGTAAGCCTGTATCGCCGCTCTTGAAACGGTATTCAATCTCGCTGACTTCAAATGTGATCCTGCCTTTGATCTTGTCTAGCTGGAATCGACTGACAATATCACTATAGTAGATGGGTTTGATCTGTTGGTTCTTGATCGAAGAACCGTTATTCAGTACATATACCTTGTCCCCCTGGATCAGCTGGCTGTTCAGGTACATTTCACGTTTTCCGATATACCTGATGAAATACAGCCTGGCACTTGGAACATGCAACACCCTGATTTGTCCCTTCATCGAATCAATGAAAATATGTTTCGATTTTTCAAGGGTAAAATCCTGGTTGCTGTCAATCATCATGATGTCTTCACTATCTGGTACATCTTCAGGGGGAAGCAACGCAAAATCCCTGATCTGCTCATATTCTTCTTCCAATACATTGAAGGTATCAGACACAGTATTGATGAATTCCATCTCCTGTTCCGTGATTTCACCTTTGTCAGATCTTACAAATTCCAGGAGGCGGATCAGTACTATGATCTTTTGTGGTTGGGCGAGTTCTTCATTAATGGCGGTGGCGATCTTAAGTACCTTGACAGAACTGGCGGAGATCCGCCTGGCCATCTTGTCGGATTCTTTCTGTTTCTCCTGGTAGAGATCGTAGTATTCATCAAATACCTTCAGGTATTCCCGGACGATCTCCTGGTTTAGCTGTTTTTGCAGGTAAGCCTCAACAACGGTCCTTCTGTCACCACTGCTACTATCAGGCCTGGCAATAATGGCAAAAAGCTGCATCAGGGCCTTCAGTATCTGTTCACTCATGTATGTGGAAGTAATACAAAATTAGTATACCCCCAATACGTGAAAATCAGGGCAAAGTTACAGGTACAGAATAAGGAATATGGCGGGGATGAGAATTCCCAGTGCAGTTAGCCAGGCCCCTCTTCCGGTAATTCCTTTTTTTCCCCGGATCAGGAACAGCCCTGAAATTGCCAGGAGGATCAGTGCCAGGGCGAAAGCATCTGAAAACCATGTAAATAATTTTTTCGGCTTATTGTAATGAAGGAAGTTCATTTCCCTGAAAACAGGTCGTTTTTTTATCACTTCGATATAGGCCAGACCGCTATCCAGGTTTATCGTGACGGATCCCTGCTTAATAAATATCTTTAATACTCCTGATCGGGGATAGAAATGGCTTCTGTATTGATAATTTTGGTCAATTTGCCTGGCCATTGATCCTGCCACCTCTTTTGAAATATTTTCAGCAGCCGGAATATCCTGCAGCTGAGCTTCTGAGATCCTGATGATGTAATCCGGATTCCAATCGTCCAGGTGGTTGAGCGCTATCCCGGAAATGCCATAGACAATGGACATGCCAAAGAATATGTATCCCATATCCCGGTGTATGATACGGAGCCATTTCCGGATTTTCATTTGGAACTAATGGATGTTTGTAATGAAGGAGGATCATTCAGTGATCACCTTAAATTCAATGGTTTCCAACCAGTAGTCTGATAGATGATCTTTGCCGCTGGCAGCAATTTCATCCCTTACATCCTGTATTCGTTGCAGCTGAGAAGACATTTGCTCTTCAGCATCATGTTCTTCACCTTCCGATGCTTCACCTTCCGGTGCTTCACCATGGTCATCCCCATGTCCTACACCACCTTCATGGCCTTCTCCGCGATCATGCTCGGATTCTTCACCTAAACCAGCTTCCCATTCAGCCAGGTAAGTTTCATCGATGATCAATTCCTTGACAATCCCGTTAACCTCTATCTTACTTCCCTCCAGTTCTACATCAAATTCTGAGATGTTTTCACCCACTGTGATACGGAAACGATCTTCACCATTCTCACCAACGACAAATAAACGCTGTCCTCCATGACGGCATACATGGACAACAGTACCCTTAACGCTAACGGGTTGTTCAACGAAAGTGGATGCATCCGCAAGGAGAGCATCTACAGTAACTTCAGATACTTGTAATTCACCGAGATCTGTGGTTTTATTACTTTGTTGTCCGCAGGAAACTGCAAGGGCTAGTAATATCGACAGGCTTAAGATTCTGGTTGTCATAATGAATTTTTATTGGTTTGCGACTGCAAAAAAAGCAAAACAGATTGAATAACTCAAAAAAAAGAGGGTGTTTTTGATGCAGGTTCTGCTTAGATATATTTTTCCAGGCGAAAACTGGCCCTGAACTTTTCACCTTCCCTCAACAATTCCAACCTGATTTTCCGGCCATCATTACCGTTAAGGTAATTGTATATATCATCCAGGTTAAGCTGTATGGTTGAGGTGCCATTTATGCTGAGGATCTCATCCCCGGGCCTGATATCGGCCAACGCTGCCTTTGATTGCTTTCTTATTCCACTGATCAGATAGCGATGTTCAATGGGATCTGGAACCAGGATTTCAAGTCCACTCATATCATATTGAAATTCATCATCAAAAGCGCTGTTAGCTAAAAGATGGATTTTTTTGTCGGGGTAATTAATAATAAGGTTAAAGCGCCTAAGGAAGGCTGCACCCAGGCTGCCGTTGGGTTCATTTACTGTTTCAGTAATCACGACTGTTTGTGATTCAGGATACGATACCAATACATCGGTCAGGTGATACGGACCGATATCCATCCCGCTTATCCTGCCAACCTTTCCTTTAATATTGCCGCTGATACTGCAGCCTAGGAAACCATCTACGCTTCCTTCTGGAATTACATAGCCTGGCAGGGAACCAGCGTTTATGCTCAGGGCATTTCCGGCACCCGTATCTAGCATTAGCTCTACAGGAAACGAAAATTCATCGCTTGTATGGATAGTCGCATTAATAATAGGTACAGCATTTTTGATATCCATCGGCCAGGATGCGTATCCATCAAGGTTTTTATGCTCTCTGAAATAGTGCGGTTCATAAAAGGTAAGAAGCTGCCTGTCATAATCAATTTCGATCATATAATCCTGAAATGCCTGCATATTCAATAAACCATGAATCTGTGTACCCATCTTGCTGGAAATTTGCAACATATTGCTGGAAAGGATAATATAATCCTGGTCCTGCATAGTAATATCACCCACCCTCAGTATGTTACCATTGGTATGAATAGCCTCAATAGGTTTGCCCGATGATATATCCCTCACCATGACCTCCCTCGCATGCTTTAATTCAATTGTCTCATCAGCTTCTAGTTCACAAATTATGGAATTCTCAAGTCCGGTGTCAAAAATAAACTGCAAAGTGTCGGAATCATTGATCTGAACCGGTATCAGGATGAGCTCGTTTACCATCCTGAATGGTAAAAATACGGGATATTCCCAAACCTTAGCCAGGGTATGGTCTTCCTGTTGAACATCCTGTGCTTTAGCTAATTGTCCGAGAATAATTAAACACAGAAAACAGATAAACCTTAGTGTATACATATTTCTGAATAGTATGAATTTACAAAATGTTTAACAGGAGATGAGTGATTGCCGGATGGAATACATGAAAAATACGTCAGGATTCATGCCAATTGTCATAATATGTTAGGAGACTGACTATTAATATCTGAAGTCTTTTGTATCACTGACCGCTTATGATACATGACTCGCACGAAAACGAACAATGACAAAATGGCAGATATATTTTGAAACAATAAGACAAAATGACATATTTAGCAATTTTATCCCATTGGCAGGAAGTTTGACGTCTTCTCAAGCAAAGTGAACAGATAAATCAATAAAAATAAATTGTAAAATGAGACAGGATAACTTAACCATAAAATCACAGGAAGCTGTGCAGGCTGCTGTAGACAAGGCACAGGGTCATGACCACCAGGCTGTGGAGCCCGGCCATTTGTTAAAGGGCCTGTTTAACACAGCAGGGAATATTGTAGGATACCTTCTCCAGAAAACTACCTTGAACAGGGAAACCGTAGAAAGAACCCTGGATGCCATACTGGAGAACTACCCGAAGGTATCCGGAGGAGAGGTTTATTTATCCAAGGATACCAACAGGGTTCTTCAGAAAGCCATGCAGATCTCACAACATGAGGGTGACCAATTTGTGGCAGTAGAACATTTACTATTCGCCATTCTGGAGACTCCTGGTGAGATTTCGGAGATGCTAAAGGACCAGGGGCTCAGAAAGCAGGAATTAAAGAAGGCTATTGCAGAATTGAAAAAAGGTTCTAATGTTGATAGTCCATCTGCAGAGGAAAGCTACAATGCTCTTGGTCGATTTGCCATACACCTGAATGAAATGGCGCTGAAGGGTAAACTTGATCCGGTTATCGGCCGGGATGAAGAGATTAGGAGGATATTGCAGATCCTGGCAAGAAGGAGCAAAAATAATCCTGTTCTCCTGGGTGAACCCGGGGTTGGTAAGACAGCTATTGCTGAGGGACTGGCACAGCGGATCGTAAGAGGAGATGTGCCAGAAAACCTGGCAACCAAACAGGTGTACTCATTGGATATGGGGGCCCTGATTGCCGGTGCAAAATACAAGGGTGAGTTTGAGGAAAGGCTGAAGGCTGTTGTTAAGGATGTTATTGGTTCAGAAGGAGAGATCATTCTATTCATAGATGAGATCCACACCCTGGTTGGAGCGGGTAAAAGCGAAGGTGCCATGGATGCGGCCAATATATTAAAACCTGCGCTGGCAAGAGGAGAATTGCGGGCTATCGGCGCAACTACCCTGGATGAATACCAGAAATACTTTGAGAAAGACAAGGCACTTGAACGACGGTTCCAGGTAGTGATGGTTCATGAACCTGATAAGCTTAGTTCCATATCTATTTTAAGAGGATTGAAGGAGCGGTATGAGAATCACCACAAGGTAAGGATCATGGATGAGGCCATTCTATCTGCTGTAGAACTGTCACATCGTTATATCTCGGACCGCAGGCTGCCAGATAAGGCCATCGACCTGATCGATGAAGCAGCTTCCAAGCTGCGGCTGGAGATGAATTCAGTTCCTCAGGAGATTGATGAGATAGAACGCAAGATCAAACAGTATGAGATTGAGAGGGAAGCCATTAAAAGAGAGGGAAAGAGTAAAAAGCTTGATATGCTCGGAGAGCAGATCGCAAACCTGGGTGAAACCAGGAACAAATTATTTGCTCGTTGGGAGATGGAAAAAAAAGCCATCAACCAGATACAGAAGACCAAGGAGGAGATGGAAAATCTACAGGCAGAAGCTGAGCAGGCAGAACAGGAGGGTAATTTCGGAAGGGTGGCAGAGATCCGCTATGGCTTACTTCAGGAGAAGGAACAGATTATCGAGAGCGGAAAGGAAGAACTCAGGAACCAGCAGGGTGATGCTGCTTTAATAAAGGAAGAAGTGGATGCCCAGGACATCGCAGAAGTAGTGGCCAGGTGGACAGGGATCCCGGTCAGTAAAATGATGCTTAGCGAGAAAGAAAAACTGTTACATCTTGAAGAAGAACTTCACAGGCAGGTAGTTGGACAGGAAAGGGCAATCACAGCAGTTGCTGATGCAGTCAGGAGAAGCCGGGCCGGTTTGCAAGATGCTGAAAAGCCTGTTGGATCATTTATTTTCATCGGGACAACAGGCGTGGGCAAGACTGAACTTGCCAAGGCATTGGCGGCGTTCTTGTTTGATGATGCGAACCTCATGACCAGGATCGATATGTCAGAATACCAGGAACGGCATTCAATCTCAAGGCTGATTGGGGCACCCCCGGGATATGTGGGATATGATGAGGGTGGCCAGCTGACCGAAGCGGTACGACGGAAACCATACTCTGTCTTATTACTTGATGAGATTGAAAAAGCTCACCCTGACGTGTTTAATATTCTCCTGCAGGTATTGGACGATGGAAGGTTAACTGACAGTAAAGGCAGGGTTGTTAATTTTAAAAACACCATCATAATTATGACTTCCAATATTGGTTCTCACATTATTCATGAGAAAATGCAGGGTGATTTTGGTAGGGCCGGACAGGATACCACGGATTTGTACAGAGAGATTGAGGATAATGTGATGGAACTACTGAAACGTACCATTCGTCCTGAATTTCTGAACAGGATCGACGAAATCATCATGTTCAATCCCCTGACAAGGGAGGAGATCCGTCAAATTGTGGATATACAGTTCCGGAAAATTAAAGAAACACTGCTTGAAAACCAGGTTTATATAAGGCTGGCATCAAAAGCTGCAGACAGACTGGCCGAACTGGCCTATGATCCTTTATATGGGGCCCGTCCATTGAAACGGGTAATACAGAAGAGGGTCATTAATGAATTATCCAGGCAGATTATTGCCGGGGATATAGAAGCTAAGCAGGAAATTTTACTGGAAATGGATGGAGCAGAACTAGTCTTCAGGAATAACACAAAAGAAGAGCAAAACACTTAATAACTGTTCACACAGTCATCCAGGGTGTTATAGATCTCGAAAACGTTGTGCAGTTTCAGGAGCTTGAATAATTCCATGACATCAGGGTGGATATTGCAGATCTTGAAATAACCATAGTTGTTATTTGCCGTCTTCATGATGGAAAGGAATACACCAAAACCGGTACTGTCAATGAAATCAATGTCTTCCAGGTTAAGGATAAGTTTAGTACTGGGTTGGTCATAGAACTGTTTTAGCTGTTCTTTGACGGGTTGGGCAATCAGGGCATTGAAACGGTTTACATTTTCAAAACGAACTATGATGATGTCCTGTAAGGTTTCTGTTTTTAACATGCTTGCCTTTTTTGATGGTTTTACCGATTAGACACGTAATCCTGTAACTCCGCGATGGCAATTTTGCATTCATTCCTGAAATCATCGATCATGGCGGGGTAGCTTTCTGTATCCCTTCCATCCTTTGCCAGAAGCTCCAGTTCCTTAAGCTTTTGGGCGAGATCCTTCATGCCCATGATGGCCACCGAAGATTTTGCCTTATGAGCCAGTTGGCTGATCTCTTCCCAGTTTTCCTCAATATAGAATTGCAACATCAGGGAACGATATTGATTTACTTGTGTTGAAAAGATCTCAATCATTTCTGAAATAAGACCCTTGTTTCCCTCTGTCATATCTACTAAATATGAAAGGTCTGTCTTCATAAAATATTATTATTCAGTACTTAATGATTTCGACTTCTGGTTTAGGATGATTGGAAATTAATATTAAAAGTACTTAATTTTTTTATTTTTAATAAAAATAACACTCCCGCAACAACCTAATTTGCCTATTTGCGTATATTTCCTTAGTTAATTTAAACATTCATAGGCAGATGAGAAAATTTCAATTGCATTTTTTCTTATTTTTTCTTGTTTTAGTCATCTCTTCAGCGGCCATACAGGTCTGCGGCCAGGAAATGAGCCTTCAGCGCAAAAAGAATGCTCAGACTGCATATAACAAAGGAATCCAGAGTATTAGTGAAGACAGTTACTGGGTTGCCCTTGAATACCTGAGTGCAGCACTGGATTATAATCCAGGCTTTGAAATGGCTTATCTGACCAGGGGCAAGGTAAACCTTTATCTTGATAATATTGATGAGGCTATTCAGGATTTTACAATGGCCATTGAGCTAAATAGTAATTTCGGGGAAGCCTATTTTTACCGTGGCTATGCTTTGCTTGATGAAGATACATATGATATGGCAGATACTGATATAAGTGCTGCCATGGTGAATGGGTTCAAGGAGCCCTATGTATATTATTACAGGGGGATCAACAGGTTGCTGAATGACGATTTTACTGGTGCCATTCTTGATTTTACCGAAGCGGTGGAATCTGATGATGATTATGCACTAGCCTATCATGACAGGGGCACCGCGAAGCGATTGCTCGGTGATTACCAGGGTGCCGCCTACGATTATCGGCAGGCAGTGGATCGCAAGCCTGATTTTACCCTGGCATATAACAACATGGGCAGTGTAAAAATCAAACTTGGTAATTTCCAGGGAGCTATTGATGACTTCACAGTGGCTGTCAATATAGACAGCGCATTCTACAGGGCATACAACAACAGGGGGAGTGCAAAATTCCAGATGGGTGATTACCAGGGAGCCCTGGAAGATTTTAACAAAGTTCTCGAATTGAAGGAAGATTATGCCCCTGCCTACATTAATATTGGCAATGCCCAGACTAAACTCAACAATATTGATCAGGCTGCCATGCATCTGGCGATGGCTATTGAATTGAATGATTCTAGCGGAATTGCCTACCTGAACAGAGGATTTGTAAGGGAGTTGATGGGAGATCTTACCGGAGCATGTGAGGATTGGTCAAAGGCTTTGGAATTGGGTGTGGAAGAGGCTTCCGAATATGTATCTGAATGTGATCAGTGAATTATTTTATATTCCACAGCGCATGAAATATTACAGGATCCGTTTGCTGGTTTTTTTCTTTGTTATGGTACCGGGGTTCCTGGTAGCCCAGCAAAATCTGAAGATTAAAAAGACTGACTTTAAAACGGAACAGGAGCTTGGTTTTGAGGAAGCCTGGAAAAGCATCAGGGAAGGAGATAAGTATTTCAAAGCCGGATTGGGGACATACCGTGATGCCAGGGAACATTACTTGTTCGCTGCCCAGTATAACCCGGATGATCCTGCACTGAATTATAAAATCGGGATTTGTTACCTGTTCTCAGATGATAAGTTCGAATCTATCAAATACCTGGAAAAAGCTTTTCTGATAGATGAAAATGTTTCTCATGACATCAGGTTGATGGGAGCGAAAGCTTATCAAATGACGCTTAATTTTGATGACGCAATCAATCAGTACCAGAAATACAAAGAGTCTCTTGAACCTAAACAGAGAGTCCTGGAAGCTGCAGCCATAGATAAACTGATTGCCGAATGTGAGAATGGGAAGGCCCTTGTGGCCAAACCCGGACGTGTCATAATCAACAATATGGGAGAACAGATCAATTCTATCGGAGATGATTATAATCCCATTTTTACTTCAACAGACACTGCGATTTTTTTTACCAGCCGGAGGAATCATAATGAGAAGGCTAAAAGAAGCCCTCTTGACAACAAGCATTATGAGGACATATATGTTGCGTCAGCCAACGGGGATGAGTGGGATGAAGCAAGGAACATGGGGAAACCTGTAAACCATGTGAACCATAATTCAGCTGCAGTAGCCATCTCGCCCGACAGTAAGACACTCTATATTTACCGCGGAGATAAGAGTGGTGGTGGTGTTTTCAGGTCAGAAATGAAGGAAGGTAAATGGACATCTCCTAAAAACATACCTGGCAAACTGAGGTCAAAACACCGGGAAACCACCATGTGTTTCAGTCCCGATGGCAAAACCTTTTATTTTGTTTCCAATAATGAAAAGATAAGCACTGGTGGGAAGGATATAATGGTATCGGAGCAGGATGCGCAGGGCAAATGGAAAGATCCTGTAAATATCGGGAAGGAGATCAATACAAAATACGATGAGGAAGGAGTTTTTATTTCCCCGGATGGCAATACATTGTATTTTTCTTCGAAAGGCCACAATACCATGGGCGGATTTGATGTATTCAGATCCGATCGAAATGGCATGGGGGAATGGAGTCCTGCAGAAAATATGGGTTATCCCGTGAATTCCCCGGATGATGATATATTTTACAAAGTTACAAATGATGAACGCATTGCTTATTATTCTGCTAACAGGATGGGTGGCCTGGGAGGACGGGATATTTATAAGATCGTTTTCCTGGGTGAGGAAAAGGAAATGCTGATGAGCACCGAAGATATAATGATAGCAGGGATGGAAACAGACGGCAAAACCGGGTTCTTTGTCCCCGCTGCCCCTTTACCCATATCGGCCTACTTGTTATCAGGGAAAGTTTATAATAACAAGACCAATGAAGGTGTACGGGCAAAAATTGATTTCATCGATGTGGATGTCAGTAAGGTCATTGCTACTACCTTGTCAAATGACAGCGGGTATTATAATGCAAGCCTGCCGGAAGGCAAAGCATACGGGGTGGAGGTTGTAGCCAGAGATTACATGTTCTACCTGGATATAATAGACCTGTCAGTGAAAGATCCAGATGAGGTTTTTGCAAATAATTTCGGATTGGATCCGATCGAAGTGGGAGCTACTGTCATTCTGGAGAATATTTTCTTCGAGCTCAATAAGGCGACCTTAAAGCCTGAATCATTTCCACAGCTTGAACAGGTTCTGGAATTCATGAATGGTAACCCGTCCGTGAGGATGGAGATATCAGGTCATACAGACAATACGGGATCCCTGCGGCTCAATACAAAGCTGTCACAGGCGAGGGCACAGGCTGTCGTAGATTACCTGACAGAACGTGGGATTGCGGTCGACAGGCTGGAATCCAAGGGCTATGCTTTCTCACAACCGATAGCACCCAATAATACGGCTGAGGGGAGGGCCCAGAACCGTCGCGTCGAATTCAAGATCCTGAGTAAATAAGCAGATGACCTGCTATTGCTTGATCAGCCTTAGGGATTGTTTTTTGCCAGAAGTCGTTTCAATGCTAATCATGTAGAACCCTGGCGAAGCTTCATATCCTTCCTCTCCCCTTCCGTCCCATTCGACGGAATAATCTCCCTGGCTCTTCTTACCCGCATCCAGGTACCGGATGATTCTGCCAGCCGGATCTGAAATGCTTAGCCTTACCATGGAAGGCTCCTTTAGATGATACTCAATGGTAGTGCTTGTATGGAAGGGGTTTGGGAAATTATTCAGGTGAAGGGCATCAGTGAGTTTTCCAACAGAAGTATGGACTGAATCCACTGAAACCCGCTGAAGCATCACCCTGTCATTATATAAACGCCGCTCATAGCCAGTGTATGCAGAGTCTTCCTTACTCCATAAAGGGAACACATAGGCAGGACTCAGGATGGCCTGCCAGAGACTATCGTTTAGAGGCAGAATATCAACTTCCAGGTGTCCGTAATGCTTTCCACCACCAAGCAGGATGCCTTCCTCCCAGGTTTCCGGTGCATCTGCATGCACCAGAAATGCCTGATATGGATTGACCAGCTCCGCCTCTGGTCCCCTCAGTCCGTCTCCACCTGTACCCACATCGAAGAAATGAATCGTATGTGACTCCTCCTTACCTTCAGGCCAGGTTTCCACGCCAATTACCTCAGATCGTTCCCACATCTCGTCATGACCGGAAAAAACAGCATCCACTCCATATTGCATAAAAACAGGGGTGAGCTGGCGAACCGGGACCCCGGTCAGGTAATCCTCTCCTGTACCCAATCCCTGGGGGTATCCATGAGGTCCGGAGGAGTATGGAGCGTAATGAAATACCACAAAGGTAAAAAGACTGTTCCCCTGTGCCTCAGCAAGAACCTCTTCCATCCAGGTAAATTGTGTGGAACCAATCCCGAAATCAGGGGCATGCCCTCCTTCAGGATCATTCTCCCCGAGCAGGTAAAAATTGGTATCTTCATCCGAACCATCCGGACTGTTATTACATACGTCCAGTACAATAAAAGTAGCAGGACCGTATTTCAAAGCATAATACCTGCCTTCCTGCTCCTCAACAGATGAACCGTTGGATGGATACTCGAAATAGGTCAAATACCTGTTAACAGCACGTTCTGAACCCGGCTGCTTGTAGCCGTCCAGGTATCTTCCTTCATAATAGTCGTGATTCCCCAAAGCGGCCAAAACCGGAACCATACCGGCCAGGCTTTGATCGCTTTCCGCACTGGTATTATGTCGCCAGAATTCATCCCAGTGCCGTTGTTCTCCTCCATGCTGCACCAGGTCCCCGGCTATGAGCACCAGGTCTGGATCGCGGGATCTTATCAGCTCAAGGTTGTTCCGGTAACCCATGGTCTGGTCGACAAGGTAGTCCCGTGATTCACCCGTTAACGGATCCGGCCAATTGGAATACTTGCCTGATGACTCCGGTTCAGTTTCAGAATCTCCGTAGACCATAAAACGAATGGAAGTGTCCCTGAGCGGTGAAGTTCTGAATACGGATCTGAATGTATCTGCACCCTGAACCACCATATAGTCGTAGTTTGAGAATGGTTCAAGATCTTCAATCCTGAGGCGGTGTCGATAGGGAGGAAAAGGAGCGGATCCACCAAATAAGGTAGTATCCTCCCATAGGGGATATGCCAAAGTCCCAGCCAGAACAGGTGAGCTGGTCAAGGTGTTTTTCGCCTGGGTACCATTTTTCCAGAAGGAAAGGTATCCGGGCGAAGATCCTTCAGAAAACCATAGGATAGACATTGCCTCCGGAGCAGGATTCTGTAAGTAGGGAGGAATACGAAATCCATCCTGGGCTATCAACGAACATGAAAAGAACAGTGTAAGAATAAAAAAGACCCTCACCTTCATATTTAAATTTCGTCTGAAAGAACAATTGCCGGTATGAGTAAAAATACAGAAATAAAATTGACTCTTGCAGCTTATAGAAAATGAATTAAATATAATTTTTCGCATATTTGTTATTATGAAAAAATACAATGTTGGAATCATTGGCTACGGCTGGGCCTCGGAAGCACATATTGAAGCGATCAATGCAACAAGCGCTGCTCAGGTCACAGCTGTTTATTCCTCCAGAAAGCTTGATTCTGCTCAGATCAGTGGGAAGCATGGAAGTCAAATCACTTGCTATAACGACCTGAATAAAATGCTTGCCAATCCGGATATACATGTGGTTTCCATATGCAGTTATCCCAGCCAGCACACCGGGCAGGCGATCGCTGCAGCGAAGGCAGGAAAACATATGATAATTGAAAAACCCCTGGCACTTAGCTGGGAGGATTGTCTTGCCATTCAATCTGCAGCAGAAGAAGCCGGAGTGAGAACCTGTGTTTGCTTTGAGTGCCGTTTCTCCAACCAGGTTACTACCATAAAGTCTCTGATAGACAAGGGCTTGCTGGGTCAGATTCACTATGCGGAAGTAGATTATTATCACGGAGTAGGGCCATGGTATGGCCAGTACAGGTGGAACACCAAGAAAGATGCTGGTGGCAGCAGCTTATTGTCGGCGGGCTGTCATGCACTTGATGCTATGCTGTTGTTCATGGGCAATGATGTGGAAACGTTAAGCAGTTATTCAACCTCATCAGCGAACAAAGATTTCGCCGTTTACGAATATCCTACCAGTTCTGTTACTATCCTGAAGTTTTCCGACGGGAGAATTGGAAAAGTAGCCTCTGTCATCGACTGTTTTCAACCCTACTATTTCCACATCCATCTGATCGGGAGTGAAGGAAGTTTGCTTGACAATAAGTTTTACTCTACGCAGTTGGGAGGCTTGAATAAAGCTAAATGGAGCGAACTATCAATGGATATGCTTGATTCAGGA
>Ga0209345_10003305_pt1 | contig 16738 bp, 19 predicted proteins | sample Cruoilmetagenom7_FD_187294 | JGI IMG/M metagenome (GOLD analysis project Ga0209345, IMG submission 187294) | Oil polluted marine microbial communities from Coal Oil Point, Santa Barbara, California, USA - Sample 7 (SPAdes) (version 2) | ecosystem: Environmental > Aquatic > Marine > Oil seeps ...
CGGGCAGGGGGCTACTCCGAGGATTGCTGCATGTCATTCGGCAGCGGCAACTTCGGTCGCATGGTCGAACTGGCGGGTGGGGAAAACATGGCTGCCCCGTTCATCCCCGGGACATTTGGTACGGTGAACGCGGAGCAGGTGATCGCCTCCAACCCCGATCAAATCATAGTCACCGGCGGCAATTGGGAGGCCTACGTCCCTGGTGGAGCATGGGTTGGCGTCGGGCCAGGCTCGGACAAAGCGCAGGCCCGTGCGAAGTTGCAGGCTTTGATGGAGCGTCCCGCCTTTACCGGTGTTAAGGCCGTCGAGGCAGGCGAGGTTCACGCGATTTGGCATCAGTTTTACAATTCGCCCTATAGCTTTGTCGCCGTCCAACGGCTGGCGACATGGTTGCACCCGGAGTTGTTTGCCGACCTCGACGCGGAGGCAACACTTAAGGAACTTCACGAGCGGTTCCTGCCCGTCGACTACCGTCCTGGATATTGGGTTTCACTGAAGTAACCAGGGCGCGCAGCGCAGCCCTCTTGTCGAATAAGGCAGACCAATGACCAGTATCACATCCGACACTGCGGCACCCGCGTTCGCCTACCGCGGGCTGGTGACGCGACGTATCTTCATTCTGGCTCTGCTGGCCTGTTTGCTTATACTTTCTGTCGCGGTGGACGTATCACTGGGACCGGCGCGTTATTCGGTGGCAGATGTGCTGCGGACCCTCGTCTCTCCAACCGATGCGGATGTCCAGATGCGTGTCGTCGTTTGGGACATTCGGATGCCGATGGCCATGCTCGCGGTGACGGTGGGGGCAAGCCTGTCGCTTGCCGGGGCGCAGATGCAGACCATCCTCGCGAACCCCTTGGCCAGTCCCTTCACGCTCGGCCTTTCGGCAGCAGCCAGTTTCGGCGCGGCTTTGGCGATGGTTCTGGGGGTCGCACTCTTTCCGGCGGCGATTTCCCTGATGGTGCCGATCAATGCTTTTCTCATGGCGATGGCAGCCGCTCTGCTGATCTTTGGATTGTCCACTCTGCGCGGCGTGACAGTCGAAACCATTATCCTTCTAGGCATCGCATTGGTCTTCAGCTTCAACGCGGCCTTGGCGTTGTTGCAATATTTTGCCTCGGAGCAGGCTCTATCTGCCGTGGTCTTCTGGACCATGGGCAGCCTCACCAAAGCCACTTGGGGCAAGGTGGCGGTGACGGCGGTGGTCCTCGCGCTCTGTGTGCCGCTCTTTGCTCGCCGGGCATGGGCCCTGACCGCCATTCGACTGGGTGAAGCGCGCGCGGCGGCAATGGGTGTGCCGGTGCGTCGGCTGAGACTGGAGGCTTTGTTTCTCGTATCGCTCTTGGCGGCCGTGCCGGTTTCCTTCGTCGGCACGATAGGTTTCATCGGCATTGTCGGTCCACATGTGGCACGGCTTCTCTTGGGTGAAGATCAACGGTTCTTCCTGCCTGGAGCGATGTTAGCTGGCGCGCTGATCCTTTCGGCCACATCTGTGCTCTCGAAGGCCTTGCTGCCCGGCGCTGTCCTGCCCATTGGCATTATCACGGCATTGGTGGGCGTTCCCTTCTTTGCCGCTCTTATTCTGACCAAGGGGCGTAAAGCATGGTGACGCTGCAACTTGAAAACCTCGGTGCGCGCTATGGTCGGCATGAGGTCCTCAGCAAGGCAACAACACCGCCCATTCGAGGAGGCAGCTTGACCGCTCTTGTGGGAGCCAATGCGGCTGGTAAGTCCACGCTGTTTCGGCGCATCGCAGGTCAGATGCGGGGGGCAGGAACTGTGCGCCTCAGCGGTGCAGCCGCGGACGACTTGCGCTACATGCCTCAGGATACGGGGATGAATGCAGCGCTGACGGTCTACGAATCCATCATACTCGCGCTGAAGCAGGGTGGGGGCGGCTGGCGCCTCTCGGCTTCCGAGCTGACGGCCGTGAACGACGCTTTGGCCAGATTGGGCATCACCGCACTTGCTGAGCGGCAATTGCCGGAGCTGTCCGGCGGGCAACGGCAGGTCGTGTCGATCGCACAGACGCTGGTGACGCGGCCGCGGGTTATCCTGATGGACGAGCCCACCTCCGCGCTCGACCTTTACCGGCAATACGAGGTATTGGAGGCGTTGCAATCCTATGCTGCTGAAAGCGGGGCAGTGATGATACTCGCTTTGCATGACCTAAATCAGGTGATGCGGTGCAGCGCGACCACCATCGCTTTGGGCGAGGGCAGCATCCTCGCCACCGGTCCGACCCTAGAGGTACTCACACCCGCGATGATCCGCCGCCTCTATGGTATCAACAGCCGCGTTGAGCGCTGCTCGCGAGGCTGCGCAATGATGATCGTCGATGGGCCAGCTGAGAGCAAAAGGGTTGCGGTTTGACGGTGAAGCGGTCCACCTTAGGCGCCTTCATCACAGAATGCTCGGCCGCCATTTTACCTGATAATGATGTCAAGCTGGTCAAAATTTCTGTCGAACGGTCTCTCCGCGCTCCAGTGTCATAGTCGCAGTTTGCTGTGAAATCGGCCAACTACAGCAGCTAGGTCTCTTGTCGATCCACCCGGATCAACAACTATGGTTCCGGAATGGACCAACAGAAGCACGCCGCGAGTGGCGAGTTCTGTCAAGAACCAGTTCACGTCACGTTCTGACAATCCCAGGCATTCTGGTGCCGTCACAACGACCTTATCCCCTTGATTTACCGCCAGCAGCAGTTGCTCTCGTTGGATGAGATGCTTTCGAGGACGCGTAGTTTGCCCCTCAAACTGGTCACACCAAACCTGTTCAATTACCCCATGCAGCGAAATGTCTTGTCGCTGCCGTTTGGCGGACGGCCTACTTTGGGCGGACAGGATATATCCCCACGTAGCACCGGATTTTGAAAACTCTGGGTCCATCTAAGGTCTTCTTCCCCTTAATCGTTCTTAGCAGCGGGAGGGTTAGATCGCGATCCAACATACCGAGGGATTGGCTCCGGCTAGGCTCACACCTCTCCGCGGAACCATCTTCTTATCTGACCTAGTAGGCGCTGAAGAAATGCTCCAGCGCGACCCATAGAGCGAAGCCCCATAGGAAAACCATAGACGGTACCACGCCCCAAATCAAAAACCTACGATGCCTGATCTTCTCGCACTCTTCGTGTATGTCATCTTCTTTTCGGCTCATGCTGTCCCCCCCGTTGGACGGCATCTAGCATGAAAATACAATTCGGCAAAACTCCACTGCGTTCGGGCAGATTTCGGCTTTCAAGCGCGGCTCAGTTGCCTTTGGCTGATCTGTAAAACATACTTTTCTGGGAAATGCCGATTCTCTGTTCGGTTTTCTCAGAAAGCCCGCGTCCCCCGTCCAGACTGGCGCGGGCTTTCGCGTACGTAAGGACTGCTTTCGCAAGGTTCTGGGTTTTCGGACGTATTCACTTTCCATCTAAGTCGCCCGAAAATAAGTTTATATCGAGCGATCCAACGCGGCGAATATGCCAGACCTTTAGCCACGATGATGAGCCCTGCGACCCTTCTGTCAGGTTGCCACGTCGACCATGCGGAACCTATATTCCTCAGTCGCCGCCTGAACATCGAGCCACGAAAAGGCTGCCCTTGCTATGACAGAGGTCGGCTGTCTCGGGGGCGATGGTTGCTTTTCTTCGTGTTTTGGCACAGTCTATCCTGAGAGCTCCGGTTCAATGCCGGGTGTTCTAAGAAAGCCCGCGTTTTCTCGAACTCCTACGCGCGGGCTTTCTCCTGTCACCATGCTATAGATGCCGCACTAGGATATCTGCTCCATTCTTTGTTGGCTGCTTTCAGGCCAATAAGAAATCGCTATTCTTGGACAGTGCCCCTATTTACCAGCAGATTCCCCGCACGGATTTCACGAGCATTCCTTCCGTCCAGCGAGCAGAGCCAGATGCCCGTTGCTATCAGTCCCGCTGCAGACGCGCCGATGGTGTAAAGATTCCCTTGGCATGCCTCCATGGAGTTCTCACATAAACCGAACATGGTCTGGTTGGACGCGATTATGATAACAATCACGCGGGGCTTGCTGCCGCTTTCCACGCATCTAATTGCTTCCATCCGATGATACCGGATTGTCAGAGCCGCGCGACGACGAGATGGTACGGCAAAGCGATTGCGGGTGGATGAGTGGATGGAAACAAAACGTTGCAACCCGCCGGGCGTTCGGAACCCCTGCATCGATCGCTCGCCTTTTTGGAAAGGCCAATGGCTATTTTCAGCGCGTTCATTCAAAGCCTTGTGGGACCAGTGATCGAGCCCGGACGCGATCTCACGTTTGGCCTCGCTATAGAAACGCAGCTTGTCGGTAACGATCCGCTTTGGCATAAAATCATGGCGCCTGATCAAGCTGGTCAGAAGCGCTTTTGACACTCAGGTTGAAACGGGCATACTGCCAAACCGCACGGGAGATGATCTGGGAGGGAAACCGGTGGCGTTTATAGCTGATGGTCGGTGTGTGCATCACCGATAGCGATGTTCGAGCAACCGAGCGCTGGTTAACGTGACAACGCCGCTTTTGGTGATAGCTCACCTGAAAGCCAACATCCGGTGTTCTTCTAGCCAGTTTCCGGAAATGTGCTACTCGCTCGGCCTGTGAGGTCCGTCAGGAGCACCCAACGCGTCAAATTAGGCACCAGAGCCCGCCCGGCTAACGCTGATTACTAAATCACCTGATCAAGGCTGACTTGATCTGCGCGCCCAAAGTCATCGGATCGAAGGGCTTTGCAATGACATCTTTGACTCCGTCGCTAAAAGCTCAGCGCGACTCCCCGGACTCACGCGAGCAGTCATGAAAACCGCAGGAACCTTCTTGAGGTTTGGCATTTCCCAGAGTTTTTCCAAGGTTTCCGGACCAGTCCAACCCGGCATCATCACGTCGAGCAGAAAAACGTCTGGTATGAAGCGCTCAACCGCGAGAAGCGCATCTTTTCCGGATGAGCAACTAACGACACGAAAGTCATCAGAAAGCTCCAACGTCATTTTGGTCAGTTCGATCAACGTGGAGAACTTTGAGCATAAGGCAGTCCAGTCAATGGGCGAAGCGTCATTCTTTGCAGCTACTCTTCTATAGCCGCTATCCTGTGAGATGTGGAAGGCATAGCCGGTATGATCGGGAAGGGTCGCAGCGCAATTGACGTTGTTTAGGCTGCTTCCTTCAACGTCTGAGACGTTTCTCGCGGTAATGACAGGGTGAATACACTGCCGACACCTACTTCACTGCGTACGTCGATGCTTCCATCTTCGAGCCGGGCGAGCTCTCTTGCGACCGATAGCCCGAGCCCGGTCCCACCAGCGCTGCGAGAAGATGAAAGGTCGGCTTGATGGAATGCTTCGAAGATTTTCTCGAGTTCATGGTTTTCGATGCCCGCTCCTGTGTCACGGACATCGATATGCACCTTGTCTTCTGTCTCGGTGACTACCACTGACACTTTACCCGAGTCCGTGAACTTGATCGCATTTCCCATCAAGTTGATGATGATCTGTCGTGTGCGTGTCACATCCGCGACCATAAGACAGGAAGGAATTGCAGCTTCCAGTTCCAATCCCTTTTGCTCGGTTAGGATTTTCATTTGGTCCACTACTGGTTCAAGGACTTCCTTAACGTCACAAACCACCGGCTCGACCTCAAGGCGGCCGGTCTCCATTTTGGCATAATCGAGCAACTGGTTGACTAGGAACAGAAGATGCTCGCCCGACCTCGAAATCTTTTCCATTCCTGTTGTTCCAGATTGGATGAGTTCGTCGACGCTGCCTCGGACAAGCGTTGCATCGATATCATGCTGCTGAAGCAAGGCGTCCAATCGCTTTGCAGAGGGCATCTGGCTGAGATTTTTGCCAAGCCGTGCATAGCCCAGAATGACTGTCAATGGCGTCCGTAGCTCATGACTCACTATGCTCATGAAATTAACCTTAGCGCGATCCGCAGCTTCGGCTTCTCTCCTAGCCTGCTTAAGGGCTTGTATATCGATGAGTGCTTGCAATTCACGGGCCTCTAGTTCACGAGATACCCGCAATAAGCGGCGGACAATCAACAGGAGGAAGATACCGCCAGTCAGTCCTACCCCCAACAGCATGGGCAACATCTTCGCGAACAGGTCTGCTGCGGGTCGTTCAGGGTTCCAGACGAGCCATGAAACAGCCTCGCCAGATGGTCCTTTCAAAGGCACACCCGTCAACTCTCCGGTCGGCGAGGCGGCATTAAAGCCGATATCTTCAAGCTCTACGGGTAAGCCAATCTCCTGAGCAAGTGGCTCGTCGATGTAACGCACGGCCACATGCAGGTATTCAGTACCCGGAAGCTGCCTAATGTTGCCCGAGTCAGAGATGATAGGCACAACGCTGACGAGGGCCACTTGGTCGTCGAACCTAAGCGGTGTAACAACGGCGACCTCAGCGAGTGCTTCATATGGATTGTCCTGTCCTAGGCTGACTTTCGCCATGACATCCTGAAGTTTTGCTACGAGTGGTGCTATAAAGTCGGCGCGTTTGGAAAAAGCTTCAGGTGCACGGATCTTTCCGGACACAGAGGCAAATAGAGCATCACCCGTGTGATTGAGGACATAATTTTCATGATGCCCGAAGTAGTCCTGCATCCAACCGCCTAGGTTTTCGTCCATCCACTTTTCGTCACGAGCAGCAACATTCTCTACGGCGTCATCCCAAACGGTTGCGCTCCGCTGTTGTTGTGGAATAGCAGCTATGGCTTCCGCAAGATTGCGAGAGGCAGCACGTTCTTCCCGAGCGAGAGCAGTGGCATCTCCTAATCTGATCGCGTTTGCTCCGACGAGAATGAGGCTCAGCAAGCCTGCACCGAATACGATGAACAGGGCGCTAGCTATCTGCAATGAGAGTTTGTTTTGGCTGGCTGGCATGGAAATATATACTTACACGTGCGTTTAAATAGTGCTTTGCAAAAGCGGCGAGGCCGTTCCGGCAAACCAAATACCGGTGGATTGGCACTGGCGGCTCAGGGGCGCATAAATAGTAATTGTGACCAATTTGCGGCCATGAGTTCTAAGTGTCAGCTGGATCGTCGTTGATCTGCTCTGTAGGACGAAAGGTGCCTAGATTAGACACTTTCAGCGCTATCTCGCCAAGCGATAAGAGCACCCCGGAACCAAGGCACCCATTCGAAGTTCTAGCTCTACCCTGCCCGTAACCCCATGGGCAGAATGAAGGAGGAACCACTATGCCAATGAATATGAAAACCCTGATGTCCGTACTGATGGCAACAACCGTTTCCACAGCAGCTTTCGCTCAATCCGCCAGCACTGATGGAAACGCTGGTGTTGGTGCTGACGCTAGCGCAGGAGCCAGTGTAGGTGCAGATACTTCGACCAGTGCGTCTGATAACAGCAACGCCGCCGCTGATAAGGGCAATTCCAAAGCTGCGAAGGCGAACTATGGGCAGCTTATCTCTGCTCTTCAGACTTCCGAAGTATCTGCGGATGTTGTGTCCGGCCTTGACGCGGAAGCTGACGCGACAATTACGCTGCTATCTGAACTGAAAGGTGAAGCTGCTGAGAACGCCAGCGCTTTGGACAATGCTCTGAGCAAGCAGGACGAAAGCATGGCTGACCTGCGCACCGAAATCGAAGCGAATGCAGAGTTGATGTCCGCGCTGGAAGCCGAAGGATATTCGGTTGACCAAGTGGTCGCCGTTAACTCAGCCAACTCTGGTGAAATTACTTTGGTTGTAGACGACAGCCAGTAACGCAGGCCTAATAGGAGTCCCCTGATTATCGTGGGACCTCACGCCACGGTACGTAAGGGACCGTGGCGTTTCTGTCGGGCTACGAAAAGGTCAATGCTCACGCGGCAATTCGCCCTACACTGAAATCCGCACCCACTAGTGTTCGTCACCTAACAGAAGATTCCATCGGCAACGAGATGGGCCATATTTGGGGCATGAGACACGATGATATCTGCCTTTATTTTGGCCCCGTCGACAGTGCTGAGCTTGAAGCCCTGATCAGCAACCGCGACACTGCGCGCAAGCTCGTCTGGCGGGCCGAGATCATCCTGGCCACAGCGGACGGTCATGGCACGTTCGAGATCATGCGGCGCGCGGGCACGCCAAACCCACGGTCTGGCGTTCGCAGCAGCGGTATCTCGATGAGGGCGTGGCTGGTCTCAAGCGTGACAAGACGCGCCCCTCGCGAGTGCCGCCTTTGCCCATGGAAACAAGGCTGAAAGTGATCGCCAAGACGGTGCGGGAAACCTCGCCCAATACGTAAGCGGCGGCTACGCGGCACTTGGGATCAACTTGCCGGTTGGAAGTTCCAAGAAAAGAAGGTCGTCAATGCGATTGGCAGGAGGGCCTGCTGCGAGGTATGCGAACGGTTCGACATTATTGACCTTCGCGGTGGCGATGAGAAATGCGATCCGGCCCCAGGCGCGATCTCCTTCGTCGCGGCCCGCAAAAAGCGCGTTCTGTCTGTCAGGGAGAGGTTTCCATAATCGAAAGAATTGGTTATTCGCAGGGGTCGACACCGGCGCGGAAACTTCGCACGTGCGATGATCGTCACTGAAACCGCCAAGCTGAACGGTCTCGACCCGCTGGCCTATCTCGCCGACATTCTCGACCGCATCCACGTTCACAAGATCAACCATCTCCACGAACTGATGCCGTGGAGCTGGAACGCAGGATGCCCATAATTAACGTCTTATCCTCTATCGGCATATATGTGTTGGCCGCCCTCGCTGAGATCGCGAGATGCTTCGCATTCTGGGCTTGGATGCGCTTCGACCGCTCAGCTTTTAGGCTCATCCCGGGCGTCATCTCCCTCGTCTTGTTCGCCTACCTGTTGACGAAGGTTGAGGTTGAGTTCGCCGGCCGCGCATATGCGGCCTACGGCGGCATATACATTGCTGCATCCATCGCGTGCCCATGGGCCGTAGAGGGTCAGGTCCCGATCCAAGGGGATATCATCGGCCCAATCTTCTGCCTCACTGGGATGGCGATCATCTTGATCGCACCTATGCTCCAAAAATAATCTGCGGTCTCAATCGAGCGGTTAGTATCCTGCCATCAGGGCAGCGTTTCGGTAGTTTGTGGGGCATCGGATCTTGCACCATGTGAAGCGCCATCTGATAAGCAGATGGCAGTTCTTAAAGATTTAGGTAAGACAGTTGTTGCTGCATTGGAAGGTCTCCCGCCAACACCGCCGGATCAAAGGGAAGATGGAACCGCAAAGTCCACTTTCATAGCCTTGGTGGGACACGAGCTGCGAACGCGGACCCCGCTAACTTTAGCTCTATCTCTCTGGGCACAAGGGCGGATATGCGAGTGGCCGCCCTTGTGCCATTTCGATCTAGGCAGCCTTTGCTGATTTGGCAGCCTCGTTGACGGTTTTTTCAGCGAGTTTAGTCAAATCCTCGTCGGTCTGGGATTCTTCTTTCAACGTTTCATCTAATAATCTCTCAGCCTCCGACATACCGAGTTCCTTAGCCCATCTACGCAATGTCCCGTAACGGGTTATCTCATAATGTTCGACTGCTTGTGCTGATGAGATCAGCCCGGCATCAAGAGCGGACGTGCCCTTGAATTCGCTGATGATCTCCTCACCTTCGTCGATAATACCCTTGATCGCTTCACACGTTTTCCCGCGCGCAGATTTACCGATGATATCGAAAACCTCCTCCAGACGGGATACGTGTTCCTCGGTCTGTTCCTTGTGCTTGTCAAAAGCTTGCTGCAGTTGCTCGTTCGTCGCTGCACGGCGCATCTTTGGTAACGCCTTGAGTATCTGCTTTTCCGCAAAATAGATGTCCCTGAGAGTGTCATGGAACAGGTCTTGCAACGTTTTTTCCTTGGCCATGGTGATAACTCCGTTGTTTGTTACATACAGGCAAACATCACAGAGACCGTTTGGGTTCCTTGCCGGCAGCGCGCTCCAACGGCGCCACCTTGCGGACCGCTGCACTCTTTTTGCGCGCGCCCGGTCGGCTGCGACGACCTTAGCCGCAGCTGCCATCGGCCTTTTCCTAAGCAACTTCGATGGTGACCTTTCTTAAAGGCTCCTGCGAGCGTTTGGCCCACGCTTCGACCAAGCGCTCGCAACAAATCCTCTCCTTGGACGTTAGCCCGGTGAACCATCGCTCTGAGAAAAGGTCATCCCCGCATGGTAGATTGGATTGCGCAGAACCCGGACAGGCTGCAAGTCGTTGTCAGCTTGCTGACGATGCTGGTCTGGCTCGCCTATTTACATATCTTCTGGCTGAACTTCCGCCGCCAAAGACAGGCGGTGATCTTGATCACCCGTTCCGTCGCCCAAGACGAGAATGCCCATTGCTCCTTTATTGACCTCCTCCGCCGGGCGGATGTGCGCATCGGCTCTGAAGGGATTTTTGACGAGGTGCAGGAGATGGAACTGACAGTAGCGGCCATCGATGGCCATGCCTCCCACCTTGTGGCCGCGCGGTGCAAATTTCGGGCTGACTGGAAGGACGGCAAGCTCTACTTCCTGCCTGAACGCGTGATGACACATCAGATCCGCAGCATTTTCCAGCGCCGCAAGATCAACGCAATGCTGGAAGAGCAAATCGAATAGAAAAACCTTTCATTCAATTCATAGGTTCGCAGGAGATTGACTGGCTGCGCAGCTGCGAGGAACATTCAGGGTGTCGATAAGTTAATTTATTGCAAGTCCGAAGCGGAGCAAAACGTGAGGAACTCCAGTAAAGCCACGAGTGATCAACCGCCACGAAGCATCTTTATACGGTTCGGGTGTCTGCGTGTGCATCGTTCGTGGCCGTTCGCGTTGCGAGATACCGCCAGCAGAGCAAGCGTGCTCTACTCGAGAGCAATCGCACTTCTTGCGTTGTGCAGCATGTTGGTAGCATGCGACGATATCCGATTTCCGCGCGATTCTGAAAGGACGCTTGAGACGGTTCTGGTGGAGGGCGAGATGACCGTCGCAGTGACGGACAGCCCTCCTTGGGTAACGTTTCAAGGCGAAGAGGCGCCCAAAGGTGTGGAAGCGGATCTCATTCGCGCATTTGCGGACGAGCTGGGGGTCGTCATTGAGTGGAAGCACCTCGGCGCGTTCGCGGCACTTGATGGGCTGGAGCGCGGTGACGTCGACCTCGCCATCGGCGGCTTCGACCGAAAGGGCGTGACACCGGTTGCGGGCGCGGCACCGAGCTACGCCTATTTCGAGGAAGCGTTCGTCATCGGGGCTCGGTCGGACATCGCCGCGGCGGGTGATCTCGAAGGGCAAGAGGTTTTCGTGCCACCAGCCCTGCCTGTCGCGGAACTCGTCAGGGGCAAAGGGGGCATCCCGGTAGAGGAATGGTCGGACGAAGTAGGCCTTGCAGCCCTTCCGCATTGGCTACTTATCGAGAATGACCTTCGGTCCACAGAAATTGTTCTACACCGTGCGCAGCATGTGGTCGCCGTTCGTCAAGGTGAGAACGCTTGGCTCATGCGGTTGGAGCGCTTTCTTCGGCGCGAGACAGATGACATAGGGGCGCGCTTGCGCGCCAATGCAATATGAGCCAGTCCATCCGCACCATGCCCGAAGAGCAGAAGAAGGCTCTGCACCGCGCCCGCTGGCTGGAAGGCATTTGGATTGTAGTCTTGGCGACTATCGTGACGGCGATCTATTTTGCGGTCGGCAATAGCCAAGCGATGAAGACCGCGTGGATCGAAGACATGTTAAGTTTCGTGCCTCCTGTCGCTTTTCTGATCGGGTCTTGGATCGAAGGATGGAAACCGAACCGACGCTTCCCCCTTGGCTATATCCGCGTCACATCGATCGCCTTCCTGATCAGCGCGGTAGCGCTCGGAGGCGTCGGGATATTCCTCATCATCGACTCATCGATGGCGTTAATTAAGCAGGAGCACCCCACGATCGGCAGCGTCGAACTCTTCGGCGCCACAATCTGGTTCGGCTGGGTCATGATCGCCGCGCTTGCCTACAGCGTCGTGCTGCCGGTCATCTTTGGTCGTCTGAAAATCAAGCCGGCAGAAATGCTGCACGATAAGACCCTCTACGCTGATGCATTGATGAACAAGGCTGACTGGATGACAGGCCTCGCAGGCATGGTAGGCATATTGGGCATCGGGATGGGATGGTGGTGGGCCGACGCGGTCGCAGCCATCATAATCGCGCTCGATGTTCTACACGACGGATATAAACATACGGGGGCGGCGATCCGCGACCTTAGCGACGAGATGCCGCGAACGATCGATGACAAGGAATTCGATCCTTTGATCAGTAAGGTGCAGGAAACCTTCGATGCGCTGCCCTGGGTATACGAGAGCCGGCTGCGTCTACGCGAAGAGGGACGCTTTCTAACCGGTGCGATCTATGTAGTTGGCCGCGAGAACTCTGTTTCTGCTGAGATGGTAGAAGCCGCTGAGGCGCACCTTCTGGATCTTCATTGGCGCATCCACGACATATCCATAATGCCGCGGCGCAAGATCGAAGAAACCTATACCGTCGACGACGACAACAATGACGGCCCGATGCCCCTGCGCTCTGGAGCCATACGCCGTGCCACGCTCTGAGCCTGAAAAAAGCAGGGGCTCTGTGACGCGGTGACGAAACATTGCAGGTTGAACAAGCCGGCCGCGGAACCCGCAGGTCCGCTTTTGTCGAGAGGCTGTACCTGCATCGCCGCGCTGTGTCGCTGATCTTGTCTTGCCTGCTCGGTGTTATCCCCGAAGCGGCCGGTGTAATTCACAGCCTAAAGGCTCGACCTTCGTTACTCGAAACGCTCGAGGCTTAGGCCACCCGAATAGTGAAGTTTGAATGCTTAGGTCTGAGGATCATCTCCAGCGACATGGATACGGGCTTCCAGCCCACAGGCGAGATAGCAGAGCTCCACTCGATGTGGTGGAGGAAGGGCACCACGGCGCAATAGCTGGGTGCCGAAGCCCACATGCTCAGGTTTCGCCACCGGGGGACCGCCATGCTCCTTCCAGCTCAGCTCCAGCGTCCCCTCTGCGGTGCTCTGCCAGCTTACATCGATACCGCCCGTAGGCACCGAAAGCGCGCCATGCTTGACGGCGTTGGTGGCAAGTTCATGGAGCGCCATGGCAAGGCCGGAAATCGCCTTGTTCGGTACGGACACCTGCGAGCCCTCGACCTTGATTTTACAGGTTTCATCTTGGAAGGGAGCCAGCACGTGATCGACAAGCTCCGAAACCGCGAGAGCACGGGTTTCTTTTCCGAACATCAGATCGGTGGCGGCCGACATCGCGCGCAGACGCGCCATAAAGCTTTCGTATTGCGCGTCCCGGGCCCAGGTTCGACCGGCGATTGCTCCCATCAATGCAGCCAGGTTCTTCAGCCGGTGGCGAAGTTCATCGGCGACAGTTGCGATGCGCTCCTCCTGTCTTGCCTGTTCGGTGATATCGAACACCACCCCTATAGCACGTTCCCGCCCGGTATGATCGACCGGCGCCAGCGCGGCCCTGAGCATAAACACTCGTTCCGATCCATCAGGAAACAGATGACGCATCTGTGTCTGGAGCTTGTTTTCACCACTTGCCCGCGCCTCTGCTCCAGCCTTTGCGAGGCGCTCGCCCTCGCCCGGAGCATAGCGCGCCCGGAAATCATCAGCAGCGGGCTTGGCATCGTCCGGGAAACCGTAGAGCCGGTTCAACTCTACCGAGGACGTGACGGTGTCGCTCTCGAGGTCGATCTCCCAGACAGCCATCTGGGCGGCATCGAGTGCAATGCGCAGCCGGGCCTCGCTTTCATTCAGGGCGCGCCGCGTTTCCTCCCGCTCGGTGATATCCTCGATCGATCCGCTGTAATGCACGGCCTGGATGTTGCCCTCGACCTCGGCAAACCGCGCTACGCCATGAGCCCTCACCCACCGAAGCTCACCGGTGTCAGGGCGCGTGATCCGATAAACATAGCTCTCCTGTGAGCGGTTCTCCGGATCAAGGGCGCGCTCCAGCGCGGCAAGCATACCGGCAGCATCATCGGGATGGGTTAGCGAGCGCACTGTGGTGGAAGTTGCTGGCTCATCTTGCGGAAGACCCTGAATCTCTCGCGCAAGGGAAGAGAAGAAGATTTCGTCTGACCGAAGATCCCAATCCCAGACACCCACTCCTGCGGCAAGGCAGGCAACTTGATAGGAATCGCTGTCGCGCGACTCAGATATCTCTTCGTTTTGCATGTGTGGCATATCCTTATTCCCACCACCGGCCACTTTGAACCGGAAGACAAGGGTGGGCAAGCGAAACGCTTTCGTGAGCTACGTGCGGTTGTGAATGCTTGTTTCCAAGGGGAAAACCTCACCACTAGCCTGGCGGGCGTAGCGCGGTTTCCTCTGACGCTCTGGCTGCGCAAATCCTCGTGCCGTTCCAATTTACGACGTTTCAGATGGCGACGATCCGCGAGAGTCTGCGCCGTCAAATGCCAGTACCCATCAGCCTGAGGAACCTCGGTGTCATGCCACCAGTTGCGCTTTATCTCACGATGGATCGTTGAGCGGTCTCGACCAAGCGTTTCAGCGATCTTGGTCTTTGTGGCTTTCGCCTGAAGCATCGTCGCTAAGATTCTGCGTTCATTCAAGTTCAGTTTACGGTAGGGTCTTCTCATCACATCCTCCTGATCTGCATCAAAAAATCATCCAGTGATGCAATCCAAAATAGAATGTGCCCCCGCTACGTTCAATGTAAACACCATTCAGAAATGTCATCGATTGCGCAAAGCAGAAGTGTCACTACAGGTGCTGAGGGAAGCAAGGCTTAGCAGCCCGGAGACCCGATATATCGCAGGGTTGATAAGCCTTGCGGGACTGGTCATAGACCGAGCTTGCGGCGCTCTTTCTTGTTGTAGAGTGCCTTGATGCCTTCTTGGCTTACGAGTTCTTCGAAGGCGCGCCAGGCAAGGACGTCGCCGAAGAAGGGCGGATTGTCCGATACGGTTAACGTGCCGAACTGATTTTCCACGGACAGTACCCAGCCGGGGTCAATGCTGGTTTTGTAGATCTCAACGTCGAAATGATGCCCGTCGATAACGACGGATTGCGTGTAATCTGAAAAGATAATCTCTGGATATTCATCGCCGTTCATATGGAAGACACTGTGCCTATTCTGCAGCCTGCACAATCGTCTTTTTAGTGCGTGATCCGGAGGGGCGGCCAGGCTTTCGATCGCGTGGTTTGTATCCCATTTACTCTGAGTTCGTCCGGACCTTCGGCTTTGGCGGCGCGGCGTCCTGCATCTCTTTGATATGTTCCAGCACGGCGCTTAGACGTTTGTGGTCGGTGATCGCCGCATGGGTGACGCGTTGATCCATATCGAAGACTTTGTAGGGCAGGGAGCGCCCCTTTGAACGCACCTCAAACCGGCCATCCACAAAGGCATAGGTGTCGACGTATTTGCCAACGAGGCCGCGCGTGGTCTCGTTCTCGTCAAGTATGATGCGCTTGCGGTCATAGGAAAACGTCAGCTGCTTGCCGACATAACGGTTCTCCCGCCAGCACAGCACATCAGCCAGCCGATGAGGCTCGACGTTGAGCGCGCGGTGTAGGTTGTCCGGCCTGGCCGGCGCCTTTGTGAACTTAGCGTTATGGCGCTCTCTGAAGCCTTGCAGGTAGGCGCTTCCGGCTTCCATGTCAGAGATGCCTTCGATCCGTAATTCCTTGACAAGACGGTCCTGAAGCGTGCGGTTGGCGCGCTCAACACGGCCCTTGGCCTGGCTCGAATTGGCGCAAAGGATCTCGATGTTCAACTCGCTCAGTGCGCGGCCAAACTGTGTGGTCCGCACGCCGCCCTTGGCGTCTTCTTTGGCCACCCGAAACACCGAGTGCTTGTCGGAATAGAACGCGACGGGACGACCATGTTTGTGCAGATAGCCCTCCAAAGCCTCAAAATAGCTAAAGGTGCTTTCCGACTTCACAAACCGTAGCTCCATCAGCGAGCTGGTCGCGTCATCAATGAACACCAGCAGGGTGCAGGGCGCGGCGCGGTCTTCAAACCAACGGTGATCCGAGCCATCAATCTGGATCAGTTCTCCAAAGCATTCTCGACGCAAACGCGGTTGGTGAAACTGACGTCGCTGCTTGCGCGGTAGCCAGATCCCATCTTCTTGCATCCACTTGCGAACCGTCTCTCGCGAAACTCTGAACCCATGATGTTCGGCCAGCATCTCCGCCGCCAATGTCGGGCCGAAGTCGGGATACTGCTCCTTGATGACAGACAAAGCAAAGTCACGCTCCGCGGAGTGGATTTGGTTGTTCGGCGCGCGTCCGCGAGACCCGTGTCGGATCGCCGACGCGCCATCCTTGCGATACCGCTTCAATAGCCTGAAGATTTTGCCGCCGGGTCAGACCCAGCATGTGGGCCGCATTGTTAACGGTCAGCCGGTCATCATCAACCTGTGCCAAAACTTCCACGCGGTTCAACTCGCGCTCGCTCATCATCACCCATCCCATGTCCACGCATCCTCATCTCAAATCGAGGACAGAGTGACACTTCTGCTTTGCTTAAGGGTGACATTATCGCTTTGCTGTGAGCTCACGGTGAAGTGCAGTTCTTGATATCTCGTTTTACTCCAACCGGTTCTGTATTTCCATCAGGTTGCTTTCAAAGACCTCAGCGGGCGTCCGGTAGCCAAGACATTTGCGCGGCGTTGCGTTGAGGCGGTGGCAAATCGACCTCAAATATCGATTTGTCAGCGCCGTCGGTGCGGTTGATCTTGGCAGGTATCGACGCAGCCTGTTGTTCGTATTCTCAACAGTGCCTTTCTGATAGGGCGCTTGCGGGTCACAGAACC
>Ga0209345_10003306_pt1 | contig 16738 bp, 13 predicted proteins | sample Cruoilmetagenom7_FD_187294 | JGI IMG/M metagenome (GOLD analysis project Ga0209345, IMG submission 187294) | Oil polluted marine microbial communities from Coal Oil Point, Santa Barbara, California, USA - Sample 7 (SPAdes) (version 2) | ecosystem: Environmental > Aquatic > Marine > Oil seeps ...
CGAGAAAACGATCGATCAGATGAAACCCTGATTATTATCAGAACACATTACGCCCGACTCCCGTTGGTTTATCCTTATTTTGGGATTGTTTTCAAACAACCCTTTTCAATAATGGAATAATCTTTTGTATAATACGTAAATGAATAAAAATAATAATTACCAATCAATTTCATATCTTAATAATTCAATACAAGTTCCTAATAAACCAACAATACCTTTTATAGAAGGTGATGGCATTGGATCAGATATATGGCAAGCATCAGTCAGAGTTATTAATGCAGCTGTAAGAAAAGCATATAACGGACAAAGAGAAATTCAATGGATGGAAGTGTATGCAGGCGAAAAAGCATTTAGAAAATATAGGAATTGGCTTCCACAGGAAACACTTGATGCATTTAGAAAATTTATTGTTGGAATTAAAGGACCATTAACGACTCCAGTTGGAGAAGGAATTCGTTCATTAAACGTTCATATTCGTAAATCACTTGATCTATATACTTGTTTGCGTCCAATTAAATGGTTTCCAGGCGTGCCCTCCCCAGTAAAATCGCCTCAGGACGTTGATGTTGTAGTGTTTCGTGAGAATACTGAAGATATCTACGCTGGAATTGAATTTGAGAGTTTTTCTTCAGAAGCAGAAGAATTCTTAAATGTATTTCGTGAAATGTATCCAAATGAATATGGAAAGATACGGTTCCCCGATACGTCAGGATTCAGTCTTAAACCTATTTCGAGAGAGGGAACTGAAAGAATTATGCGAGCCTCCATAAATTATGCAATAAAGAATAATCGAAGTAAAGTCACAATCGTTCACAAGGGAAATATAATGAAATATACAGAGGGGGCTTTCTGTAAATGGGCATACAATTTGTCGGAAACAGAGTTCCAAGAAAGAGTTTACACACAAAGCCAGTGGGTGCGTACAAAAAATGATAAAAGCGAAGCGCTTGCCAATGAAGAACAAGCATCATCAATAAAAGAGGGAAAAATTATTATTAATGATGTAATTGCAGATATCGCATTCCAGAAGACATTAACCCGGCCGAAAGATTTTGACATAATTGTGACAACCAATTTAAATGGTGATTATTTATCAGATGCTATTGCAGCCCAGGTCGGCGGGATTGGTATTTCACCAGGTGGGAATATCAATTTTGAAACCGGGATAGCTGTTTTTGAAGCAACACATGGAACAGCTCCAAAATATGCAAATAAAAATGTTGTGAATCCAAGTTCTGTAATTCTTTCAGGTGAACTACTATTACGGTATCTGGGATGGGATGAAGCCGCTGATCTGATTAATAAGGGGCTTGGAGGAACAATAAAATCCAAGAAGGTTACTTATGATCTTCATCGCCTTATGGACAATGGGATAAAAGTAACCACAAGTGAATTCGGAGATGAAATAATCAATAATATGTAGATAATAATTTCTCTTATCAACTATAGAAATGCCTAAGAACACCAAATATCTTTTTGGTAGCGGATAATGAGCTTAACTGTTCAAAATTAAAAAATTCTATATTATGGATCTGTAAAATAATACTTCTCTCGAATAAATATAATTACATACTATCTAAATGATCATTTATCAAACTAATGAATCCCCTAAACGGGGGATTTCTGGTTAGAATTATCAAAATTGCGCGAAGAGAAAATAAAATGCGAGTGATCTGCCATAACTGTCAGGAAGAAAAAGAATTCGATCCCCATGTATTCTGCTGTGAATGCGAAGGTGCCTGGGAGCTGGTTGAGAAGGGTGAATTTAACCCTGATTCCATCCATAAAGATATTTCGTCTGTATGGCGGTATAAGGATATTCTTGGGTTGAGAACGCCTAAATCACCGGTCAGCCTGGGTGCTGGGTGGACTCCTCTGCTTTCTTCAGATTGGGAGGGGAATGACGCCTTCTTCAAATTGGAATATATTTCCCCGACTGGATCGTTCAAAGACCGCGGAACGGAAGTGGAGATGAGCTATCTAAAAGCTGTTGGCGTGAAGCAGGTAGTGGAAGATTCATCTGGCAACGCTGGTGCGGCGGTGGCTGCTTATGCGGCGCGCGCGGGAATACACGCGGATATCTACGCACCGGACAGTGCTTCCCCCGCTAAACTTTCACAGATCCGAATTTATGGAGCTGCACTTCATGAAATACCAGGACCACGAATTGAAGCTACGAAAGCCGTTCTCATGGCGGTTGCTGACGGTGTGATCTATGCTTCACACGCGTACAACCCTGTTTATTTGCTTGGTCAGCAGACTGCTGCCTGGGAGATCTGGGAGCAAACCGGTGGAAAACTTCCTGACGCGATCATTATCCCGGTTGGGCAAGGCGGGCTTCTGATGGGGGTCTGGCTGGGTTTTAGGCGTTTATTGCTGGCTGGAGTTGTTGAAAAACTACCCCGTTTATTCGCGGCACAGCCAGAACGCCTATCTCCGATCCATCATGCCTTCACTAATGGGTTGGATGATATTCCGATTGCCCATCCCACCCAATCATCAATTGCCAAAGGATTGGCAATTGTCAAACCTGTACGCGGTAAACGCATCTTGCAGGCGCTGCGCGAGACCAGGGGCGGAGCGGTTGTCGTGTCAGAAGATAAGATTCTTCAGGCATACCGAAACCTGGCAAGAAGGGGCCTGTTCGCTGAACCGTCCAGTGCGGTTTCGGCTGCCGCAATTGGTGCAGTCCGACAAGAATTGAGTGACAGCGCGGTAATCCTTGCGTTACTGACTGGCAGTGGGTTGAAAACTCCTGTCCTGGAGGGTTAGCTATACTAATGATAGATATGATTATTACATTCACGCGGGGAGTTCCCCCGGCAGAAAGTTTTCCAAATGAGGAATTGATCGAATGCACTCGGCAAGTGATCAACGAACACAGCGCTGAGATTCTGCAGTATGGCAGTGCCGCAGGGTACGAACCTTTGCGAGAATATATCGCTCGGCAGTACTCTGTTGATGTGGAACAGGTTGTCATTGGGCAGGGTTCGCTTCAGCTCCTGGACCTCCTCTGCCGTGTTTCGATAACAGAGGGAGATTCAGTATTCGTTGAGCAGCCCACATATGACCGAACGTTGACCATTTATAAACGGGCAAAGGCGGATCTGCGGGGATTCGGGTTTACAGCCGGGCAGATCAATATTGAAGATGTCAAGGAGTCGCTTGAAAAAGGACCTATCCCGAAATACTTTTACGTGATCGCGGATTTCCAGAACCCCAGCGGGTGTGTAATGGGGATTGAAGAGCGTCAAGCATTGACATCTTTAGCAAGACGGTATGGATTCATGATTATTGAGGACAACCCCTACCGCCGCCTACGTTATGAAGGGATACCGCTGCCTTCCTTATTTGAAATATCTCCAGATGTGGTCATCCATATGTCCTCATATAGTAAATTGGTCAGCCCCGGTTTACGGATTGGGTACATGATCCTCCCAAAAAATCTTGCGGAGAAGCTCATTCAATACGCAGAAGACACTTATGTATGCCCGAGTTTTCTCAACCAGGCAGTCGTGTTTGAGTTTATTAAGCGGGGAATGCTTGAAAAGCAGTTGAACTATCTAATCCGCCTTTACCGTCCACGTCTGCGGGCAATCTTATCAGCAATGGATTCTCGCTTGAGCGGATTTGGAGAATGGGTAAAACCTCAGGGTGGTTTTTATGTGGGTTTAACCCTGAATAATAATATTAATATGTTGAATCTGAACGATGCATCTGTGTCTGGATTGGCACTTTCTGACGGTCGTGGGTTTTTCTTAAGTGGCGGCAGCCATTTCATTCGACTGCCTTATTGTGCACTCACTGAGGATGAAATCACGATGGGGATCCAGCGGTTGGAGGATGTGATAACAACATCCCTGAAAGAACCATGATGCGATGTTAGAAAGGAAGAGTAAAAGTGAATATGCTTCCGTGCCCTTTCCCTTTGCTGTCAGCCCAAATCTTTCCACCATGTGCTTCGACCAGCGATTGCGCGATAGTTAACCCGATACCGCTGCCCCCTCCGTTTTGCCGGGAGCGCGATCTGTCCGCGCGGTAAAAGCGTTTAAAAATATGCGGCAGATGATCTGTTTCAATTCCCTCGCCATCATCTTTCACCGAAATCTGCACATTGGCATCCATCTTTATAGCGTTGATCTCAATGGTACCGTTCTCAGGTGTAAACTGTAGGGCATTTCCCAATAAATTCTGAAGCACCTGGAGGATGCGGTCATGATCTGCCATCATAGATGGTAGATTCTTCTCACTATGAATGGATACTTGAATCCCTTTTGTATTGAAGGTATTCAGTAAAGGGGCAAGCGCATCGTGAAGCAGTTCATCAACACTTATTTTTTCCTTGATAATTTTGAAGGCGCTGCCTTCCACCCGACTTAATTCTTGCAGGTCTTCCACAAGTCGCTGGAGGCGATCCGCTTCCCGATATATGTGCTGATACGTGGTCTCATCACTGGTAAGAACGCCGTCTATCAATCCTTCCATTGAACCTTTGATAGCGGTCAGGGGTGTGCGTAGTTCATGACTGATATCACCGATCAACTGGCGGCGCATGTTCTCCGTTTGTTCAAGCTGTTCAGCCATGCGGTTAAAGCTGTACCCAAGCCGTGCAAGCTCATCCCCATTATCAATGTTCACAAGAACCCGCTGGCTATAATTACCTTTTGCGATCTCCTGACTGGCCCCGGTGATGGACCGCAGTGGTTTGGTGATCTGCCTGCTGATCAGAACGCTTGAGATTCCCGCGATAACGAAAGCGGCGATGCTTGAGAAGAGAAGTGATTCATTCACCGCGGCTTTGAAATTTTCATATAATGTGCTTCCCCTGTTTCCACTTTGCCCGCCCTGCTGCAGACCCTCATTGGCCATTAATCTGCCAATATGCTTTTCGTAGGTGGATCCAATGGATATATTCATCACGACAGCCAGGATCGCTCCGGATAAAATGGCAACCAGAAAAAAAGCTATTAGGATCTTAAACGCGAAATGTCTGCGGATTGCCTTGATCATTTATTGTTTCTCGCTATCCTGCAGGCGGTAACCTGCACCGCGTACTGTCTCAATATAATCCTCGCCTACTTTTTTGCGGAGGTGCCCAATATGAACATCAACAACGCGCAGGTCTCCAAAATAATCATATCCCCATACTTTTTCAAGCAACTGCTCCCGGGAGAGTACCATCCCATGATGGTCGGCAAGTGTGTGCAGTAAGTTGAACTCTAATGTGGTTAGCTCTATCTCCAGATCGCCAACCCACACACGGCGGCGGCCGTTATCAATTCGGATATGTTCCAGGGCGATCACGCTCCGGCTGTCTAGTGGGGATGAAGTGTGCAATCGCCGGAGGACGGATTTGATGCGGGCCATTAACTCCCGCGGACTGAACGGTTTGGTGAGGTAGTCATCTGCTCCTACGGATAAGCCAATGATCTTGTCTGTTTCTTCTGAACGAGCAGTCAGCATGATCACATACGCATCGGACTCGCGGCGCAGCTGTCCGAGCACTTCGATACCATCCATACCTGGCAGCATGATGTCCAGAATGATAATATCAGGCCGGTATGACCGCACCGCTTTCAGCGCGGAAATGCCGTCTTCTGCGGTCATAAAGTCATACCCTTCAGATTGTAAATAGGCGGTTACTAATTTTAAGATACTTGGTTCATCATCTACTACTAAAATCTTGGCATTCGGCATGTTTTATCCTGTTCGGAAAATGAAAATTCTATTACGCTTGCTTAATCAATAGTATACGCTCAATGTATGATAATCGCAGAGTTATTTTTTTTAAATAATACTGGGTATTAAGTCATCCATTAACTATAAATAAATTTACCTGATCCTTATAAAGAAGATGAGATAAATATGTGAAGTTTTAGTAAAGAAAAATTATTGCTAGTAATCTTAGAAATTTTGTGCTTTATCAATTCAGAGAACAGATTTTACTGAACCACCCTTGAGTTCAATGTGCTTATAGTAAAGCGGATATGATTGGGATTGTTAGGAATGAAGAACAATCTACCATCTCATATTTTCATCTTGATATTTTAAATATATTAATGTAATAATGAGCATAAAGATTTTTGGTGATCTTATGGGTTGGGATAAAAAAATTTCACAAAGCGTAATCGATTGGCTGCTGGAAGAAGACAAGAATAATCCATCAATCCGTTATTTAACATTGGTAGATCTGCTTGGGAAAAAACCAGAGTCGCGGAAAGTAGTCCAGGCATGGGGCGAATTGATGACCTGCGGTCCTGTTCCCGAGATTTTATCAAAACAGCACGCTGACGGGTATTGGGTTGAGCCCGGGGCAGGATACCGTCCGAAATATACATCAACTGTTTGGTCGCTTATCATGCTTGCGCAGTTAGGTGCTGACGGTTGTGAACCATCCATAAAAAAAGCAGGTGATTATATCCTTAACCATACACGTGGGAAACTGGGCTGTTTCAGTATTTATGCTACCCAGACTGGTGCAGTGCACTGCCTGCAGGGGAATTTAACCGCTGCCCTGATTGACCTGGGGATGATCAACGATCCCCGCCTAACCGAGGCGATTGATTGGATGGCACGCAGTGCAACTGGTGAAGGGTTCGTGAGTGTTGGTGAGAAAGATTTAAATCCTCACTATATCCGCAGCGGGATCAGTGGACCCGGCTTACTGTGTTCAGCGAATGATCACAAGCCATGTGCCTGGGGTGCGGTTAAAGTAGCATTGGCGCTATCAAAAATTCCACCTGAAAAAAGATCTCCTCAAGTAAACAGTGCCATCATTGCTTGCAAAGATTTTTTGCTAAGCAAAGACCCTGCCGCTGCTGATTACCCACATCCTTACGCGAAAAAACCAAGCGGCAGCTGGTTTAAATTCGGGTTTCCGATGTTTTATGTGACAGATGTACTTCAGAATTTGTCAGCCCTTTTAGGGCTGGGTTTGGCTGGCGATCAGCGCTTACGAAATGCGATTGAATTAGTAGAAAGCAAGCAGGATGATACAGGCCGCTGGAAGATGGAATATACTTACAATGGAAAAACCTGGGTGAATATTGAAGAAAAAAAGCAGCCCAGTAAGTGGGTGACCTACCGAGCGTTATCTGTGCTGAAACGGTATTATCATTAAAGTGTAAAAGGAAAATTTCCAAAATAACCGTTTTTAGACGATATCTTGAAATATTGCCACGATTGAAACTTACCGGTTCTATTTTCATGAAAAAAAAGGTTACCAGTATACTGTTAAATTGGAGGCTTTCCCTTAGAAAAGGAAGCGATATGTAATGATATCTATATGAATAAGCGTTTTCATCATTATTGGGAATTCTGATACCGGTTGAATTTGAGTACAATTAGAATAGATAGAACATGATTACCGAATTGGAAAATGAATTCCAAGGGGGCAGGTCTTTGCCAAAGGCAGAGTTGATCAATAAGTTAGATGAAATAAGAAAACATATTAATAAATTTTCAAAAAAAACAAGGGGAATGTTGAGAAAAAAGATTAACCCGACAAGTAGGTGACCCTACTGTGAATTATCTGTGCGGGGGCTTTCAGCAAAAAATTAAATTATTAGCTTTATGATCTACTTCAGGTTCGAAGTGCAGGCGGCATAGCGGGTAGATTTGACTGAAATTTCCATCAGACAATGCGGGCATGTTATTGATGTCACTTCACCTGGTTTCTTGTCTTTCTTTTCCAGCTTGTTCATCTGGCGAACGAGAAAGAAGATGGCCAGCGCGACGATCAGGAAGTCGATGATGGTGTTGAAGAGCACATCAATATTCAAGGTTATTGAGCCTGCATCCTGCACTTGAGCCAGGGCGGCATATTTTTCGCCGCTGATGGTGATGAACAGGTTGCTGAAGTCAACCTTTCCCAACAACAGCCCAATTTGGGGCATAAGAATATCATTGACCAGCGAAGTGATGATCTATCCGTATACGGTGCTTATGATTACGACGATAGCGAGATCAATCACATTCCCGCGCGTGGCAAATTTCTTGAACTCTTTTAACACAATTCTCTCCTGATGCTATTTCTTTTCTGCAATATAAATATCTGCTTCTATCATTTTACCCGCTTGATAAAAGTGATGGGTAAAGTAAATATTTCCAGCGCTATCAATGGAGGGCTCACCGGCAAACTGAGAAAGGATTAGTTCGGGCGTACCCCATTCTCCATTTACACGGCGTGAGCGGAAAATTGCTGGTGTGCCGGAATATGTTCGTGTGAACCAAAACTCATACCCATCTGGTGAGAGCGCGGGATGGGAATCATCATCCAAGGAGTTGAGGTTGTCTAATTTTCTTGGCAGCCCCCATTTGTCTTCATCCCAATGGATTTCCCAGAGATCATACCCGCTGCTGTGGTTCTCGTCCGGGTGGTGATAGATAAGTGTTGACCCATCTGAGCTGAGATGCATTTCCCCGATCTGCAGGTCCTGATTCAGGTAGGCCCCCACATTGGTGATATCTGTCCAACGAGTATTATCCCACGAGACTGTCCATATATCGATGTCGCGCAAGTTCCCTGTCCGGATTGAGCAGAACCAGAGCGTATTATCCTGAAAAAAAGGACAGCCGTCCAAAGCCAGGTTGTTGCCTTGGGTGAGCACCACCCGTTCAGGCGCTTGCCACACGCCATCCGCAATTTCTGAGCGGTAGATACCGGTTACCTGATCGTAGATTTGCTGTTCGGCGGGGATATCTGCTGAAGGTGTGTAGAAAAAGAACAGAGTACGTCCGTCAGGAGTGATGAATGGACTATCTTCCAACCCGGCAGAAATGACAGCCCCATTGATGGGATACGGCGTTTTCCATTCGCGGGAATGCAAGATTGGTGGATGATAGTCTTGTTCTGGAAGAACCTTTTCGATATTGATCAGGTCATATCGGGAAGGGATTTCTTTGTGAGAGTCGGTTGGGGGTTGAACGGACTGGCAGGCATAACACAGGAGCAGCCCAGGTAATAGGATCAAGATCCGCACGATTTTCCTCATATTTAGGTCAATTAATTATGGAATGGAAATCTCTTCGGGTTTTTCCAGGCGTTCAGCTGTCCCTTTGCAGGACCAATTCCAGTCGTTAATCACCAGATTTGTAATCGGTGTATCCGGCAGAACGTTCAGCATAGCCATCGGCTGTCCGCAGGATGGTTCCACACCTGTGAATGCTCCACTCACATACGGCACATCTTGAACTCCAAAGGAATATGCTAGAACATAATACTGCCCTGGATCGACATCTAAAGAGAAATACGGGTGGGTATCCATGGTGGATACGGTAAAGAACATATCGCTATCCAGATCGAAAAGAACCACAGAAGCTGGAGAACCGGGTGGGTGATCGTCATATAAGTACGGCGGAGCGCTGCTCATATCCACGGACCCTGAGATATTCACCAAATCGATATTCGTTATATTCAGCTGATGAGGAGGGATAGCATCTGTTGCAGCAGAGCCAAGGCGGGCGATATGCGGCATGATCCATACTGTATGGTCACCGTCCGCGTCACCGTTATCCCGGACTGTCAGCAGGAACTGCACAGTCTGTCCTGCCAGAGGATCCAGGTTGGCATCCGCGTAGATGTAGCTGCCTTCAGGGTCATACTTTTTGTCCCATTTTGCATCTGGAACCTGCAGGATGGTACTGCTGGATGTGTAATATTCCAGAGAGAAACTGACATCACAATTAAGAAAACCCTCCGCGCAGGCAAGGACCGCGTGGAAGCGGTCTCCGGGTTGAACAGTGAATGGTGGATATTTACCGAAAATTGCGTAGAAATCGCTGTCCTTCTGAGCAGGGATGGTCAGAAGACCGGGCTGGTTGATGCGGATGTTCCCTTCGATCACGATCGCGTCAAAGCGGTCAGCGTATCCACCGCTGATCTCCTCCAGGTTTCCTGGGCAGGGCAGGTATTCGCCGTTATTGGACCAAGACGCGCTGCACGGCTGATCGGTGAAATCCAGCGCGACTGTCCCGACTATGGGTGTGGGCAGTTCGAGCAGCCTCTCTGTAGTTTCAGAAGATTTGGGCGCTGGTGTATCTGCTGTTGATGTTGAAGTTAGGGCTGTATCAACTGGATCAATGACGGGTTCTGATCCTACGCAGGAGGCAGCGATAAATAATATTGGAAAAAATAACAGGAGCTTGGTTTTCATAGAAATTTGTTCCTCCCAATTCTTGTTCTGATTTTTATAAATATATCATTTATAGTGGTTGATCAATTCGTTCTTAATCAGTGTCATGAAAATGTCCACGATTTGTGGGTCAAAGTGTTTTCCGCTCTGGTTCTGGATATGATCGAGGGCTTTCTTAGCGGTCCATGCCTTTCGGTAAGGGCGGTCGGAAGTGAGTGCATCCCACACGTCCACCACCGCAAAGATACGCCCGGCGAGAGGTATTTCCTTCCCCTTCAATTTGCGGGGATATCCAGCGCCATTCCAGTGTTCATGGTGGCAGTAGGGTATATCGAGTGCGGGCCGTAGGTATGCGATGGGATACAGCATTTCATATGCATACACCGGGTGGCGGCGCATGATCTCCCATTCCTTATTGGTCAGCGGACCGGGTTTGAGAAGGATAGAGTCGGGAATGCCCATTTTACCAATATCATGCAGCAGGGCACCGCGCCGAGTGTGGATCAGTTCTTCTTTCTGAATTCCCAATACTTGCGCGATTTGCAGTGTTATTTCAACAACGCGCTGTGTATGGCCTTCCGTTTCCTTATCCCGTAGGTCGAGGGCTTTTGACCAACCCTCGAGTGTAGTGTCATATGCCAGTGTGAGTTCCACATTCGAGCGGTGCAGGTCTTCTATTAAGCTGGTGTTATCTATCGCGATTGCCGCTTGCCCGCCCAATGTTTCCAGGAAGTTGTACCATTCCCGGTCGGGATTCAGTGGGGTACGGTTGAAGATATCAAGCATACCTTTCACCTGCCCTTTTGCGACCAGAGGTACGTTGTAATAGCTGACGAAATCTTCCTTCTGCATTAGGTTGGTATAAGCAAGATTATCGTCCACCTCGATCAGGTTGAGTGCCTGCACCAAATGGTGTTCCATGGCTGACTTTCCAGAAAGCCCTTCTCCCAAACGCAGCGAATATTGTTCGATCGTTCGTGTGCGGAACCCCCGGCTGGCTGAATATTCCAACATATTCGATTTTGGATTCAACAGCAGCACAACTACGGCATCTACCTGTAGTTTTTCAATCACCTGGTCTAATAAGATATTTAGAGTTGCACGCAGATCCAAACTAGAATTGATCACCAGGTCAATATCGTGGAGTGCCTTCAATCGCTCGATTTGGCGCCTGGATTTTTCTGTTAATTGGGCATTATCAACTGCGCTGGCTAACTGCGCGGCCAAAGATTCAAGCAGATGCTGATGGTTCTCGTCAAATACGTTTGGATTGAATGCCTGCACTGACAGTCCGCCGACGACTTTCCCTTTCGCGATCAGCGGTACACCCAGCCACGAGCGGGTTGGTTTTTCGCTGAAGAGCAATTCCACCGGAATGGTATCCGTGGAGAGATCGCGGGAAAGAAAGGGTTTGCGCTGCTGGATTACCCATCCAATCAGACCGCTTTCGGATTTCTCCAATGTCCTGCCCAACCACTCTTTTAGTGGTTTCCCTTCCTCCACCACAAGTGCAATCTTGCTGGTCTCATTCTGCCCGTCGTATTCCATAAGCAGGCATGTATCTAGAGGGAATAATTCCTGCACCTGCTCGTAGATCTTTTTGTACAGTGATTCGATTTCTAAGATGCTGCTAGTGGCGACAGCAGTATTGTACAGCGCGGTGATCTCTTTGATACGCTGCTTTTCGGATTTATCAAGCTGAATCTTCGTGATGCTGGTGGATAAATGGTTAGCAAGAGTGGTAAGTAATTTTTCATCTTCTTCTGTGAAGTGCCCGATTAATGGGCTTTCCGCGTTGATTACGCCGAAAATTTTATCATTCACGATGATCGGAACCACAAGTTCTGAACGGATATCGCTGTATGCTTCGTGATAATCCATATCCTTTTTGACATCGATTACTCTTTGCGGAAGGCGGGTTCGAACCGCGCGCCCCAAAATGCCAATGTTAATAGGTTGGTTATATCCTTCAAATTGATCATCCTCTATATTAGTTTTATAGGAGTAGTGGCGATGCAGGATTTCTTTTTCTGCGTTGTATAAAAAGATGCCGAAATATTCCGGATAGATGGATTGTCCCAAAATAACTGTTGCTGCCTGGAGCAGAGTATCAATATCTGTGGCGACCATACCGGCTGAAGTCAGGTCTTGCAATATAGTTACTTCTTGCAGTTGGCGGCGCAGGGCTGCTTCTGACCGTTTGCGTTTACTGATATCGCGCACGAATGCCCACATGGTTTCCACTTTTCCTCCGGTGTCTTTGGAGAGGTAAGCAGATACTTCGATCGGGATTATGGTACCGTCTTTACGTTTATATTCTTTTTCATACAGATCAGAATAACCACGGCCAATGACCTGTTTCTTTACAATATTTTCTTCCATTGAGTGCCATTTTTCCGGAGTGAGGTCCCAAAATGACATTTTGCGCAATTCTTCCATGGAATATCCAACTATCCTCTGGAATGACGCGTTGAAATCCAGTATCTTCCCTTCAAACGTAACGGTTACTATACCGTCCTGGGTGCTGTTGAATAATTGCGCGTAGTGTTCTTTGGCGTTGGTTAATGCTTGGCTGGTTTCATTTTTCTCAAGCGCGCGATTGATGGTCAGTACCAACTGTTCCACATCGTACGGTTTTTGAACGTAAGAATATGCGCCCAGGTTCACCGATTGAATAGCGGATTCAGTGGATACGATACCGGTCATGACGATGCATTCTGTTTCCGGGGAAACCTCCTTAATGGCTTTTAGAACATTTAAACCGGGCATATCCTCCAGGTGCAGATCAATCAAGACAAGCGGAAGAGCTTCCTTTTCAATGTATTCAATCGCTTCTTTACCGCTGTTCATGCCGATTGGTTCAAATCCTCGTATGCGGAGGGTATCTTCCAATGTCTTGCGTAAATTTTTATCGTCATCAATGACTAAGATGCGCAGTGGAGTTTTATTCAAAACCTCTCCCCATTATTTTTAGCTTTCTTTTCTCTGTCAATATACTCCGATTTCCATCAAATAATGATGATTAATTATATAATCCTTATTTTATTACCGCGATTCTTGGCAACCAAAGGAAAAAATTGTGCCTTCTCTCGCGGTGGTTTCAACCAAAAGCGTGCCCTCTGAATAACTTTCTTCTCATTATTCCATATCATTTTCATTGATTTTTTGTAAAAAGATTTGTATTAATTTTGAAAATTAGTATAATAATTAATACAACGCCTGAAAGAATTATTATCTTTAAGCATATATAAAGTTCGGAGGGAACAAAATAAATGCGGCGGTTTATTTTATCTATACGTATCATCAAACATAGAAACAAATTGCAGGGGTACGGTTAATGGGACGAAAGATAATCCTGATCGGGCAGGATCGGATTAGAAAAACTCGGATCTCCGCATTGCTGGAACTGTGTGATTTAACTGATTTTGAATATATCCATTTTCCTTCTGTGCACAAAGCGAAGAACGCTTTATTGAAGGGTGAACCATACCTTGTTCTGATGCATGTGAATAGGAAGAATAAGGCAATAGATTTTTCGGGATATATGCAGGAAAATCACCCCCGTGTACCAGTGATCCTGATCATGACCGCTGATTATCACACTTCCCAGCCCATGATGATAAAAGGCATTCACTATGTGATTCAACCAGACCATATTAACAAAATATCTCTCATGCAAGTTATCCCTGCTGCGATTGAACAGAAACGTGTTGAAAATGAACTTCGCACGCGGGACGCGATTTTGCAAACGGTCAACTTCGCGGCGGAGGTGTTTCTTTCACAGTTGGATTGGGAATCCCGTATCATTGAAGTGATGGCGCGTTTAGGGGGCGTGACGGAGTCGGATAGGGTTTATATCTATAAAAATGAAATACAACAGGAGATCGGTCTGGTTTCCGTGTTGCAGGCGGAATGGACCGCGGATGGAATTCAACCACTGAAGGATTTTCCAGGAGCAAGCAGAATCGAATATCAGGCATCCGGCTTGCACCGCTGGTTGGAAGTGTTAAAAAAGGGAGAGATCATCCGCGGTAGCGTGCAGGAACTGCCATCGGTAGAGCAAGCCCATTTGTTGAAGATGAATGTCCAATCGCTGTCAGTAGTCCCGATATTTACAGATCAGCTATGGTGGGGGTTCGTCGGTTATGACCAGTGCCGTTATGTAAAGAAATGGTCATCCGTTGAAGTGGATGCCCTAAGAACAGCCGCGAAGATCATCGGGGCTGCGGTCGCGCGAAAGGACATGGAAAACAGGTTAACGTATCTGGCAACCCACGATTACTTGACCAATTTGCCAAACCGTATGCTACTGGAAGATCGCTTTGCGTTAGCCATTGCCCGAGCTGAGCGGAGTGGAAAAAAATTCGGCATTGTTATCATTGATCTGGATAAGTTCAAGCGTATCAATGACGTCCACGGACATCCCTTCGGAGACAAGGTGCTGGTCGAAATTGCCTGGCGTTTGTCTGAAGCTGTCCGCGCCAGTGATACCTGCGCCCGAATGGGCGGGGATGAATTCACAGTACTTGTGGAGGAAATAAACAACAAGAAGGACCTGCTGCGTGTGATGGAAAAACTAACCGGTTCCCTGGGACCCGAGATCTCGATTGATGGAAAACAGGTCTATGTGACTGCCAGTATGGGCGCGAGCATTTATCCTAATCACGGCACACAAATGGAGCAGTTGATGAAAGCGGCTGATATTGCTTTATACCAGGTGAAAGAAACCCGTTCGGGCTGTAAAATATTTATAGATGAACAGTACTCATTATTGAAAGAATAACATTACTTTTAGTCGAGGATAATGAAGCGGATGCACGCTGGATGGAACAGGCAGCCCAAGACATATTTACCTTAAACATCCAATTATCCCATCCGATGGGGCAATGAACATTAAAGCATTTTTGCTTAACCTAAAATTTAGTACCCTAAAATAATAATTCCTTACAGGGACATCATTTTTTTATAATCAAGGAGATCATTATGGAGTGTAAGCAATTATCCAACCTGCAAAATTGTAATTGTACCTACGAACCGTGCGCGAGAAAGGGGATCTGCTGCGAGTGCATCAGTTACCACCTGCGCATGCGTGAACTCCCGGCTTGCTGTTTCCCAGATGACGCGGAACGCACTTTTAACCGCTCATTTGAGTATTTTTCCCAATTGGTGGCATCCGGTAAGGTTTAACCGATCATATTCAATGAAATCGGAAGGGCAGCAGCAACCGCTGCCCTTTTTTTTATATAGTGGATTGCATTTGTGTAGGTATCGAATATTTGGTTGCTCGAAAAACAATAGAAGAACAGAAGCACATACTAACAGGATCTATTGATTTTTACTCATGGTTCATCCTGATTCTTTTTAATTATCAATGCGGCATACTTGGTAAGACCATGTTAAATATTAAGAAACAAAAGTTAAATCGTTTATACTTGTCCCGGTGAAACTCATGTTTGAAATTAGAGATAAAAAGAAAATCGCGCCGGATATATATCACTTAGAAGTCTACGCGCCATTGGTCGCGAAGAAGTTCCTCGCCGGACAATTTATCGTTCTGCGTCCGCTGGAGACCAGCGAACGTGTTCCTCTGACCATTATGCGAGCAGATGTTGAAAATGGAACGATTACGCTGGTGGTCAAGGCGATTGGGTTGTCCACCAAACAGTTATGCGGTTTAACAGTAGGGGACGCAATCGCCGACCTGCTTGGCCCGTTAGGGCATCCGTCAGAAATTGATTCATTCGGCACAGTCGCGATTGTTGGCGGAGGGGTAGGCACCGCGGTGTGTTTCGCGGTAGCGGAATCGTTGAAAAATGCGGGCAACCGGATCATTTCCATCATTGGTGCTCGCAATAAGGATTTCATGATCTTAGAAAGTGATTTTCGGTCGATCTCTGATGAAGTGTATGTTATGACGGATGACGGATCTTACGGAAAAAAAGGGTTTGTCACCCAGCAACTGATTGAACTGTACGCGCAGAAAAAGACTTTTGACCGTGTGATCACGGCTGGCCCGATAGTAATGATGCGCATTATTGCGGATATTACCCGTGAACATAAAACCCCGACGATCGTCAGCCTGAACCCGATTATGGTGGATGGGATCGGGATGTGCGGCGGATGCCGTGCGGTGGTTGGCGGCAAGATTGTCTTTGTGTGTGTGGATGGTCCGGAATTTGATGCCCATCAGGTGGATTTCGACAGCCTCATCCGGCGTAATAACGCTTATCAGGATATTGAAAAAGAAAAGGAACATGCCTGCCGCTTGGATGCGCACATCGCAAAAAATGTGACAAATGAATGAACTTCCTCTTAAAGAACGTATGAAGATTGACCGTCATCCGATGCCAACTCAGGTGCCGGAGGAGCGGATCGAGAATTTCGATGAGGTAAATCTAGGGTATACCCTCCAGATGGCGCAGAAAGAAGCGCAGCGCTGCCTTCAGTGTAAAGACGCACCCTGCACAAAGGGCTGCCCTGTTAATGTACATATTCCTGAATTTCTTTCCCAAATTATTGAAGGGGATCTTTTAACTGCAGCGGATGTGATCTTGAACGATAATTTCCTGCCGGCTATCTGTGGACGGGTCTGCCCTCAGGAAACG
>Ga0209345_10003307_pt1 | contig 16735 bp, 16 predicted proteins | sample Cruoilmetagenom7_FD_187294 | JGI IMG/M metagenome (GOLD analysis project Ga0209345, IMG submission 187294) | Oil polluted marine microbial communities from Coal Oil Point, Santa Barbara, California, USA - Sample 7 (SPAdes) (version 2) | ecosystem: Environmental > Aquatic > Marine > Oil seeps ...
TTGGGGGGCGCAGGTCACGCCTAACCAAATTGGTCGCCAGATTTGAAGGCAAACTTCAACTTCCTTGTTCAACTTTTAATGGGAGACACTGTTGTCAGTGCCCCAATCCATCTGAGGAGTTATGAACTAGGAACCTACTTAGACAATGTCTTGTAGCAAGACTTCAACTTGAGGTGCTAGCTTGCAACTTTGTTATCGTATGCTTCGCGCTTCAGTTCGATTTCGGGCCATTTGTTTACCATCCAATCAATCAATGTTTTGGCGGGAGCGAGGAAACTGTGGCCTAGAGGCGCTAATTGATATTCTACTCGTGGCGGCACTTCCGCGAATATTTCACGTGTTACCAAGCCGTCGCGCTCTAATTGGCGTAAGGTGGATGTAAGCATCCGTTGGGATATCCCCTCAACATCACGCTTAAGTTCCGAAAACCTTCGTTTGCTGTTTTGCGCTTCTGACAGCCTAATGATGACCAGAAGGCTCCACTTGTCCGCGATACGATCTAGTAATGAACGTACGGGGCAGTCCTCGGATATAACAACCTTGTTGTTCAATTTTTGCGATCCGTCAGGCATTCAAGTTCCTTTCAATGGTTACCTTTGCGTAACTAAGCCACTGCAACGTGCCTTCTTCCATTTTAAGAGATTACAATTAGTATGCAAGTATAGAATAGTAACAAATGGAAAAGATCAGATGAAATTGATGAATCTAAACACAGGATTGTGGACCGCCCAAATACTGCTTGCATTGGTATTTGGTATGGCCGGAGTCATGAAAACGACGATGGCGATTCCCGAACTAGCGGAGATGTTGACTTGGCCCGGAAACGTGCCATCGTGGCTGGTTCGATTTATCGGGACAGCTGAACTTGCCGGGGCTATCGGCGTAACTCTTCCTGCGTTGACCAAGATTAGACCTAACTTGACACCGCTGGCAGCGGCGGGCTTTGCGGTTATCCAGATTTTGGCCATGCCCGTCCATATCTCGCAGGGTGATATCGCCATGGTTGGTCCGGTAAATATAATCCTATTAAGCTTGGCATTGTTTGTTGTTTGGGGCCGCTACCGGAAACTACCAATTCACGAAAAAGGAGCTACCGCCTGATGGAAAGAATGCCAACAGTATTTATTCCGCATGGTGGCGGACCTTGTTTCTTCATGGACTGGAACCCGCCGGACACATGGAACAAACAGGCGGATTATCTACGGGGCTTGCCTGAAGCCATTGGGCAAATACCAACATCAATTTTGATAGTCTCCGGGCATTGGGAGGAAAATATACCTACTGTTCAGAATGGTGCAGCGCCGGAGCTTTTGTTTGATTACGGCGGTTTTCCACCCCATACTTATGAGCTGACTTATCCTGCGCCCGGTAATCCAATCTTGGCGAGTCGGGTTGCTGACTTGCTAGCTGCCGCTGGCATCGAGACAAAATCTAACGACAAACGCGGGTATGATCATGGTGTTTTTATCCCGCTTAAAGTAGCATTTCCCGATGCGGAAATCCCGATTGTGCAACTCTCATTGCAAGCTGATCTGGACCCGGCTAGCCATATCGCAATGGGAAAGGCCCTTCAGCCGTTACGCGACGAAGGGGTGCTGATTATTGGCAGCGGAAACACCTATCACAACATGGGTAAAATGATGCGTGCCATGCAATCCGGTGGCAACGGGTCTGTGGAGGGGCAGGGTTTTGACCGGTGGCTAACCGATGCTGTGTGTAACCCTGACCCCGAAATGCGAGACAAGATGCTGACCAACTGGGCCGATGCCCCCGGTGGTCTTGATGCTCATCCAAGAGAAGAGCATCTGATACCGCTGCATGTAGTTGCCGGTGCGGCGGGCTTGGACATTGGAGTAAAGACGTTGGAAGACAATGTTTTAGGGGCGATTGAGTCGGCTTATCAGTTTGGCTGAACGCGATCATACCGATGTAGCATTAAGATTTGATGTCCCAGACAACACAAACCGCATTAAGGAATTATTATGAAACTTTATAACGCAAACTTTTCGCCGAACGCATTACGGGTTCGGGCGGTTGCCGATGAACTTGGTATCGAATTGGATATCATTGAAGTCGACCTTCGCGAAGGTGAAAACAAAACAGATAACTATCTGGAAATGAATCCCAACGCGAAGGTACCTGTTTTGGTTGACGGAGATCTTACAGTTTGGGAATCCCGAGCCATTAACAGTTATCTAGCCAGCCAGAAGCCTGAACGCGGGCTTTATCCCGATGACCCTATAGCCCGTGCTATCGTTGACCAATGGTCTTATTGGCAAACGGTCCATCTTGGCCCAGCCATGCAAAAGGTGGCCTTCGAAAAGTTCATGAAATCGAAATTCGGTATGGGTGAACCGGATCAAAACGTAGTCGATGCAGAAATGAAAAATGTGGACCAGTTTTTAACTGTGCTTGAAATCGGCCTGAAAGACAACGATTGGGTCGCGGGTACTTTAAGTGTCGCTGATTTTGCGTTGGCTACCACGTTTATGTATCGCGTTCAGGCCGGTATTTCACTGAATGACTATCCGAATGTTGCCAATTGGATCGAACGGTTGGAGGCGAGGGAATCGTGGCAGTCGGCTTTTGCCCCTGTGGCGGCTATGATGGGATAGTTCAGGTTCGCGATACGAAATTAATTAAAACTGGCAGGAGCAGTTATGTTTGAGTTACCCCCACGTGAGGGCCCACCGCCGACAACAACGGATTGCGCGCCGCATGAGCAGGTCGATCAAAACTCACCAGTTGAAATTCATGAGTCTTTCAAAAGCCGCGCTTTCGACTTTCCTTTTGTGGAGAGGCGCCACAGCATCATATCGGTTCCGGGGGCACAGGCTCTGTGGCTGCCGGACAAACATGCGCACGGGTGCCGAGAATCCTTTATGATTGGCAATGAATTTGCTCATGTGCATCCTTCCTACGACGGCAGCTCACATTTGATGCTTCCTGAAAACTGCGTTCGCGAGTTGCTCAACAAGGGTTGGGGCGAACCACATCCAATGGTTGCGACGGGATTGATTCCGGACACAGCGGTCATGGTTTTCGCTCCAAGAGACGAAGCGGAGATCGATGTTGTGTTGAAAATACTAGCTACGTCCTACGATTTTGCATGTGGGAAAATCAACAATCCTTCGGTGGTCAAAATCTAATTTACAACACATAATTTACATTTTCGTGCCGAGTTTGGAACTTGCGCCCAACGAAACATCAGTAGTCTATTTCGGGTTCCACGCCATACCCATATAAACGCTGCCGTTCGCCAGCTCATCCAGCATCTGGTTTAGACGGTTTTGTTTTGTCGCTTCGCGAACCGCCCTATTAATCCATGATAAATAGTCGTTACGCTGATAGGCTGGGCGTTCAGCATACGACACCTCAAGACCATGCTTCTGTAGCGCGACTAAAACAAAGTCGGGCATCGGTTGAATCGGGCGTAACAGTCGCTCAAGATCAGTTGGATGGCTCATCTGCACAAGGTACCACAGCGCGAAATTGGTGTCTAACAGTACCGAGCAAGAGACTCTGATTGAGGGAGCCTACTATTCAGCGACTGCGTTAATATTTGCCGCGTCCACTGGGCCAATTTCAGTAGTCTGGGGAGTGCTGTCTGGCGTTTCATTCACGGCGCTCTTGGGTTTTATGAAAGCTGGTTTTATCCATTTCAACAGCGACTTTATCTGTGTTGCTAGAACCGAAGGCGCAGTAATCATCACGGGCACCATGACCAAGGTTAAAACGGTGGAAAATAACAGACCAGAGACCAAGGCAGCAGACAAATGTACAAAAAAGCCACCAGCCAGACCTCCAGCAACGATTTCACGCCGCACGAAATCTAGCTCGATATTTAGTGCCATAGGGATAACGCCAAGCGCGGTCACGGTTGCTGTCAACAAAACGGGCCGAACGCGTTGGCCCGTTGTAAGCAACATGGCTTTAATCGGTTCCACGCCCTGTTCTCGTTCGTAGTGGTTATAGGTATCAATAAGCACAATGCCGTTTTTCACAACGATACCGGCCAGCGCAACAATCCCTAGCCCTGTCATAATCGCCGAAAATGTCATTCCGGTTACCAACATGCCTAGCAACACACCGGCCGTTGACATGACTACTGTCGTAAGTGTCACAAACACCTGGTAAAAGCTGTTGTATTCCAACAATAGGATAAGGAAGATCAGGAACATCGCAGCACTAAGTGCCTTGATCATAAATGCATTGGTTTCATTCGTTTGTTCCGTAGCACCGCCATAAACAAAAGAAATCCCGTCTGGCCATTCCTGCGAGTCTACCCATTCCTGTAAAATGCGCACTTTTTCGTCTGTTGCGACACCCGCAATAAGGTTTGCGCCGACGGATATAGAATATTGACCGTCCTCACGCGTGATGTTTCCCACCTTGGGAACCGGCACACGTGTTACGAAGTTTGATACGGGAACCAGACCTTGCGCCGTAACAATCCGCAAGGAGTCAAGGGAGTCAAAACTGCGCTGGTCTGCAGGCAGACGCGCTAGGATATCCAGCTCGTCGTCTGTGTCATTCGGAAGATACGATCCAAGTTTGACACCGTCGGTTACAAGTTGCACATACGGCCCCAGATCCCGAATGCTGAGGTTGTACCTAGCGGCTGCATCGCGATCGATTTCCAACGTCCAGTCGACACCTGGCGATGGTCGACCGTCTTCTGCCTCGATTGTGTCTCCCAGATCGCTTTCAATGTAATGACGCAGAATGGCGACGGCAGGAATAATATCGTCGTAGTTTGGTCCTGTTACGCGCAGGTTAATCGCTTTCCCTGCTGGGGGGGCTTTTTCCTCGGCGGCAATCTGGATTTCAAGACCGGGTATATCGCTGACGCGTTCGCGGATTTCCGAGAAGATATATTCAGCTTCGACCCGCTTTTCCCATGGCTGCAACTGTAGCTGAATGTTGCCAATCGTATCAGGTGGCGAGTTTTGCGCACCTCCGAAGGATAAGATGATATCCTGAATACCAGGGACCTCTAGAATTTCGTCTTGCACCTCTAACAGATAGTCCCGGATTTCTGTTGGCGAGTAGTTCCCGCGTGCAACGACTGACACAGTGCCATACTCGGGCTCACCGGCAGGGAAGGCAACAACCCCTGTCGGGTTCTGAATAAAGGCAGCAAAGATTGCGCCAACGATACCGAAACCGATGGTTAGAGTTATGAAAGGGTGACGTATTAAATGTGACATCAGGCGCACATAGACGCCCGTAAGACCGCGAATTTTATGCATGTCGAATTTGTCGGGATACATAACGATATCGGCAGCGGCTTTTTCTTCTTCGTCCATTTCGTGTTTGGCGATGAAAGCACCAACAACCGGCATGAAAATCAGGGCAGAAATCAAGGACGCTATCATTACAACTATTACCACGATTGGAAGATAGCTCATAAATTTCCCGATAATTCCGGGCCAGAAAAGAAGCGGTACAAAAGCTCCAAGTGTTGTGGCCGTTGCCCCCACGACGGGTACAAACATTTTGCGAGCAGCAAGAATAAACGCCCTCTTACGCGACACTCCTTCGGACAGCTTTCGTTCGGCATATTCGACGACAACAATCGGGTCATCAACAAGCACACCAACTGCGATAACCAGACCAAACATCACCATCATGTTGATGGTCATACCCAACATCTGCAAAACCAGAAACGCCATCATAAACGAGATGGGGATAGACATACCGATCATTATGGCAGGTCGAACACCAAGTGTTGCGACGGTCATGATCAGCACGAGGGCCACGGCGGTAAGCACTGCCGCTTCAAGCGAGCGGAACAGGTTTTTGGTTCCTACCGACTGATCGAGCAGGAAGCTGTATTCGACCCCAGCTGGCCAGTCGGCGGTAAATTCTTCGGTTACGCGGCGAACTTCGTCTGACACCTCGATGATATTTGTGCCGATATTCTTGGTAATTGCCAACGTAATTGCGGGAGAGCCATTCACATAAGCATACTCGGTTGCATCCTTGAATGTGCGTGTAATTGTTGCGACATCGCCGAACGTAACTACGGTGTCACCGACCCTCTTAAGAGGTAGGCCGTAAATATCTTCAGCCGATGAAATTAACCCCGGCACATCCACGTTAAACGAGCCCTGACCGCTGTCCAGCGTTCCACCGGCAATCATGATGTTGTTTCTTGCCAGAGCATCGAACAATTGCGGCGCGGTAATGGCATAGGCTTCCAGGTGCAACATATCCATTTGCACTTCCAGCACTTCATCGCGGTCGCCGGAAACAACAACTTCTTGCACATCGCCAATGGCTTCTAGTTCGTCCATCAAGGCATTAACATGAAGCTTCAGTGTGCGCTCGGGAACTTCTCCGTAGACAGCCACCGATAAAACTGGCCGGTCTGCGATCGAACTCTCGGTGATTTTTGGTTCGTCGGCACCGGCGGGCAATTCATTCCCAACCCCGTCAAGTTCGGCGCGGATATCCACCAACGCGTCATCTTTTACCGTGTTTACGCTAAATTCGAGGAAAATTGTGGAGTGGCCTGCTGTCGAGGTCGATGTAATAGATTCCAAGCCATCCAAACCAATCAGGCGGTCTTCAACAGGTTTGGCGAGTAGCCGTTCGGCGTCCCTTGCAGATATGCCTTTTTGATCCACGGAAACAAAGAAAAACGGTATGTCGACGACCGGAAAACTTTCTTTGGGCAGCGCCATATATGATGCAGCACCGGCACCCAACAGCAATACCATTACGGTCATCACAGCACGAGGCATACGCAGTACTCGTTCGATGAAATCAATCATAACAGCGCCTTACTCTAGATATCGGGCATCAACTTTTTGCCCTTCTGTTACATACTCTTGCCCGAGGATGATTACGTCGACAAATACCGGAAGTCCCAAAACCCAAATGCCTTCCCGTGTGTCGCCAAGGATTTCCAGAGGGTAGAAAACCACTTCGTCGTTCTCGACCGTCTGAACCCCCAAAACACCATCGCTATCAAGTGTTAACGCCGATTGTGGAAGTAGATGCGCCGGAATACTCCCCATATCCACGAGGGCTTCTGCGGTGAGTCCATCAAGTATCTTTCCATCAGAATTGGGGAACTCAATTTCAACTTCAAATGTTCGCGTTGCAGGATCGGAGCTTACGGCAATAAAACTTACTTCACCGCTTGCCGTTTGACCGTTAATCGTTGTGATTTCAGCTAGCATCCCCAGTTTGGCAAGGCTAATTCTGGCCTGAGGAATCGCGCCCACGAAAACCATAGTGTCGAGTTGAATAATCTTGGCGCAAGAGTCTCCGAATTTTAACATTGAGCCAACTTCCGCAATTGGACCCTGAATAATGCCAGATAAGCCTGCCGTTATAACGGTTTTTTCAAGAGCGTCTTCGGAGCTTTGAAGGCCAACCTGCGCAGCGGCAAGCCCAGCTTCGGCTGCCTTTAAGTTTGCAGAAAAAGATTCCGCAGAGTTTTCAGGCGTTAGACCCTTTGTTAGCAGTTCGAAATTTGTATCGAAATCCAACTGTGCTTTTGCCAAACTTGCTTCAGCTTGCGCAACGGCAGTTGTTGCCTGATCGATACTTGCTTGGCGGGTGCCGCCGTGAAGCGTGCAAATCAGATCACCCATTTCGACCCTTCGGCCTTCTTCAACTGCGACGGTTTCAACAATATCCGTGGTCTGGGCAACCACGTTCAAAGAGGTGCCTGCCTTTGTATGCCCCCTAAGCGTCACTTCAAGACTCATGGGCTGGATGTTGAACTTTTCAATTCTAACAATCCGCAGTTCACCTTCGATCTGGGACGCTAATACATTGCGCTCAGAGATCGAAATTGCCGGATCGTCAATACCTTCTTCGTGGTGAACAACCAAAGCGATACCGGTTTTCTCAACCGCATCTGTTATCGGGCCGCCATCTTCTTCAAGAAGTTCAACTACGGATGTTTCCCCACCCGTAGGTCCGTTGCCACCCTTGACAAATATCCCTGTGCTAAACCAGACTGCAATGAGAAGAACCAACACCAAAGCCACCCCGTAGGATGTTAGTGCCCGCATAATTTTTTGTGCCCGCATAAATAATCTCGTTCTTTGTCAAATTAGTCTTGGCCCTGAACATAAGGCACTACACACAACCTTTGATCATCTACACTACCTTTCCACTTTTGAAACTAGAGGAAAGTGATTGACAATCAACATTGTTGCTCTGTATGCAATCTTTGCAGTATGTGCAATGTTTAATTCGAAAGTTATGATGACAAATTTGCGAGAACGTCGAAGGTTAAGAACTACGGACACGATACGCCGTGCCGCCATCGATTTGATTTACGCGCTTGGATTAGATAATGTAACCACTGAAATGATAAGCGAAAAAGCGGGCATCAGCTCAAGAACATTTTTCAACTATTTCCCATATAAAGAAGCCGCACTTATTCCTCCGGAGCAGGAGTTTTCGCTTGAGGCAATTGATAAATTTGTGAACGGATCAGCAACTTTACTGGATGACTTGGCGGATCTGATAGTGCCGTTCGCCGAACCTTACGGAAAAGATCCAGAAATACTTCGGAAGTTGTTCGAAATTTCCGAAACCCATCCAAAGCTTGTGATGCTAAAAGTTAACGTGTTTCATGACTTTGACCAAAAATTGGCGACTGTATTGGCACTTCGTATTAAAGATGGTGTTCAAAAGCCCGATCTAGTTGCAGCGTTAATTTCAACAACAATGCGTGTAGCTTTAGCCCGATGGGCGGAAAGTGGATCAGGTGTAGTAAGTGAACATATCCGGCAATCGCTACAAGAATTGCGAACTGCGTTCAACGATTGATTGCGCTGTCTCCCGTCGAGTTCGAAAGACAGCAGGAAATGAAGCAAGACGGTGTCTAGGAAACTAGCGGCTATTCAAAGTGCCATATTCACGTAGGACATAATTTATGCCGGTCCGCTGATTTTTGTAGCCGCAATAGGCGCGCATAGAATCAAAGCCTTCACAGTATCGGCAAGAGCAAGTTCTTGGTCGACGGTAGATCCGATTGAATGCTCTTTTGTCAGATTTCGCAAAATTGGCATAAGCTGGAAGTGACCCAGAATGAGAGACATTGCCGGAACAGCCAATGATTTCGGGTTCCGGTTCGGCACCAGTTTTCCGATCAGTTTTTCAACTTCAAGAAAAGGCGTTTCAATCACTTCTCGTGTTAACAGTTTAATCCTTGCTTTATTTCCATCCAACAACTCTCTGTGGAGAAGCAAGGCGAAAATCTCGTCCCGAGAAAAGAGTTGAATAAGCCAAATGATTAAATTCTTCAGCTTTGTTTCGGAGGATTCTTTTCCTTTGGTCAATTCGGTTATCGCCGACGCCTTATCCGTGAATACATGCAGAAGTACCGCGTAATACAGAGCCTCTTTGTCTGCATAGTGATGATATAGAGCAGCGGGCGTCATTTTTGTCTCGCTGGCTAATTCCCGCATGGAAACTGCCGCGTACCCTTTTTGCGCAAACAATCGGGCGGAGATTGTCAAAATTTCTTCTTTTTTCGGGGTAAGCGGTGGGCTTATTGCAATTGAATCAGGCATGAGACCATTTTCCCTATTGAACGTTCGTTTAGGTGAATTATGTTGTTGGTTGAATGGTGTCAAGACCACGTATGTTTCGAAAGTGCGTGGTCTGGAAATGCCTATATCAAGGGAAAGGTAAGGCCATGGCTGAAGAGAATAATGTGTCCGGTAAAACACGGGAAATGTCCCGCGCTGCCGTCGAAAGTAATCGAAACATCCGAAATGAAGTTCGTGATATAGTTGTCGGTACACTGGTTGAGCGCCATCTGGATACAGACAATGTTAAACGGGTTATCGATGCCGTTCTGGAAGGCGCGATGGAGGGTGCTCCGGAAGGTGAGAAGGACTTGCTGGAAGCATTGAAAGAAACGGTGGATGGGCTGGATGAAGGCCTTGCCAAAGCCGCCGAGGCTTCCAAGCTTGCTATCGAGGAAGCGTCTAGCCGCGTTGATGAATTTTCCGACAATGACATTAAGCGTGCACTCAACGATTTGAAGGATTTGGAGGGCCTGTTTACAGAGGCCGTCGCGGACTTCGCAAAAGCAGGAAAAGCTACGACCAAAGGGGCGTTGAATGACCTGGTTACACATACCGGCAGGACTGGAACCGCCACCGGAAAGTCGGTCGCAGATGCACTAGGCGCGCTGCAAGGACCGCTATCGCTGACGGAGCACCTTCGTTTGTCAGACATTGAAAAAGCGACACGAGCGGGTGTCGCAACCATAGCATCAATTGCCAGTGGTATATTGGATGGTATCGCCGATAGTATGCGTCACGAAAAGAAGCCGAAGGCTGAATCTGAGGGTGAAGCTGACGATAAGGAATAGCAATGCTTCTGGAAGCTTTGGGTGCCGCGCGTGATCTCGGGCGGTTACATGATATATCATCGATCCTTATTCGCTTTGGTTTTGGAGACACAGTGCGCCGCCTTGGTATGGGCGCAGTTCTTGAAAAAGCGGGCAAAGTTCTTCATTGGCAAGAAGCTGAAGAACTCGCCCGTCTGGAACCTCCCCAGCGAATAAGGCGAGCAATGGAAGAACTTGGACCGAGTTTCGTCAAGCTCGGTCAAGTTTTGTCGACGCGCATTGACCTTTTTCCGTCTGAATATATCGAAGAGTTTAAAAAGCTTCAGAACCAAGTGCCGCCACTACCCTTTCACGAGATTATTGAACAGTTGGAAGAGGATTTGGGCGGGCCCATAGCAGATGTATTGGAAAGTGTTGATCTTGACCCATTGGCAGCAGCGTCCATTGCCCAAGTCCATCAGGCGACCTTAAAAACCGGTGAGAAAGTAATTTTAAAGATTAGGCGTCCTGGCATACGCGACATTATTGATGCCGATTTACGGTTGCTTATGCGGTTGGCCGACATTGCAGACGACGAAATGATCGAAATGTTGCATTTTGACCCAAAGAAAATCGTCGCAGAGTTTGCCAAGTCAATCCGAGGTGAACTGGACTTCGCCAATGAGTGTCGTAACGCCGAGCGTATATCCGATAATTTCAAGGATAATCCAAGCATCGTTGTGCCAAAGGTGTACTGGCAATGGACATGTGAGAGATTAAATGTTCAGGAATTGGTGGTGGACATTCCTGGCAGCGATATGGATGCAGTCGATGCGGCTGGCTTCGACCGAGAAAATCTTGCCAAAATCGGAGCGGAGGCTGTTTTGAAAATGGTTTTCGAGGATGGCTTTTTTCATGCCGATCTTCATCCTGGCAATGTTTTCTATCGTTCTGCCGATCAGATAGTTGTGGTCGACTTTGGAATGGTTGGGCGAATTTCGCAAGAACGCCGTTTTCAACTGGTCGATCTGCTTTATGGTGTGGTTATGCGGCAAGCTGATCGAGTGGCTGAAACCTTGATGATCTGGTCTGGTGAATTTACATTTGATAACTCGGCGCTCGTATCCGAGATTGATGATTTTATTGACCGAGTACACGGTGTACCGTTGAAATCTCTGAACTTTGTAGATTTAACATCTGATCTGGTTGTACTTTTGCGTACTCATCATCTGTCTCTGCCTTCTGATCTTACTTTACTCATAAAAGCTCTGGTATCACTTGACGGCATGGGACGTCAGCTCGCCCCCGATTTTGATATGATGTCAGCGGCGAAGCCGTTCTTGAGGCATGCGATGATGATTAAATACGCGCCAAAGGAACTGGCCAAACGAGGGCAAAAGGGCATCGTCGGCGGCTTCGGTCTGATGACCGGATTGCCCAAGGATGTGTGGGATTTGGTCAAAATAATGCGAAGCGGAAAGTTTCAGTTCCACATGGAGGTAGCGCATATGGAACATTTTCTCGACCGATTAGATAAATCTATTACCCGTATCACCATCGGGATTATCATTGCTGCTTTGATCATGGGTTCTTCAATAGTAATGACCGTCGCTGGTGGCGAAATTCCTATCGGGCTGGAGTATTTTTCCATGATTGGTTTTGCGGGCGCGGTTTTGGGCGGTTTATGGATGATGTTCTCAATCTGGCGGGGTCGCTAACATGGAAAATTTACCAAGTTCAAATGTATTCTTTTTTGCCCGAATAATAATGAGGGTAATGAATGTATAAACGAGTTAGCAGCGACAGCTTTATGGTCATGACTACTGCGGGAATAGTCATCGTTATGGGTATTTTCACATGGGTCATGTACGGCATGGCGCAGAGGGTATTCATAATGGTGGATGTAATGGTGGAGATGAACCAGGGCATGTCATCTATGACTGCTGATGTGCATCGTATATCTTATAACGTTAACAACATGGAAACGAGCGTCGCCATGATGGGCGCGAACATTTCGGTGATGGCCACAAATGTCGGCAGCTTGGATGAAAATATTGTTTCAATGGGAAATTCAGTCGAGACGATGTCCTATTCCATGCCTGCAATGACGAGTGCGGTTGTCGACATGTCTGCCAACATGAATCGCATGTCGCACGACATCTCGCTGGGGGTCTACGTCTTTACTCAACCAATGTCTTACATGTGGGGCAGTGCTTTCCCTAATTGAACATCGGGCGGTGGTCGGGAGTGCGGGCACGGCTTTATGGGGGTTGAGCCAAACATATCGATCAATTTGAACTCTGCATTTTTTTTGCCATTATTTCAGCAGCGGCCCGCAAGCCGCCGTTTTCCAGCCTCCATAAAGCCCTTCGACCATTTGTAGTAAATCCCTGAGATATGCCTTCACGGCGGCATAGTTCCACAATGTTGTCTCCACCACGACGACCACAAGAACAATCCTGATCTTCTCCTCCGCAGAATACTGCTTACGCGTGACTCGCTTGATGTCTTTGACTATCTTTTCCGACGCCGTGCGTCATGTCCCGGGTTTCAATGTCGTAAGTCTGTTCCATAGGCGCTGACGCCAGACAGGCTACTTCCCCGCCTTAAGCTCCTCGTTAAACCACTGCTCCATCTCTTCCAGCGACATGCCGGGATCAAACGGGACACGTGGCCTGCCGTTCGGCGACATTGATCTATCGCCGGACCTGTGATCGATATGCCGCCTGTCTGTCATCATCCCGAACAACTTGGCCTTGCCTGTTATCGCTGCCACAGCCGCGCTGGGTTGGCCATTGTCCATTGCCAGCTGTCGCGCTTCCTCGAACTCCGAAAGGGCCTGTTCGACGGCGAACAAGGTTTGTCCCTCAACCATCTTGTGCATCTCGTCGACCCTTGCCGCGACCTTGCGGTCCGCCAGAAGCCGCGAGGCGGCCTGCCAGACGGTTTCGGGCTTGGTGGTCGCCGAAACGTCGTAAGCATCCCGGTAAGCCTGTGACGCGCTTCCAGACTCGATATAGGCTTGCACAAACGCTTCTTGCTTGACTGTTAGACCACGTTTTTTGCACGACTGACTGATCTTCTCCGTTTCGGCGGAATTCAGCGTTTGGTCGTTTGCTTTGTGCAATGCATTCGTCATATCCATAACCCTCGATTTGGACAGTGACACGGCTGTTATCCCACCTGTCCGAAAACGTTATTTGTGCTATGATTTAAAACGGCCAGCGCGAATTTGTTCAGGACGGTTTTTCATCATTTATGATGGTGGTGTTGATGGTGCAAAACAGTTTAACTTAATTTAATCAATAAAAACAGATGTAAATGGCGGATATGACATCCGCATTAAACTGATTAACACCTCCGATTGCACCAACTAAAAGGCATTCCATGTTGTCGATATTGTTTACGTTGTTGTTAGTCGATGACGGGTGTGACGACTTTGACGCTTTTTCTATAAACACTGCGTAATTTTATTTTTACGATTTCAATACAGCGATTATAGAAATAATGCGTCACATCCGTCATTCGCGTCACATGCCCGGATCTTCGCGAAGTTTCAAACCCGAATAACCACGTGCCCTGGCGTTCTTAATGCGCTAATAACCGCGCTCGGTCATTGCCTTCCCGAATGCAATTATGGTCCATGGTTTCAACCCATTCATTTCGGCCCATGACTGATAGGCGATGAAGAGTTGCCTGCTGGAAATCTCATCCAATTTGCCTTCAATTGTCATCTCCGACAAAAACCGCCCAAACAGATCCTCGCCTTCAAGGTATTCTTCAGATGCCAACAACACCCTTTCAGGTGGGTTCAATCCCTGCTGTTGCCAGTCCATCGCGCCATCTATGGCCCATCGCAAAATCTCCGGCCATTCGGCCTTCAACTTGTTTTCAAGTTCAGGGTCACGTTCAGCTTCGGGTATGGTCACTTCGAACGGCACCAGGCAAACTCGTGCTCGGATTGCTTCATCAATACCTCTAAACGAAGGCTGATGGTTCCCGGCAATCATTAAGGTGAATTGCGGCAGATAGTCGAAAAAATCCTGACGCATCAAATGCGCTGTAACAACATCACCGCCGGTTAAATCCTTAATCATTGGTTCGTTCCAAGTTTTACCTGGCGGTAGTTCTGAACCAACAACCAACCGCGCCCCCATCAAACCCGCAAGACCAGTAGGGTGGCTTTCGTTTTTGGCATCAAGAAACAAGCTGGAAGGCGCACGCCGAGAATAGTCGGATAACAATCCCATAAATGTGTTTAAATAAACAGACTTGCCGTTTCGGCCGGTTCCATAAAGGAACAATAACCTGTGTTCACGCGTCGATCCTGTAAGTGCGTAGCCAGCCGCGCGCCGCATGAGCGCAATCAAATCAGCATCACCGTCGAACACACGATCTAGGAACTTAAGAAAAACCGTAGGCTGGTCGCCCTTGGGTGCCGGTGTGACGGCAGTTTGTTTCGTGATGTAATCCTCTCCCCGCGCCTCGCGCAAATCGCCGGTGCGAAGGTCAACGGTGCCGCTTGGTGTACCCAATAAGTATGGGTTTGCATCAAACTGATCAGGTGAAGCCACCAATTGAGGGTTTGAGCGCACTAATTTTTCAACTGCCTCAACCGTTCTTTTGCTGCGTAGGTTCTTACACGTTGTGGCCACGGAACTGCGAAATACCGCTTCGTTTTTGATACTTCCTGCTTCAATTTTTTTATCGGCCCAGTCTTGGTAATCTTTAGCCGTCGCTCGTAAAAAGTGTCGTATAGACGCTATGTGCCTGCCATTGTCATCTTTCTGCCAACATGAACCATTCCACAAGACCCACCCCCAGCCTGTTACAAAGCGGGCATTGGTGTTAAATCCCGCTAAACCAAGATCAAGGGCAAGTTGGTCGTCCGAAAGATCAGGAATACAATCTTCGTTAATCGACGCAGTGTTTTCGCTGGCATCTGTTGTGAATACGATGTCCAAATTTATGTTGTCCGACATTACTATTCTCCCTTCAGAATATTGGTTAGATCGTTTGACATTTTTTTCAGGCGCATTTCGCGTGCGCACGTTCGAAGGGCTGCTTTAAAGTCACCGCCATGTTGGAAATGCACCAGTAAATCGAAGGCAGTTCCCCAACAGTACCCATCCTTTTCGTGGCCTAAGCCGAGAGATGTGTCACTTGAAGACTGGCTTACCCAATGGTCACGGCAATCAATCGTTGCGAAGCTGCTGCTTGACTGATGTGGGCTGCGCCAATGGTTGGTCGTACCTTGTCGTTCATAACCGTACCGTTCGAACAGTTCGGAAATCGAATTGGCTGCATTGAACGCATCTATTGGGTTGTCTTGCTCGCCAAATTTCTCCGCCCGCAACTGGCGGTCTTCTTTCAATTTTTCTCGACGCTTATCGACAATCAACTTTTTCGTCCGTATTTCCGCACGGGCATTCTCACGATGCACAATGATGTTATGCCCAGTGATCAATTCTGCTTTCCGCCCGTATACAACATTTGATTGATAGTAGATTGGCACACCGTTCGAATCTCGGCGGTTTGGTGGTACGTTTGGCAAATATACCGGCTGTCCTGGGCGAGCTAACGCGCGATCACAGATTACACCGTGCTCTGCCAGCAGGTCGTAAAATGCGTTCTGTGTGTCTGCAAAATCAACACCGGCAATGGGTGCTGCCAATGGAACCAGCACACGCCACTTGCGATTGTCTGGCTGTGATGATGCCGTCATATAGAAAATTGCGGAACAAACGCCGACAACTTCATCAATAGCGGCTTTTAGCTTTTCATAGCTGAGATTGCCTTCATCGATATCTGCCGTCAGTATCAAAAATCTGCCACGGATTCGTTGGATGAAATGGCTTCGGCCATCGCAGCCCCGATAAATTGAAGGGATGAAGAACTGGCTGTCACGCTTTTCTCTCGAAGATGGTTTAAATGCCAATTCTTCGATTTCATCGAGCGAAACCACGTCGTACGGTGTTCCAGCTGTTTCGCGATTTGGCGAGTCTTCTTTGTGGCTGTCAAAGGCCCCGTAGGCCGTTAAAAATTCGATTTTCATGGTGCTGTCCTCAAATATGATTACTTGATTCAGCGCCTTGTTTTGTGTATTATCTTGGCAGTAAAACCAGAAGACCTTCGCAAAAACAAAAGGCGCGAGGGTCTTTTTTTATCGGTCGCCGCGAGCGTATTTAGCTTGCGCGATGGTGTGATCTATATCTGATGTAGACCAGCGAGATAGGCGACCAATCCGGATGGGATTAGGCAATGTTTTATCACGTACGCGCTGACCTGCGCCCCCCAAACTCCTCCAGAAAGATGTAGAGTCCGCCCAACAAAAGGACGGACAAATGAAGAAGCGTTTCACAGAAGAACAGATTATTGGCATCTTGAAAGAGCAAGAGGCAGGAGAACGAACGGCGGACGTGT
>Ga0209345_10003308_pt1 | contig 16731 bp, 19 predicted proteins | sample Cruoilmetagenom7_FD_187294 | JGI IMG/M metagenome (GOLD analysis project Ga0209345, IMG submission 187294) | Oil polluted marine microbial communities from Coal Oil Point, Santa Barbara, California, USA - Sample 7 (SPAdes) (version 2) | ecosystem: Environmental > Aquatic > Marine > Oil seeps ...
TCCCCTGGTTCGGCTTTTTATCAGCACGAACTCTTCCTCTCCGTTGCTTTTACTCAAGACCCGAAAAAAGACAAGGTCGCGGTAAATACACTACCCGAAGGAAACCTACCAAGACAGACACGAACTGCGGCCCCATCTAAGGTCTCACCCAAAGCGTTAGAGCGTTTAAATTCAATTCAGCTTGAGAATGCGCTACGCAATTTGCAAATACTCCCACAATAAGGTTAGGAGGCTGCTTTGAGCTATGTCCTGTTTCTTATGTTCCTCGTTGCTCCACCAGGTGCCACCAATCCCGATTGGAAGCTCCAAAGCACGTCGAGCATGCAATTCGCAACTTACGAATTGTGCGAGTCGGCAGCAAAGGAAATTGTAAAATCTATAAAAAGAACCCCAACTATCACTATGGTGGCATGGTGTTTTAATCAAGGGTCACAATTTGATGCATTAACGCATAGCATCAGACCTTCCAATTCTGACAAAGACCCCAAGAAAGAGCGTGGTGGGCAAAGCAAAAAACAGAAACCGGTAAGATTAAAGCTTCGCTGATCTTTCTATCGCAGTCGTCTTATTTCATTGCAACGGCGTGACGATCTATTCTATCCGACGTATCGACAGAGATGCGATGTGTGGCACGAAGATTAGATCAGATGGATGTCTCCTTCTGGCCCGACTGAGAACAGGGTATTCTGAGCACATCAGGCTCGAAGTTGAGGGTTAAGCGGACGGGAATCACTCATCCAGAGCTTTTCAAATTTTGACCCTTCTCTGCCATTCGGCCTCGACTAACTTTCGCAAAACCTGACTATGCATGTAAGATCAGAGTACGCGGTCGACGGCGCAGTGATCGAACTGAATTCGAACGCGAGGAGAGGCAACATCTTATCTGTCGCAAACCAGTTTTGAGGTCATCACTTTGGTGGAACAAAGAAAGCTTGCCGCAATCTTGGCGGCGGACGTGGTTGGGTTTAGCCGACTTGCTGGTGCCGACGAAGACCGCACTTTGGCGCGCCTCAGAGCGCTGCGCAGTGATCTCATTGATCCCACCATCGCTGTGCATCGCGGACGCGTCGTAAAGCGGACAGGAGATGGCGTGCTCGTAGAGTTTCTCAGCGTGGTGGATGCCGTGCGTTGCGCCATCGAAATTCAGGACGCAATGGTTGAACGCAATTTGGGATTGCCGGCTGAGCGCAGGATTGATTTTCGCATTGGTATCCATCTTGGCGATGTCGTCGAGGAGAGCGACGGCGATTTGATGGGCGACGGCGTGAACATTGCAGCGCGTCTGGAAGGTATTGCGTCACCCGGTGCCATATGCCTTTCAGAAGATGCTTATCGGCAGGTGCGATCTCGTCTCGAAGTCGCCGTGAGCGATCTTGGCGAAACCGAGCTCAAGAACATTGCGCAGCCGATGCGCGTCTATTCGCTTGAGGTTGGAGCCGTGCCGCAGACGCCGAAGGTTGTGGTCGCGCCAGAGCGGTCGGGTACTCGACGTGCAATTTCCGACAAGCCGTCCATCGCCGTCCTGCCCTTCACAAATATGTCGGGAGACCCGGAGCAGGAGTATTTTGTCGATGGCATGGTCGACGACATTACAACATCGTTGTCACGCTTCGATCAGTTATTCGTAGTCGCGCGAAATTCGAGCTTCACCTACAAAGGTCGGGCCGTTGACGTGCGCCAAGTAGCCGATGAACTGGGTGTGCGCTATGTGCTTGAAGGCGGTGTTCGCAAGGCGGGCAGCCGCTTACGCATTACCGGCCAGCTCATCGATGCTACAACAGGGGGGCACCTGTGGGCGGACCGCTTCGATGGTACCGTGGATGACGTGTTCGAGTTCCAGGATAAGATTACCGAGACCGTCGTCGGCGCAATCGAGCCCACAATACAGAAAGTGGAAATCGAACGCGCGCGCCGCAAGCCGATAGACAATCTCGATGCCTACGATCTTTATCTGCGGGCGTTGCCCCATGTTTACGCCTTTCGCCCGGATGAAAACCTTGAAGCACTTGCCCTGCTCACCGAGGCGATTGAGCTGGAGCCGGACTATGCACCCGCGTTGGCGTATGCCGCATGGTGCATCGAGCAGCGCCTTACCAGAAACTGGCCACGGGTCGGAGAAGACGACGAGGCAAAAGCGATTACCTTGGCCCGAAGAGCGCTTGCCGCCGGCAGTGACGATGCCATCGCTGTAGTTCTGGCCGGTTTCGTTCTTGTGATGGTGGGCCGCGATTACACGGCGGGATTGGATGGTGTGAATCGCGCCGTGGAGAGAAACCCAGGATGCGGGTTCGTCAACTTTCTTGCGGGCACAGCTCTTGTTTACGGCGGTGAACCTGAAAAAGCTCTGCTCCTGCTGCAGCGGGCAATGACGCTTGGACCATTAGATCCACCCTATTACATGTACCTAATGGTTGCCGCGTGGGCTGAACTCATCAGCGGTCGCGCGAATAAGGCGTTGGAACTGGCCGAGCGCTCGGTCGCGATTTATCCCGACTGGGACTCGACGTATTGGGCGCTGATCCCCGCTTATGTTCAACTCGACCGCCTACCCGAAGCGCAAGCCGCGTTATCGAAGTTAGAATCGCTTGCGCCGGATATGACCATCTCCAAACTCCGAAGTTTGCTTCCTTTCAGATACCCCGCTCCGTTGGAGATGACACTCGATGGCCTTCGAGCTGCCGGCCTGTCGGATTAGGGTAAGCCTTGCCACTGGGTTCACCCTCCTTTGCGACCGCGAACAGCCTGAGACAGCGGCAACAGCCGCTCATGGCCCAGAGCACCATTGACTGCCGTCTGATGGTTTCGTCCGGTGTTGGTGGTCGAGCTGCCGTGATGGTGTGGTCTGCGCAACGCTCACTATTGACCCATTGCCGACCTGAACAGTTGCGGCATGCTGGCTCATTGTCAAACGCCCTGCGGAGCAAGCGGACGTCGGGCCTGCCCGGCAGGTCACACACATTTCGACATGCTCCGCAATGTCTGCTTGGCCTCTGTCATTGGCCGTCAATGGCATAAAGAGTCAGGTCCATATCCCTGTGTCTTCGACGGTAACTGGAATGACACGGACGAAGTTACGTGCTTTGTCGTCCGCTACAATGTTTTTAAGGCACCATCCATATTGAAGGGGGACAGACCGTGACGCCAACTGAACGTGTCCAGGCTGAGATTAAGCATTTCTTGTCGACCGAAGATGCGGAGACCTTGTGCTTTAGTGGTCATTGAGGTGTCGGCAAGACCTACACCTGGCAGACCATTCTGAAGACGGCCACGAATGCCCACGAGATCGGACTCAAGCGCTATAGCTATGTCTCACTCTTCGGCATCAATAGCCTGGACGATTTGAAGCTTACGATCTTCGAGAATTCAGATTTCCTCTTGAAGGAGGATGCAAGCACGGCGAGGCAGACGAAGGAAGCGGGCAACCGGTTCTTCGGGTGGGCGCGTAAATCGACACCTATCGCAGGAGAGTTGCCGCTGATCGGCAAGTTGATCAAGAGCGGCGGCGCGCTGTTCTTCTCGACCGTTCGCGATCAGATCGTGTGCATTGACGATCTGGAGCGTCGCGGCTCTGGGCTAGCGGTCAAAGATGTGCTCGGGCTGATCAGCTTCCTGAAGGAGCAGCGCCGTTGCAAAGTAGCGCTGCTGCTCAACGAGTACGAGCTAGACGATGGCGGCCGCGCGGAATTTGACGGCAATCTCGAGAAGGTAATCGACGTCAAGCTTGCCTTTTCCCCAACATCGGCCGAGTCCGTGGCGATCGCACTCAACGGACAGGGCGCTGTGAATGACCGGCTCAAAGTTTATTGCACACGGCTCGGCATCGCCAACATCCGCGTTATTAAAAAGATCGAGCGCCACGCGCGACAACTGGAGCCGCTATTGGTAGGTTTGCATGACCGCGTGAATCAGCAAGCCTTGCATTCCCTTTGCCTGTTCGCCTGGAGCAAATACCAGACTGAGGTGGCACCCACGCTTGATTTCCTGAAATCCAAGAGGAGTAATGATTTGGCAGGGCTTGGCGATCGCCAGGAGCCGGCCCCGGAAGAAGCCGCATGGAATGCGACGTTGCAGGTCTACGATTTTGGCGTCCTGGACGATTTCGATGCGGCCATCATGGAAGGGATCGAGGTCGGATACTTCGATCCCGAGCGCGTAAAGGCGGAAGCTGAGAATGTGCATCGAGAGCGCGTGCAGCAAGACCAGGATGGTGCCTTCACTGATGCGTGGAGGCCCTATCGCGACACCTTTGCCGACAATGGCGCAGATGTGGGGCAGTCGTTGTACGACTCGTTCAAAGCCAACATTGTCACCATCTCGCCCAGCAACCTTCACGCAACGATGGAAGTGCTAAAATGTATCGGTCAAGCCGAGCGCGCACGCGAGCTGTTGGCCCTTTATGTCGCAGAACGCAATGAGGGCCGCGCCTTCTGGGACTTAAGACGGCATGAGGTTTATCGCGACTTCACCGACGCTGACATGATCCAAGCGTTCACGCTAAAGCATGCGTCATTTGCGGGGGTGCTGGTCAATCCGACCGATGTCCTGGTAAAAATCGGAAGTAGCAACAGCTGGAATGACCATGATCTCAACCTCCTGGCGGCCCTGTCGACGGATGACTACGAGCGGATCTTTATGGAATGCACAGGCGATCGCCTGCATGCCGCCGTGTTGGCAGCCCTACAATTCAGAATTATCGGAAATGCCACGCCCGCCATGCAGGCGATCGCCAGCAAAGCGCTTGCTGCTCTCAGGCGCATCGCTGGTAGGTCACCCCTGAATGTCATGCGCATGCAAAAGTACGGCATCCAGGTCGGAGAGGATCCAAATCCGGGGGCGTAAAGTGAGATGCCCTTGTTTCCAGCGTCTGGTCTCCGCTACCGCAATGAGACCCGACCAGCTGATTTGACCAGCGTCGTTCTGACAAGGTGCTGTTATCCGGCTTGACTTGCTGCTCGCAACGAGATCACCGAAAAGTTGGCCACTTGAGAGTTCGACGGGATCCCCTAAGCAGCGGACGACGGCGGTGTGGGCGGCACGTCCGTCGTCAAGATGGCGCGGATCTTTCCGAAAAAATATCCCTGGGTGGCAAAGCTACTGGAGAGGGAACCGCCAAAGGTTGTGGCCGTTGCAGTTGCCAATAAGCTGGCCCGCATCTCTTGGGCGATCATGAATTCCGACGACACCTATCGGCCTCAGGTGCGTGAGGTGCGATTGTAAGAGGCTTGGCAAGGGGGCGTTGAGGCAACGCTGGTAAGAGTTTCGAATTGCGAGGGTGATGATGGTGTGATGTGAAGCGGTCGGAAGCGATCACGCTGCGCAAATTGTAAATGAGAGTGATGCGATAGGTTCGTCTGCTATCGTAGCCAGTCGCTTCACAACCCATGGCGCGCGCCAGTTGTTGTTCCGCTATCCGCGCAACCACCCGAAATGGAGCTGGATCGACTTGGGTACGATGTGGAGGAATGACACGCTGATCAGGATACCTGCCGCAAACGCACAGAAGTACATGGCATTCTTAAGCGCCCAATCCTCGAAATAGCGAATGATCATGATACCGGTGGTTGTGACTCCGGCGGCGATCAGGCTTGCTGCGAACGGGACCCAAAAAGCTTGTTCGAACATCATCGGTCTCCGCTGAAAATTTGGCCCAGAGCGTTCACTCGCCTGCTACGTTCCGCTAAAGGCGACGTCGAGAAACATCATCACGAGGAGACCAATTGTGAGCCCAAAAGTCGCCTCGTTTTCGTAGCCGTGATGATGGGTTTCAGGAATAATTTCGTGACTGATCACGTACAGCATGGCGCCTGCCGCAAACGTCAAAGCCCACGGCAGGAGAAGTAGCGATTGGCTCACCGCATAAGCGCCTAACAGCCCCATGACCGGTTCAACCAATCCGCTCAATGCCGCGACCAATACTGAGTACTGCTTGGAATAGCCGCACGAGAGCAGCGCCACGGCAACCGCAAGCCCTTCGGGTGCATTTTGCAGACCGATGCCGATCGCCAGGGTGACGCCATGCGCTATATCGCCAGTCCCGAACCCGACGCCGACAGCCAGCCCCTCCGGCAGATTGTGAATTGTGATCGCCAGGACAAAGAGCCAGATCTTCGCAAGACCTTCGGACATCGGGCCTTGGCGACCTTGAAAGAAATGTTCGTGCGGGATCCACTCATTCAGGACTGCAACAAAGGCAACCCCCATGCCGACCCCGATGACCGCCACAATTGCTGCGATCGGGGCATTGCCGAACTGCTTCTGTGCGAAATCGATACCTGGCAAAATGAGTGAGAAGAATGAGGCTGAGAGCATAACGCCGGCTGCAAACCCCAGAAGAACGTCGTTCCGGCGGCGCGAGATCGAATGACCAAAGAGAACGGGCAGGGCACCAACTGCAGTTAGTAACCCGGCTGCTAGGCTCGCAAGAAAGCCCATAGAGACGGTGTCCATGTGCCCTCCTTTTGGCGGCTTGCAAACATGCCCCCGGCTTTCGCCATCAAACGCAAGGCAACAATCGGGACGTTAACGCCTCAACGCCAAGACGAGCATGATCGAAATCAAAGTCGCCGCCCCTTATTCAGTGCTAAAAAAGGCGGGCCCAGAAGCCCGAGTGAGAAACCATGACCCGAGATCAGATCGAAAAAGCCATGCTCGAACCGGAAGCGGTTTTCGGCGTGCCGGAGAAAGTGCTGCGTGAGGAAGGCCTTTCGACCGAGGATAAGATCGAAATCCTTAGGCGGTGGGAATATCAGGCAGCCGACGAGGCCGTGGCGCTTGAGGAAGGCATGCCGGGAGAAGAGAGCGATCTGCTCCGGCGCATTCTGGTCGCGATCGGCCAACTAGCCGGCCCGCTTGATCTCGAGCATACATCGCCAACGAAGCAGCATGGCCTGGCCAGAGATGCGATTAAGAAGAACCTTGAGTTATGAGGCATAGCGGCAATAGCCGCCGGAGTAGAGATCGTGTCTGCGAGAGAGCAGGTAGTGACTGACTGCGCCATACCGGAACTCACACCGGCTATTTATGCACGATGGCGAGCGAGCGAACTGGGCGCCATAACGGAACGGCTTGAGCGAAAATTGATGTGCGATCTGATCGGCGATGTGGGCGGCAAGGCTGTCCTCGAAATCGGCTGTGGTGACGGTGAGTTTGCCGTGGCGCTCGCCGAACGAGGAGCACGTGTCGTGGCGATCGATGCATCAGCGGATATGATCATCGCGGCCAGAAAACGGGCTGCAGACCGAAACGTGGACGTCGATTTTCGAGTGGCCACCGCACAAGCCCCGCCATATGACGATGATAAATTCGATATCGTTGTAGCTATGACAATCCTTTGCTTTGTGAAGAATGCTGCGCCGGTGTTCCAGGAGGTCGCGCGAGTGCTTCGCCCCGGTGGGCGTCTGATCATCGGCGAACTCGGCAAGAGAAGTTCGTGGGCGATTGAACGGCGCCTGCGCGCCTGGCTTGGGTCGCGGCTCTGGAGACGTGGGGTATTTCGAACGCCAACTGAGTTGAAGATACTTGCCCAGAACGCCGGCCTTGTTCCAGCAGATGTGCAGGGCGCAGTTTACTATCCGCGTTGGGTTTGGGCAGCGCGTTTGGTCGCCCCGCACGACGACTGGCTGCGCCGGCGGACGCATATCGGAGCTGCTTTTCTTGCGCTTGTAGCAAGGAGGCCTGCAAAGGCAGACTGACCAACGCCCATCGCTAATTTTCCATGGGTATTGCCTCAATGGGCCGCCCGCGCGACCTTTTCTCGGCCAATCTTTTACGGTCGATAGAGATGCCCGCTCCTCGAATTGCGCTCGCGAAACAACAATCCGATAAGTAGGCCATGAAGAATGGCGAAGAGCGCGATATAGATCATTAACAAGGAAGTGAAAGTCACGCCGAAATAGTGGGTCATGAATGGAACCAGAGGCGGCTTTATCGCACGACTATAGAGGAAGACGGCGATGAGAGAGGCGCACATGCCTTTCTGCCTGAGCTCCCCCAGGAGCACGTACCATGGATAGATCGGGCCGATGGATAGCGCGCCCGCTAATATGGCGACGGCCCATCCTTGCAAGCCGGATCGCTCCCCGACATGGCGTTCGATCCACCTCGGCTCCGCGAACAGGTTGAAGACGAAGACGAGAAAAAACACGACAACCAGAATTGGCACGACTCGGGAAATCAATTCGACAAATGACAACCATGCGGTCTCTGTTACGGCTGGATCGAGGCCGTACATCACTGCGTAAGCTGCCGCTATGCCGGCAAGGAATAGCCATCCCCAAAGACCTGCAGCACGAGCACCCTTGGCTTTGCCGACCGTCACCCAGCTCACAACGAATGCGGTTATCGTCGCAGTTCCGACACCGGTCGCCTGAAGCTCTCCCGCGACAACGTAACTTGTCAGTGGATGTCCTGCCGCGAGACTACCTGCGATAGCGGCAAATAGTGGGCCAAACGTAGCGCCTGACGGCAATAACTTGCCAATGTTCTCAAGCGGCATGGCCGCGTTCACGACGTCGGACAATAACTGTTTGCAATACGTCATACGTATGTCATATTATCTCACACGATACAGGGCTTCTCAGATAAGCGCATTGAACGATTTTTCGAAGACGGGATCCGTCCCGCCGAATGGCGGTCATTCGAAAGTGTTGCGCTACGCAAGCTCGATTACCTCAACGCTGCTGCAGTCATTGGCGATTTGAGGTCACCACCTGGAAACCGGCTAGAACTTCTGCGCGGCAACCGAGAAGGACAGCACAGCATCCGCATCAACCGACAATGGCGGATATGCTTCCGATGGACTGAGAACGGCCCCGAGGGCGTCGAAATCTGCGACTGTCACTAAGGAAAACACATGCGTATCAAAACACATCCGGGCGAAATGCTATCCGAAGAATTTTTAAAGCCACTCGGCGTGAGCGCAACGCAGCTCGCGCAAGCGATTGGAGTCCCACAAAATCGGATTACGGATATCATACGTGGGCGGCGCGGCATAACGGCTGACACCGCCATTCGACTCGGCATGCACTTCAAAACAAGGCCTGAAGTCTGGCTGAACATGCAAGCCGCTTATGATTTGTCCGTTGCCAACGCCGAGACAGATTATTCTAGCATCAAGGTACGGGCATGACCGGGTTATTCCATTTGCAGTCCCAGTTGCGGTCCAAGACCGCCCTGATATTGCACCCGGCGCTCGGCTTGACTATGCTCCTTGAGCAACTCATGAGGCGACTGCGACAAAGGTCTGTCAGGAAGAACCGATGAGGAAATATTTACCCTTGAGCGTATTGACCGGCGTGAGCCGTTTAGCAGTGATGGTGGCCGTACTTTCTGCAGCAAGTCCAGGAGACGCACCTGCCGGCGACGATTCCGGTTCCGGTCGCGATTATTATGCTGGCCTCAGCTGCGCCCGTCTGTGGTACGAGCGCAACGACATCTACGCACGCTACGGATACTGCTTTAAATCCGCCAGAGCCCGAGCCGCTTTCGGCCGCGGCTGCTTCGCACCATTTGGCCAACTGCCTTCGAACTTGAAGCGGGTGGTCAACCACATCAAGCGCATCGAGCGGCGGCGCGGCTGCTGATCACGCTTGAGCAATATCTGCGTCGACGTCGCGGAGGTTGGAAAGCCGGCTAGGCACCTCTTCAATTGAGTTGGCAGCAGCGTCCGCCACGGTGTATGGAGTCTAAATATGAAGCTACTGCCAATGAGCGTGGTGCTCGTGACCGTGATGACGAGCGCTCTACAGGCCCAAACCTATAACGGTATGCAGGCCGACTATCGAGTCTGCACCCAGGGTGCAGGCAAGATCGCGAATGCACGCATTGTTCGCGCGTGCACCCGCCTGATCGACAATGCAGCCACAAAGAACGAGTTGGTGGGTTTTTTCCATACTCTGCGAGCGTCCGCCAACACGGACCGGAGGCAAAACTGCCAAGATGCCACGATCGCCAGGCGTCTGCTGAAAGGGGCGAAGCTCCAGGAACAAGTCAGACGTCTTGCAGCCACGAACTGCCGTGCCGAGTCAGCTGCTCCAAAGCGCAGATGCTTGAAAGCAAATACCGACGGAGAAATTGCCGAAGGCCGTCTAAGCATCGGACACTTTCAGGATGCCGCAGGGCGACCGCAAACCGCCTACATTCTCATCCTTGCAGTTGCGTCCTGTCTTGCATCGGACGACCCGGATGAGCGTGTCGAACGCAGCGGTAAGATCCACATCTTCGGAAGCGATGATCGCGTTCACCTGTCAATCCGCCAGTTCGTTGGAAAGGTCGTCATGGTACGCGGCCGGCCCTTGCCCGCACACACAGTCCATCACCGCGCCCCCGTCCTTATGGAAATCCGCGAAATCGACGCTCGGTGACTCAGCCGGCCGATTGACCCGCCTCACGAACTTTTGCGCCCGGGCGGCGGCCTCGTCATTCATCTGTAAATGGATGAATGGTACTAGTCACCGGAAAGGCGGCCTCGCATGCACACAATTTTATTCGATCTAGACGGAACATTGACTGATCCCAAGCTCGGGATCACGCGTTCGATACAACACGCGCTTGGATCACTTGGTCAGGATGTTCCGACCCAGGAAGAGTTGACTTGGTGCATTGGCCCACCGTTGCTTGGAAGTCTGCGAAAGTTGATAGGCAGCCAGACCCAAGCGGAGAATGCCTTGCTGCTGTTCCGAGAGCGGTTTGGCGAAACTGGAATGTATGAAAACGAAGTTTATCCCGGCATCCCCGCAGCACTATCTAGTCTCAAAGCCGCTGGTCACAAGCTCTTTGTGGCAACGAGCAAGCCGACCGTTTACGCCATCCCGATCTTAGAGCACTTTCAGTTATCGCAGAACTTCGACGCCATCCATGGCTCGGAACTCAACGGAACACGTTCAGACAAATCGGAACTCTTGGCTTGGATGACGGTGAGAGAAGGATTGGATCCAGGCATGACCGTAATGGTCGGTGATCGGAGTCACGACGTTGTCGGTGGTCAAAACAACGGCATGATGACCCTCGGAGTGCTCTACGGTTACGGCACAAGACAGGAGCTGCTCAATGCCGGGGCAGACAACCTATGCAATTCGCCAGTAGATTTAGCGCGCCTCCTTTGCTGATTTCCGCACCTGGCCCGACTGAGAATAGGGTATTCTGAGCACATCAGGCTCGAAGTTGAGGGTTAAGCGGACGGGAATTGCTCATCCAGAGCTTTATAAATTTTGACCCGAACCGGAAGGTCGTGGTGACTGAGAATAGACAGCCAGTTGGCTTGTCGGGGACTAGATCTCGCCCTAAGGTTCTGTGGCTCTCAATTCTCAGAGAAATACATAGATGAAGTGCTTACGCATTTACTCCACGGACGATGGAGAGTCACATTTCGATGAAGTCGAAATTGGAACAACTTCGAAGCGTGTCCACCCCGATGCAGCCGCATTCGAGATGTCCAACAAATATGAAGCGGCAGGCGTTCATTTTACGCGAATTCCAGCGGGCGCACGTGAAGTAAAATGGCACACAGTTCCCGAACGTGTCCTCACTGTTCGGCTTGGTGGATCTGCTGAATACGAAACCAGCGATGGGGAGAAGAGGACAGTGCCAGGCGGCGGTTTTATTTTGTTCGAGGACACGCACGGCAAAGGACATAAAACGTTCCATTCGCCCCAAGAACAGATAGTGATGTGGATTAGCCTTCCAGGCGGTCTCGATGATTGATGATGGACCACGTTCGGCAGCAACGAGTGAACGAGAAACGTTGCTCGTCATAACGGTAAAGCAGAATCCTACTGCTACGCTATTTCGGGAGCCACAACTATGATGACACCAGAGAGGCTTCGAGAACTGTATGGCGAACCTAGTCCCAGGGCAGCGGCGAAGGTGATCACACGCTTCGACAGGTATTGCCGAGAGTTCATCAGCAATGCCACCTTTCTCGTTCTAGCCACCACAGACGGTGAAGGCTTAGACGTCTCGCCCAAAGGTGATCCGGCTGGTTTCGTGCAAGTTGAAGACGATCAACATCTTCTGCTTCCAGATCGCCCGGGGAACAACCGAATCGATGGGATGATGAACATTCTAAAAAATCCCCACGTTTCGCTTGTTTTCATGATACCGACCGTCAGCGAAACTCTACGAGTAAACAGCTTAGCGGAAATTTTAGAAGATCCTCATGTGTGCTCTCAGTTCGCGATCAAGAACCGCAACCCCAAGACTGTGTTGCGAATGCGAGCTGAAAAAATCCTCGTGCATTGCGGCAAATCTCTCCTGCGTGCGAGCTTTTGGAAACCGAATGCATGGCCAGAGGCTAGGCCCGTTGCATCACTCAACGAAATGGTGCGCGATCACTCTGGCGTTGAGGTTGGGTCTATCACGCAAGCTGCCGTTGATGAGATGTACAAGAAGACAATATACTGACGGCGTCGCCGACTTCCGCAGATGACCCAGAGCACCATTGACTGCCGTCTGATGGTTTCGTCCGGTGTTGGTGGTCGAGCTGCCGTGATGGTGTGGTCTGCGCAACGCTCACTATTTGACCCAAGGCGGCTGTCGCCGGATTTTTCGTTGTGCATCGCATCAACGACGATCACTGCACGAAGCGGACCTGAGCAGGTGCAACATTACTGATCTTGGCAATGGCAGCAATGATCAAACAGCAGAAGATTGAGACACCGGATCGAGCTTTGTTGCCAAGTGGGTCAAGTCGCGTCGAATGTCGCTCAGCAGCGGACAAAGCAAGACATGATTGACGCTCAATCCCACAGCACCACTTGCATCCCAATCAATGAGCACGTGTGACAGCTTTGCCTACGTAGGCGATCATCAACAGTGGGAAGCGCAGTATCGTTGAAAAGTTAATTCTAGCAACGATATTGATATGGAGCAGGTCTTGTTGAGGCCAACTCATACAGTTCGCCTCAATTGGGCTCCCAATGGATCATTCAACGGCTCTCTTCTTGCGAAGAGAACTGAGCAAACGTAGCTCAGAACAGCAAATCTCCGCTCATTATGGTCGTCTTATTTTTCCGGCACGCCAAGCCGGCGCATATAGACCGAGATCCGTTCGAGGGCGGCAGGTGAGAACACCATCGCATGCTTGAACCGCTCGATTGTGAGATTGGGAAATTCTGAAAACAGAATTTTTTTTGAAACTTGAGCCTCTTCTTCCCGACCGGCCGCCAGGAGCACAGGCGCTAGGTTGCGATGTATCCAGTATGCCGTCGGACGTTCCAGTAAACCGCGCTGAAAAAACTCCGCCGATTCTTGATAGTTCTCCGCGACCTGGTGCGCGCTCGCGATGCCGACATAGTTATTGAAGTTCATCGGATCAAGCGGACTGAGCCTCAGTGCATGCTCGAAATGGGGGATGGCCGATTCAGGGCGGTCGGCGTAGACTTCTAGCCAACCGAATCGGCTGCGTGCCCAGGCTGCATTCTCGTCGAGAGAAATGGCTCGTTCAAGAAGAACACGCGCGGCTCCATAGTTGCGGGCGAACGTATGAACCGCACCCAGAATCGCCAGAACGAGTGGATCCTCCGATGACAAGCTCGCTGCGCGCTCTGCGTGCTCCAAGGCGCGGGACTTCGCCAGGTCGATATCGTCTGCCCAGTTGTAGACAGAGTGCTGCGCCCAGCACCATGCGGTCAACGCCAATGCCAAAGGATAATTGGGATCAATCGCCAATGCCTCCTTGAGTAAGTCGAGTGCGCGCACGGAGGCATCCTTGTCGAGCAACCAGACATGGTGCATGGCACGCATCGTGTAGTCATAGGCGCCGAGGGCTTCTGGGGCCTTGCGATTGATCCGCTTAATTTCGGCTTTCTGGATTGATGGAAGAATGGCGCCCGCCACCTGCTCGGTGATGCGATCCTGCAGTTCAAATATGTCCTCGTCCGTGCCATCGTACCTTTGGGCCCATAGATGTGCTCCGGTACCCGTTTCGATGAGCTGCACTGTGATACGCAAGCGTCCAGGGGCCCTTTGCACGGAGCCCTCCAACAGATAGGCGACGCCGAGCTCACGCCCGATCTGACCGACATTCTTAGGCGTTCCCTTGTACGCGAACGCCGAATTTCGCGCGATGACGAAGAACGAACGGATCCGTGATAGGGCTGCCGTTAAGCCCTCCACGACGCCATCGGCGAAATATTCCTGTTCCGAGTCGCCTGACATATTGTCGAATGGCAAAACAACAATGGATGGTTTGTCTGGCAGGCTCGGCAGGCTTCGCTCTGACTTCGGTTTGCCGCCCTTGTCCGGCCAAATATAGATCTGAACCGGTTGCGCAATGTTCTTGAGGTTTTGCTCCCCACCATCGACGAACGTCTCGGCGATTTTGCCTTTGACCTGTTCGTGGGTGCTGGCGCTCAGGACAATTCCCCCGGGACGGCAAACTTCCTGGAGGCGCGCCGCGATATTGACGCCGTCGCCATAGACATCCGTTCCCTCGCGAATGACGTCGCCGAGATTCAAGCCAACTCGAAGCTCGATCGGCTCTGGCGTTTTGATACTAGGATCGAACCTATCCATGGCTTGCTGTACAGCAACGGCTGCATTTACTGCGTCAACAACACTAGTAAAAACGATAATGGCACCATCACCCATAACCTTGGCAATTCGACCGCGGTAGGCTGTGATCTGAGGAGAGACAACGCTGTTCTTCAGTTCCTTAAGGGTTGCGAGCGTACCCTCTTCGTCATTTCCCATGAGACGAGAGTACCCGACGACGTCAATCACCATTATTGCCGCTAGTTGCCTGTCGGTTCGTGCCTTCGCCACGATCGTCCCTCCTTACTGGGGGCGTTCAATTTACGCCCGCCCAGGCGGATATAATCAAATCAGCTACTTTATCGGCATCCGGCATTGTCGTAGCATTACAGATTACCGATATCCTCATGACCCACTCACCTCGCCAACGTCCTCCACTCACAAAAATATCTCCATCATTCTTTAGTTGTTCGATGACCCGCTGTGTTGCCGTCATCCGAGCATCGATCGATGACTCGCGGTCACCAAAGCCAACGACGATCTGGTTTAGCACGACTTCGTTTAGGATGCGGATGCCATCATTTTCTTTCAGACGTTGCGCGATGCGGTGGGCGATACCACAATGGCGTTCGACAATCTCCTCGATTCCTTCCCGGCCGAGTGACTTCAACATTGCCCAGGTTGGAATGCCGCGCGCACGCCGAGACAATTCGGGCACCAAGTAACAAGGGATGCGCTGGTCTTCTTCGCGCTCCGGAAGGTAGCTTGCGTCTATACCCATAGCCCTTTCCAGCGCATGGCGGTCTCGGACGATTGCATATCCGCTGTCGAATGGCGTTTGCAACCATTTGTGTCCATCCACGCTCCAGGAGTCTGCGCCTTCGATGCCATCGGTTAGATGTCGATATGCTGGGTGCGCGCGTGCCCACAGCCCGAACGCACCATCGATATGCAACCATGCACCAGCTTGCCGAGCGATTTCGACAATGCGGCGAAATGGATCGAAGGCACCCGTGTTGATCTGACCAGCTTGGGCAACGATGATGATCGGTCCCGGAGACGCACTAACTTGTTGAGCTAGATCATCGGCACTCATGCGTCCTTCGGAGCTGGTCGCGACCCGGCTTATGCGATTGCGGCCAAAGCCGAGATAGCCCAACGCCGAAAATACGGAGGTATGCGCATCATCTCCTGCAAATACTGTAACGGGTGGTGCTCCAAAAAGTCCGTCGCGATCTGGATCCCAATGATGCTTCCTGAGGACCGCCCCGCGCGCCGCCGCGAGCGCTGTGAAGTTACCGACAGTACCTCCGGTCACAAAGCCAACCGTGGAATCACGCGGTAAATCGAGAATCTCGGTGAGCCATTGACCAGCAATTTCCTCGACGGCGGCTGCTGTCGGAGAAGAAGCATGAAAGGCAGCATTCTGTCCCCATGCGCTCACCAGCCAGTCAGCCGCGACACCAACTGGAGCAGAGCCCCCGAGTACCCAGCCGAAAAACCGTGGATGTGCCATTTGAGTTAGGCCTTGCTCGCCCTTCTCGACGAGTTCGCGGATGACCTCGACTCCATCGCGACAATGCTCCGGAAGCGGCTCGGAAAACACCTGCAGCATCTCGTCGTAATTCAGTTCCGGCGCGCACTGCCTATCTGGCAGGTTGCGCCGGTACGAGACCGCGTTTTCGAATGCCGCTTTCAGAATTTGGTTATGATCGGACATGTCAGGACATCTGATAGTTTGGGGTGGATCCGGAAATCACGACCTCTTCGGCCGTCATGTCTTCGGCGATGCCTTCGAACAAAGGGGTTGTTAGATAGCGCTCGCCGGTATCGGGCAGTATGCAGAGAACACCACTTCCAGCATTTGCTTGTTCAGACACTTCGATGGCCGCAGCAAAACTCGCGCCCCCTGAGATGCCGGTTAGGATGCCTTCCTGGCTCGCCAGCTTGCGAGCCCATTCGATGGCGCTCGGTCCTGAGATTGGACGTAGATCGTCGTAGTAGCGGTTGTCTACCGCTTCCTGCAGAACGGCCGGAATAAAATCGGGGGTCCAACCCTGGATCGGATGAGGTGCGAAAGCTGGATGACTGCCAGACGGTGCTCCGTTGCTCTCCCTCGGCTGCTCATGGCCACTACCAAGAAGTTGTGCAATGTCGGGTTCGGTCAAGACAATTTTTGTTTCGGGCAGTCTATCGCGCAAGACACGGCCAATCCCGGTCAAGGTGCCGCCGGTGCCGTAACCCGTCACGACATAGTAGATC
>Ga0209345_10003309_pt1 | contig 16726 bp, 16 predicted proteins | sample Cruoilmetagenom7_FD_187294 | JGI IMG/M metagenome (GOLD analysis project Ga0209345, IMG submission 187294) | Oil polluted marine microbial communities from Coal Oil Point, Santa Barbara, California, USA - Sample 7 (SPAdes) (version 2) | ecosystem: Environmental > Aquatic > Marine > Oil seeps ...
ACTTCCCATGACCGGGCAATATGAGGTTTAACATTCATTTTTTCATCTATCCTGGTCAGCCCCGAGAATAAGCTCTGGATAAAACCCCACTCGAAGATTTCTTTTCCTGGATCGAGCGTGATCAAATAAGTCAAAAGTGCGAGTCGTAGAGTTCGTGCTTTCTCGTCGATCTGTTTGGCATTATCTTTACTAACCAAATCGGTGGGCTTTTCAGCTCCCATCAATTGATGTGCATTTTCATATGCCTTTTTTGAATCCTTGTATTTACTGTTGATGTGAAAGCTCAAACCAATGCGTAGCCATAATTGATGGGCACGCACTTGATCATTCAATGCTTCGAGAATTGGCAAAGCACCCCTATACAATTCAACTGCCTCATCGTGGGCGTCTGCAAGCCGCGCTTTATCTCCGGCGCGTATCAAGTAATCGGCTGCTTTCTCCAAATCCCCAGCAGCTCTAAAATGGTGCGCGAGTAGACCGAGAAACTCTTCCTGCCGATCGGGAAACAGTTGTTCAAGAGCTACCCCGACTTGCCGGTGGAAAGCTTTGCGCCGTTCAAGGAGCAGCGAGTTGTAGGCCGCCTCTTGGGTGAGAGAGTGCTTGAAGATGTACTCCAGTTCAGGAAGACGAGTTTTCTCACGTACCAGGTCGACTCGCTGCAACTGAGAAAGGTGGGAATCGAGTTCGCGCTCAGCTTCGGCAATCGACTCCAGCAATTTATAAAGGAAGCTCTTGCCAATGACGGATGCCCTCTGCAGGGTGTCGCGCACGTCCTCTTCCAGGCGATCGATGCGTGCCAGTAGCACACCCTGGAGTGTATCAGGGATGCCCAGCGCATCGATCTCATCTGCTGCCACCCACCGACCATCCATTTCCTGGATCAAACCACTTTCGAGTAGGTGTCGCACAACCTCCTCCAGGTAGAAGGGATTGCCCTCCGAGCGGATCAGGATGAGCTCGCGGATTTCGTCCGGTAATCCTTCAGTACCCAGTAATTGCTCTACCAGAATTCGTGACTCCTCGCTTCCAAGTCGATGTAAAGTGATTTCGGTCGTGCGGTGGGGGAAGTCCTTCTCGGCGGTTGTTTTTAAATCCCATGAGCCGTGTTCGCGGTCTACGCGCATGAGCAGTGCGACCATCAATGGCACACGATCGGTGAGCGCGAGTAATCGCTCGAGCGCCTCCAGGCTTGATGGGTCGGCCCAATGCAAATCTTCAATGACGAGAACCGTCGGCGCATCGGTGGCCACGCGCTCGAAGTAATCGCTGAGGTAGATCAATGTCTGGTATTTGATCGCCTCACCGTCCATATGCTGGATGAGCTCGCCTTCATCGCCTTCGAGTGTCAATTCCAAGAGATGCGCCAGGTATGGTAAGACGTTGGAAGCTTTACCCTCGCCAAAGAGCTCGAGCAGGCGCTTACGCAAGGCGGCGATAATCTTCACTTGAGGCGCGCCATCTGTCAGATCCAGGTCATCCAGGAGCAGCTGGTTGATTGTCCAGAAGGAGAGCGAGCTACCGTAGGAGAGTGCACGTCCCTCGAGCCAGCGTATGGTCGAGGGTTCGAAGAGAGTTGGCTGATCCTGAGGATCAGACCCAGAGGTACGTTCCCGCACCTGCTCCAGCAAGCGGGTCTTACCGATCCCGGCGTCGCCGAGCAGAGTAACAACCTGCCCTTGTCCCTGGCATAGGGCCAGTAGGGTTTGCTCTAATTGAGCCACCTCCGCCTCACGTCCCACAAAGGGTGCACGCACACCGCCGATGCCGCGCGCCAGACCAGAGACGACGACAAAGCCAGCGTCGCCCAATTCACGGGCCAGCGCCCGCGCCATCCGTGTGCCCAGCGACGAGGCATTGCGGGCACCGACCAGCGCCACCATCGGGCGCGTCAGGACCGACCTGTCGCCGACAGCCCACAGAATCGGTGGCGCGTCGGCAATCTCTGCCAGGGCCGACGGGTATGCTGGATCGCCAATGCAGATCATGACGGCCCCGGCGGCCCGGCCCGCCTTCAGTTCGGCCACGGCCACCCCGGTCGGGCAGGGGCTGTAGTCCGTCACCCCCGCCGCGCGCGCCACATCGGGCAACGCCTCCAGCGCGGCGGCGGCGCTGCCATGTTCGGCCATCAGGCGGGAAAATGTCGCGGGACCTACCCGCGAGGAGCGCAAGAGACGAAGCCATGACACCCGGTCATCTTCCGTGGTGGGTGGGAGTGGGGGGTGAGTGGAAGAAAGGGGTTCCCAGGTCATCACGACTCCGTCTGCTTGCAGAATCAGGTGTAGACCATGGCTGGTTAATGGCCGGTAAACCAAACCGAGAAACGGCCCGCCGCAAGGCAGGCCGTGTTGATGCGTGTTCCGGGATAGATCCCTAAAAGGATCAGGTGGCCGATCCGCCCACGGTCAGCCCGCCGATCATCAGCGTGGGCTGGCCGACGCCCACGGGCACCCATTGCCCCGCCTTGCCGCAATTGCCCATGCCCGGGTCAAGCCGCATGTCGTTGCCGATGGCGCGGATCTTCTGCAGCGCCGTGGCACCATCACCGATCAGCGTGGCGCCCTTGACCGGGGCCCCGATCTTGCCGTTTCGGACGCGGTAGGCCTCGGTGCAGCTGAACACGAACTTGCCGTTGGTGATGTCGACCTGCCCGCCGCCAAAGCCTACGGCATAGATCCCGTCCTTCAGATCGGCCACGATATCGGCCGGATCGCTGTCTCCGCCCATCATATATGTGTTGGTCATGCGCGGCATCGGCGCATGGGCATAGCTTTCGCGCCGCCCGTTGCCGGTCGGGGCCACGCCCATCAGGCGCGCGTTCTGGCGGTCCTGCATGTAGCCCACGAGGATACCGTCCTCGATCAGCACGTTCTTGCCCGAGGGCGTGCCTTCGTCGTCGATGCTGATGGACCCGCGCCGGTCGGGGATGGTCCCATCGTCCAGCACCGTCACACCGGGCGCGGCGATCCGCTGTCCCATGAGGCCTGCAAAGGCGGATGTGCCCTTGCGGTTGAAGTCGCCCTCCAGCCCGTGGCCGATCGCCTCGTGCAGCAGGATGCCGGGCCAGCCGGGCCCGAGGACCACGTCCATCACACCGGCCGGGGCCGGGACGGCCTCGAGGTTCACGGTCGCGATCCGCAGCGCCTCGCGCGTCTTGGCTTGCCAATCGGCAGGGTCCAGCAACCCGTCCAGACCCACGCGCCCGCCGCCGCCAGCCGTGCCGCTTTCACGCCGCCCGTCCTGATCGACGATCACGCTGACATTGACCCGTGTCATCGGGCGCACGTCGCGCAGTTGCAAACCGTCCGGGCGCAGGATCTCGACCTCCTGGATCGAGGCAGCGATGGTGGCGCTGACCTGCACCACGCGGGGATCAAGGCTGCGGGCGAAGGCGTCGATCTCGCGCAGCGTGTCCAGCTTGACCGGGAAGGTGACGCCCGCGATCGGGTCTTCATCCGTATAGAGCCTGCGGTTGGTCGCGCGCGGCGCCTCGGCCCAGGTGCCGCCGCCATCGCCCACGGCCAGACGCGCGGTGCCCATGGCCCGGCGCAGCGCCGCTTCCGAGATTTCCGAGGAATGTGCATAGCCCGTCACCTCGCCGCGCACGGCCCGCAAGCCGAATCCTTCCGAGGCGTCATAGCTTGCGGTTTTGATGCGGCCATCATCGAAAACAAGCGATTCCGACCGTCGCCGCTCGAAGAACAACTCGCCATCATCGGCCCCTGCCGTCGCCTCGCGCAGCAGGTTGAGGGCTGTTTCAGGGGCAATACGGTCTTCGAGAGGGCGGAAATCACGGTCTGACATTGGGAACTTTCTGGGGTTTCGCAGCGCGCACACTTGATCTAAATCAAATTCGCGTCCGTTTGCCGCAAGGGTCATTGTTGTTTTGTCTGTCAGAATATGGTTTCTCGCGACGACAATACAACGGGATTCTATGGCATACACTGTAGACGACCGACGAAGACCCAGAAATACCGCAACCGATCAGGGTGACCCATGCGACAACTTTCAAGCCTGCTGGCGCTTTTCCCCGCCTTCCTTGCCGTTCCCGCCAGCGCGCAGGAGGCCTTGCAGATCATCGGCGCACCGAAACCCGGTGGCATCGGCTTTCAGCCGGCCTCGAGCGAACTGGCCCGCGACCTGCAGTGGCTGGACGGCATGATCCTGGTGATCATCACCGCGATCACCCTTTTTGTCTGCCTTCTGCTGGCCATCGTGATCATGCGCTACAATCGCAGGGCAAACCCGGTTCCCGGCACGTTCACCCACCACACCCCGGTCGAGGTGGCGTGGACCATCGTGCCGATCGTGATCCTCGTGTTCATCGGCGCATTCTCGTTGCCGATCCTTTTCAAGCAGCAGGAAATTCCTGTTGGCGACATCAACATCAAGGTGACCGGCTACCAGTGGTACTGGGGCTATGAGTATACCGATCATGATTTCGGCTTCGAAAGCTTCATGCTGAGCCGCGACCAGCTGGAAGATCATGGCTACAGCCAGGACGAATATCTGCTGGCAACCGATACCGCCGTCGTCGTGCCCGTGGGCAAGACCGTGGTGATGCAGGTGACCGCGGCGGACGTGATCCACAGCTGGACCATCCCCGCCTTCGGCGTGAAGCAGGACGGCATTCCCGGTCGTCTGGCGCAGCTTTGGTTCGCTGCCGAAAAGGAAGGCATCTTCTTCGGCCAGTGCTCGGAACTCTGCGGCAAGGACCACGCCTACATGCCCATCACCGTCAAAGTCGTCAGCGAGGAAGCCTATGAAGCCTGGCTCGACGGCGCGATCGACGAATACGGCGGCACCCCGCGCGAGGTTCAGGTTTCGCAACTGGCTGCCGAATAATCCACGACACGGCCGCAGGCGGGGCTTACCCTGCCTGCGGATCGCAAGGGGCGCGCAGACCGCGCCACCCCCGCAAGATCGACCCGACAGGGGCCACACATGACCGACGCAAGCATCAACACCCAGATCATCGAACCTGAGGCGAGCTTTGGCGACTATGTCGCGCTGCTCAAGCCGCGCGTGATGTCGCTTGTCGTATTCACGGCGTTGGTGGGCCTGCTGGCGGCACCCGTGGGTGTGCATCCGATGATCGGCTTTGCCTCGATCCTGTTCATCGCCGTCGGGGCAGGGGCCTCGGGCGCGCTGAACATGTGGTGGGATGCCGATATCGACGCCGTCATGAAGCGGACCGCCAAGCGGCCCGTGCCTGCTGGCAAGGTCGCTCCCGGCGAGGCGCTGGCGGTCGGCGTGGCCCTGTCGGGCTTCTCGGTCGTGATGCTGGCGCTGGCCGCGAACATGGTGTCGGCCGCGCTGCTGGCCTTCACGATCTTCTTCTACGCTGTCATCTACACGATGTGGCTCAAGCGCTGGACCCCGCAGAACATCGTGATCGGCGGTGCCGCAGGGGCCTTTCCTCCGATGATCGGCTGGGCGGTGGCGACGGGCGGGATCGGTCTCGAATCGGTCCTGATGTTCCTGCTGATCTTCATCTGGACGCCGCCCCATTTCTGGGCGCTGGCCCTGTTCATGAACGCCGATTACGAAAAGGCGGGCGTGCCGATGCTGACGGTGACACATGGTCGCCGCGTCACCCGCAACAATATCCTCGGCTACACCGTGCTGCTGGCCCCTTTGGCCGTGGGCACCGGTTTCACCTCGATTGGCGGTCCGGTCTATCTGGCGGTGTCGCTCGTGCTGAACGCGCTGTTCCTTCTGGGGGCGTTCCGCATCTGGCGGCGCGACGAGGAGACCTGTCAGGCCGACAAATACAAGGTCGAGAAATCCTTCTTCGGCCTGTCGCTGCTCTATCTCTTCCTCCATTTCGGCGCGATCTTGGCGGAAGCCGCGCTGCGTCCCTATGGGCTGGGAGGCTGGGGATGAGCTTTCGCGCGACACATGAGCTGCACAACCGCCGCGCCGGACGCAATATCGGCCTGGCGCTGGTGCTGCTGGGTTTCATCGTCATCGTGTTCGGCCTGACCGTGGTCAAGGTCACCAACGGTGATCCGATGCAGGCCTTCGATCACGCCCCGCGGCCCGAAATGATGCCCGGTGCCACCCCTGTTCAAGGAGATTAACATGACATTCTCTCCCAAAACGAAAACCGTCGCACAGACCGTCGGTCTTGTGGTGGTGATGGGCAGCCTTGGTTTTGCATCGGTGCCCTTCTACGACTGGTTCTGCCGGGTAACAGGTTTCGGCGGCACCACCAGCGTGTCCGAAGTGGCACCGGAAGAGATCCTGGACCAGACCATCATCGTGCGCTTTGACGCCTCGAAGGACCGCGACATGCCGTGGGAATTCAAGCCGGTCGAGCGGCAGATGGAGATTCGCATCGGCGAAACGGGCCTGGCCTTCTACGAGGCCTACAACCCCACCGACCGCGTCGTCGCGGGCACCGCCAGCTATAACGTCACCCCCTATGAGGCGGGCGGGTTCTTCAGCAAGATCCAGTGCTTCTGCTTCGAACAGCAGGTGCTGCAACCCGGCGAGCGGGTGATGATGCCCGTGACCTTCTACGTGGACCCCGAGATCGTGACGGATCGCGACGGTCAATACGTCAAGCAGATCACCCTGTCCTACACATTCTATGAAACCGACCTGCCGGAAGAGCAGGCAGCGCTTGACGCAGCCGCCCCGGACGCGGATACCACCCTTAACTAAGAAGCCTTCCAACGAGGGAAAAACGAGATGGCGCACGAGAAAAATCACGATTACCACATCCTGGCCCCGTCACTTTGGCCCTTGCTGGCCTCGGTCGCGGCCTTCTTCATGCTCTACGGCGCGGTGTTGTGGATGGCCCAGGGGATGCCCTGGATGTTCCTCGCCGGTTTTGTCGGCGTTCTTTACGTGATGTTCGGCTGGTGGGCCGATGTCGTGGCGGAAAGCCAGGTTGGCGATCACACCCCCGTGGTGCGGATCGGCCTGCGCTACGGCTTCATCCTGTTCATCATGTCCGAAGTCATGTTCTTCGCCGCGTGGTTCTGGAGCTTCTTCAAGCACGCCATGTATCCGATGGGCCCGCTCAGCCCGGCCGTGGACGGTGTCTGGCCGCCTGCCGGGATCGAGACCTTCGACCCCTGGCACCTGCCGCTGATCAACACCCTGATCCTGCTGTGCTCGGGTGCGGCAGCGACATGGGCGCACCACGCGCTGGTGCATGAAAACAACCGCGAAGACATGAAGTGGGGCCTGATCCTCGCCGTCGCGCTGGGGGTGATCTTCACCGGCTTTCAGGCTTATGAGTACACCCACGCAGGCTTCGGCTTTGCGGGCAACATCTATGGCGCGAACTTCTTCATGGCGACGGGCTTTCACGGCCTGCACGTGATCATCGGCACGATTTTCCTCTTCGTCTGCCTGATCCGCCTGCAACGCGGCCATTTCAGCCAGGAAAAGCACGTGGGCTTCGAAGCTGCGGCCTGGTACTGGCACTTCGTGGACGTGGTCTGGCTGTTCCTCTTTGCCGCTGTCTACGTCTGGGGTCAGTGATCCTGCCTGCCGGTGGCCCGCTGTGCTTTAGCGGTTGAAATCCGGCGGACAAAACGAAAGAAAGCAAAGCGCGCGGGTTCCGCGCGCTTTCCACGTTCAAAGGACCCTCCTGTACGATGCGTCTTCTTCTTCCCCTGATCTTCGGCATACTCGGCACGGCCATTCTGGTCGGCCTTGGTGTCTGGCAGATGCAGCGTCTGGACTGGAAAGAGGCGATCCTGGCCGATATCGACGCACGCATCACCGCCGCTCCGGTTGCTTTGCCCGCGCAGCCCGACCCGCAGGCCGACCGCTATCTGCCGGTCACCGTGACGGGGCAGTTGCAAGACCCGGCGATCCGCGTGCTGGTCAGCCAGAAGCAGGTCGGCGCGGGCTATCGCATCATCCGACCGCTGGATGTGGACGGGCGCCGGATCATGGTTGATCTGGGCTTCCTGCCGATTCAGTCCCCCACACCTGCTGCGGGGCCGGAACAGGTGACGGTGCAGGGCAACCTGCATTGGCCTGACGAGGTGGACAGCTACACCCCCGAACCCGATGCCAAGGCGGATATGTGGTTCGCCCGCGATCTGCCGCGCATGGCCGACCATCTGGGGACCGAGCCGGTGCTGGTCGTCGCCCGCGCAACGTCGCTGCCGGACAGCCCCCTGTCGCCCCTGCCAGTGGACACATCCGGCATCCCGAACGATCATCTGGGCTATGCGGTCACATGGTTCGGTCTGGCCATCGTCTGGGTGGTGATGACCGGCTTCTTCCTCTGGCGCATCCGCAAACCCGCGAAAGGCTGAAACAGTGCAGTATATCTCGACCCGTGGCACCGCCCCTGTCCTGACATTCGAGCAGGCGATGCTGACCGGCCTTGCCCGCGACGGCGGCCTCTACCTGCCGCAATCCATTCCCGTGATGTCGCCGGATGCGATCCGCGCGCTGGGTGGCCTGTCATACGAGGAAGCGGCCTTCCGCATCATGCGCCCCTATATCGGCGAGACCTTCACCGATACGGAATTTCAGGACATCATCGCGCGCGCCTATGCGGGCTTCGGCCACGCCGCCCGCGCGCCGCTGGTGCAACTGGACAGCAACCATCACCTGCTCGAACTGTTCCACGGGCCGACACTGGCCTTCAAGGATTTCGCGATGCAGCTGATCGGTCAGCTGTTTCAGGCCGCACTTGCGCGGTCGGGCGAGCGTGTCACCATCGTGGGCGCCACCAGCGGCGACACAGGCTCTGCGGCGATCGAGGCGTTCCGGGGCCTCGATGCGGTGGATGTGTTCATCCTCTATCCGCATGGCCGGGTGTCCGAGGTGCAGCGCCGCCAGATGACCACGCCGGTGGAAAGCAATGTCCACGCACTGGCCATCGACGGGCATTTCGATGACGCGCAGGCGCGCGTCAAGGACATGTTCAACGATTTCGACTTCCGCGACGGGGTGCGTCTGGCCGGGGTCAATTCGATCAACTGGGCACGGGTTCTGGCGCAGGTGGTCTATTACTTCACCTCCGCCGTCAGCCTTGGCGCGCCGGAGCGCGCCGTCAGCTTCACCGTGCCCACCGGCAATTTCGGTGATATTTTCGCAGGCTACATTGCCAAGCGCATGGGCCTGCCCATCGACCGGCTGGTGGTGGCGACGAACCATAACGACATTCTGCACCGCTGCCTGTCGGGCGGCGAATACCGGCCCGACGGCGTGATCCCCTCGATCAGTCCCTCGATGGATATCCAGGTCAGTTCCAACTTCGAGCGGGCGTTGTTCTATGCCTATAACCAAGATGGCGCCGCTGTGGCCCAACTGATGGACGAGCTGAAAGCGGGCGGTTTCTCCGTCTCTCAAGGCGCGATGCAAGCCCTGCGCGAGGCGTTCGACTCGGGTCGCTGCGCCGAGGATGAGACCAGCGCCACTATCGGCCGCACCCTGAAGACCACGGGCGAGCTGCTTTGCCCCCATACCGCCGTCGGAGTGCATGTGGCCGAGGCGATGCGCGATCCCGCCGTGCCGATGATCACGCTGGCCACCGCGCATCCCGCGAAATTCCCCGACGCGGTCGAGGCGGCCACTGGTGTCCGCCCGCCGCTTCCTCCGCGCATGGCCGATCTTTACGACCGTCCCGAGCGTGTCACCCGGATCGGCAATGACCTTGCCGCCATCGAATCCCTGATCAGAGAGCGTATCGCCAATTGACCGTCCGTACCCATACTCTTGAAAACGGCCTGCGTATCGTCACCGAACGGATGGAGGGGCTGCAATCCGCAGCCATCGGCATCTGGGTCCTGTCCGGCGGTCGGCACGAGCGCCCCGAGCAGAACGGTATCGCGCATTTTCTGGAACATATGGCCTTCAAGGGCACGAAACGCCGCTCCGCGCTTGAGATCGCCGAGGTGATCGAGGATGTGGGCGGCTATATCAACGCCTACACCTCGCGCGAAGCCACGGCCTATTACGCCCGCGTGCTCGAAGCCGATGTGCCGCTGGCGCTGGATGTGGTCTCCGATATCGTTCTGAATCCTGTATTCGATCCAGGCGAGATCGAGGTCGAGCGCGGCGTGATCCTTCAGGAAATCGGGCAGGCGCTGGACACGCCCGATGACGTGATCTTCGACTGGTTGCAGGAGAAATCCTATCCCGATCAGCCGCTGGGCCGCACGATCCTTGGGGCTGTCGACCGCATCCGCGCCTTCAACCGCACCGATCTGCAAGGCTTCGTGGCCGAACATTACAGCCCCGCCAACATGATCCTGTCGGCCGCAGGCGCGGTCGATCATGACGCCATCGTGGCCGAGGCCGAGGCGATCTTCGGCGCGCTGCCCAAGGGCAAGCTGCACCATCCCATGCCCGCGCATTTCGTGGGCGGCGAGCATCGCGTGGAAAAGCAACTAGAACAGGCGCATTTCGCGCTGGCCTTCGAAAGCCCAGATTACACCGATCCCGCGATCTATACCGCGCAGATCTATGCCTCGGCCCTTGGCGGCGGCATGTCGAGCCGCCTGTTTCAGGAAGTGCGCGAAAAGCGGGGCCTGTGCTACACGATCTTCGCGCAGGCCGGTGCCCATGCGGATACCGGCATGATGACGATCTACGCCGGCACCTCGGCCGAGGATCTGGGCGATCTGACCACGATCACGCTGGACGAGATGAAACGCGCCGCCGATGACATGACCGAGGCCGAAGTGGCCCGCGCCCGCGCGCAGATGAAGGCCGGTCTGCTGATGGGGCTGGAAAGCCCGTCCAACCGCGCCGAACGTCTGGCGCGGCAGATGCAGGTCTGGGGCCGCATCCCGCCGCTGTCCGAAGTGGTCGATCACATCGACGCCGTCACCGTGGCGGATGTCCGCGCCATGGCCGCCCATATGATCAGCGCAGCCCCCTCGGCCCTTGCGCTCTATGGTCCCATCTCGACCGCCCCTGACTGGCAGACACTTCAGGACAGGCGCGTGGCGTGATGCTTCTGGGCCGACGGAAAGTCCGGATCGAGACCGAGCGGCTGACCCTGCGCCCGCCCGCCCATGCCGATTTCCGAGACTGGGCCAGCCTGCGCCGCGAAAGTGAAGCCTTCCTCACCCGGTGGGAGCCGACTTGGGCGGCCGATCACCTCTCGCGCAAGGCCTTTACCAACCGCGTCTACTGGGCGCAGCGCTCGATCAACAACGGATCGGCCCTGCCGCTTTTTCTGATCCGGCGTGAAGACAACATGCTGCTGGGGGCGATCACGCTGGACAACATCCGGCGCGGCCCGGCACAGGCGGGAACGCTGGGCTACTGGATCGGCGAGAGCCATGCCCGGCAGGGCTACATGCGCGAAGCGATCGAGGCGATGGTGCATCACGCCTTCCACCGCCTCGACCTCAGCCGGATCGAGGCCGCCTGCCTGCCCGAAAACGCCCCCTCGCGTGGCCTGCTGGAAAAATGCGGCTTCAAATACGAGGGTGTGGCGCAAAGCTACCTTCAGATCGGTGGGCGCTGGCGCACCCATGTCCTCTATGCCAGCCTGCGGCTGGACCGGCGCGGACGCACCGACGCAGGCTGACGCCGACGTGCAACTGTGGATGATTGCACCGGGTCCTTGACAGGCGCTTTCCAAGATAGGACCGTCGGAGGCGTGTAGTGAGTATTGTTTTAAGGAATGTTGCATGGCCTTGTGGTTCGCCCAGGCGCGGTTCATGTCCCGTGATGGACAGCCAGCGCAATCGGACTGGGTCATCGAAGCGCAGACCGAAGCCCAAGCTCAAACTCTCTTGCGGTCCAGCCTGACCAAAGACGGGCGCGCGCTGATCGACGCGCAGATTGCGCCACTGGACCTTGCTCAGCAAAATCAGGCAGACTTGGCGGAAGGCGTGGGCATTTCGACGGTTCTGCGCGAAAGCACCGCGCGCGCACCGGCAAGCGGTGCCGCTGGCGTGCAGATACGCCCGGTCTACCCGGCATCGAATGACGCTCCGGATGAAACACCGCGCTGGATCGCGCCTCAGCTATGGCATGCGCTTTTTGCGCAGCATGGCATGGGGCGCGTTTACGCGCTGATCGAGGCGGCCCGCTGGATGGGCGCGGATGACGATATCGCCCGCGCATTGACGCAGGCGGATGTGCCGGGCGTCAGCCTTTTCGATCTGGACGACGACTCGCCATTGGCACCCTATGCACCATGGCTGATCGATTTGACTTTGACACTGCAGGACAACACAGACCCGCCGTCGGATATCCATCGGATGATATTCGCAACGCTCGCCAATGCGGGGCAGTGCACCTTCCTGCGCGCTGACAGCGATCTTGCCACACTGCGGCAGTCCCTGCGCAAGTTGACGCGTCTGCGCGATCTGGACGACAAATGGTATTACTGCCGCTTCTGGGAACCTGAATTCTTCCTGTATTTCATCCTGTTTCTCGAAAATCGGGCATTGTTGTCCCCACTGCAAAGCTTGCGCGGGTTCACGGTGATCATCGAGGGGGAAAGCATCTCTGCCGATACAGCGCTGGCCGCCTGTGCCCATGCAACCCCCGACAGGGCCGGGGATCTGAATCTGGTGTTCGATGCCGGCACAGCCATGGTGTCGCTGGCCCATGCACGGCAGCTTGAACGCAGGTTCAAGCGCGGCTGTGCACCGCGAGAGGTCTACAGGCTGGCGCGCGCGCGTTTGTCACTGCGTGGCATGGATTACGCGGTGGTGCGCAATTGTACCGACATTGCCTATGCAATCCATGCCCATTACGGCGCAGATGCCGCGAGGATGCTGAACGATCGCATCACGTCACGCTGCGCGCCCGCACAGGCCGGGGCAGCAATTTTTCTGGAACTGCTACACGGACAGTGCATGTTTTCCCTGATTCATGATATCAAACCGCATCTTCTGCGCAGTGAAGTGGAGTTCTAGTGTCATGTCATCATCAGTAGCAGAGGACGCGCAAGACGCGGCTGGCATATCACAAAGCAGCGACACGCGCGGGGCTGGCGGTAGTTCCGAAGGAGGTTCGACCTCCTCGCAGGGCGGCAGCAGCGGTGCCGGCTCTGAGTCAACCGGCAGTCGCGGGTCCGAGGCGTCGGGCTCAGGCTCTAGCGCCGAAGGAACCATGGCGGCCGACAGAGAGGATCGTGAGTCGCGCACCTGTGCGACATGCCCTGAATGGCGCTATGAAATGGGCATCCGGCAGCTCGGTAGTGTTCCGTATGTCTATACATGGCACCATCTGTTCGTTCTGGGCTGGAATCGTGGCGGTTCGGGAAACAGCATCTCGACCTATAGCGCCTTCCCATCCGGGAATGGCGATCCGGGTATTGCGGGACCGATGTTTGGTGCCATGCAAAGCGATGCAACAAAGTCTGTTGAAGAGGATCATGAAATCGACCCGGACGACCCTGCAGATATGGGTTATCTCCAGTTCACGTATTTTGCGAATTACTGGCGCAGCGGTGAATATTCGCCAACGAACCGATTTGTAACGCTGAGCGATACAGACGAAAACCTTCACATGCCTTTGATCAATGCGGGGACCGAGATCGACGAACGCCGGATCCGCTATGTGGCGACAGGCCCCAACAGCAACTCTTTTGCGATGTCATTGGCCGAACGTGTCGGCCTTCCGCGCCGCAAGCCCAGTGGCGACGCGCCCGGTTCGGGGATGAGCCTGTGACCCGGCGCGATCACCTTGCCCTCACTCTGTTGGCCTGTCTGGCCCTGTTCGCGCCCAACCCCGGAGATGCCATGGCCGACCCATTGCCAGAACTTGCCGCGACCGACAGCGTCGAGGAGCTCGAGGTGAAATTGCAATCGGCACTGACGGGTGTGGCGCTTGATCAACTGGAGCCGGTTCTGTCATCCATGGGTGCCCGCAATATCGGCATCACGCTTGACGATGATCCCACAGAACCCGCTCCCGTGATGGCAATTTTCGGGTTGCGGCGCGGCTTTTTGCGCAATGATCGCCGCGTTCAGGTGTTCATCGGAATGGACGCCGCGCAGCGGCTGGGTCCGGTCACGTCGGTCGAGACTTTCGCAAAGTGACCAGCCCGAGATTGCGCCTTACGCTTGCGATGAGCAGCGACGCGATCACCGACGCCTGCCAGGCTTGTCTGACAGGCGTGCATGCTGTCGACCTTGCCACCTGCATCGACCACCCCGCCGAGGATGTCGATGTGATCTGGCTGGCCGATGGTACTGCGGTGCTGACAATCCGCCTCTGGCAAGAGGTCGAGCCACCCTTCCGGCATGCAGTGGCCGTGATGTCGCTGGAGTTTGACACGGGTGCGGTCTGCGCCATCACAAACGTAGCCCGGCGCAGCTTCGGGGCGTGACCCCTTTTCAAGGGACATGGCGCGGATTTGTCACGACACATGAAAGCGCTATTTCCCCGGCTACAAAAGGAGGATGCCCGATGGTTCGATTGACATTTCCCCTTGCACTGACCGTATCGGCACTTGTTGCGGCGGCTCCGGCCACAGCACAGGACCGCATTCCCAGCCATTGCATCGCAGTGGCGGACTCGGCACCCGGCCTTGAATATGTGCATCAGGCCAGCTTCCGTGATCCCTTGCCCGCTGACACGGTGCGGATCAACTACATCGACCACGCCTCCTTCATGATCCAGACCACCGGCGGGCTGAACGCTGTGACGGATTTCACGGGCTTCATCGGCAATGTCGATCTGATCCCCGATGTGGTGACGATGAACCACGCCCATTCGACCCATTGGACCGCCAGTCCCGATCCGGCGATCCCCCATGTCCTGCGGGGCTGGGGCGAGGCGTTCGGCGAAGGGGTCGAGCATTACCTCGATCTGGGCGAGATGCTGGTGCGCAACGTGCCCACCGATATCCGCTCCTTCCGCGGGGTAGAGCCGCGCGGCAACTCGATCTTCATCTTCGAGGTGGCCGGGCTTTGCATCGGGCATCTGGGTCACCTGCATCAGGAACCCAGCCCCGAACAATATGCCGCCATCGGACGGCTCGACGTTGTCATGGCGCCGGTGGATGGTGGCCTTACACTGGACCTGCCGACGATGATGCGGGTCGTGGGGCGGCTTCGGTCCTCGGTCGTGATCCCGATGCACTGGTTCGCCGAGGGAACGCTGCGCAGCTTTGTCGATGGCATGAGCACGCAGTTCGCCGTGGTGGATGCGGGCGACAGCAGCATCGAACTGTCGCTTGCCAACCTGCCGCGCCAGCCCACGATCATGGTGCTGCGTCCGCAACTCTTGCGGGACCTGGACTAGAGGCGCTGGACGGCGGCGGGCGGCGTGATAGAAACGTGGCCATGACCCTGAACCCTGCCACGCCCGATCTCGCCCGCGCCCTGCGCGACCACCTGCCCGAGCGCGCCTTCCGCGAGGTGGCCCCCGCCTATCTTGAGGAGCCGCGCGGCCGCTGGGCCGGTCATGCCGGGCTGGTGGTAGCCCCGGAAACGGTCGAGCAGGTCTCGGCGGTGCTGCGCGCCTGCAACGCGGCGCGCGTCGGCGTTCTGCCCTATGGTGGCGGCACCGGGCTTGTCGGCGGGCAGATCATGCCCGACGGGCCCGCGCCGCTTTTGCTCTCCATGGAACGGATGACCGCGATCCGCGCCGTCTACCCGGAAGAAAACGTCATGGTGGTCGAGGCGGGCGCGATCCTGTCGGACATCCACGATGCCGCGACGGCTGTGGACCGCCTCTTCCCGCTCAGCATCGCGGCCAAGGGATCGGCGCGGATCGGCGGCAACCTTGCCACCAATGCAGGCGGTGTGAACGTGCTGCGCTACGGCAATGCGCGCGACCTTTGCCTGGGGCTCGAAGTGGTGCTGGCCGACGGGCGTATCTGGAGCGGCCTTTCGCGCCTGCGCAAGGACAACACCGGCTATGACATGCGCCACCTGATGATAGGCTCCGAGGGCACGCTGGGCGTCATCACGGCGGCCAGCCTCAAGCTGGTGCCGCGCCCGGCGGGCGAGGGGACGGCGCTGATGGTGGTCGAAAGCCCCGCCGCCGCCCTGACGCTTTTGTCGATGGCGCGCGACCTGATGGGCGAGGGCGTCAGTGCGTTCGAGTTGATGCATGCCAACGGTCTGCATTTCCTGACCGAGACCCTGCCCGACATCCGCCAACCCTTCACCGAGATCCCCGACTGGTTCGTGCTGATCGACGTAGGTCTTGCCCATGGTCTCGACCCCGCAGCCGCGCTGGAAACCCTGTTCGAACGCGCGCTGGACGCCGGTCTGGTCAGCGATGGCATGATCGCCCAGAACGAGACGCAGCGGCACCAATTCTGGGAAGTGCGCGAACAGATCCCCGAGGCGAACCGCCGGGTGGGCGCGGTCTCCAGCCATGACATCTCGCTGCCGCTGGGTCTGGTGGCGGAATACATCACCCGCGCCGATGCGCTGGTCGGCAGTATCGGCGATTTCCGCATCAACTGCTTTGGCCATCTGGGTGACGGAAACCTGCATTACAACGTCTTCCCCTTGCAGGGGCAGTCCAGCGCGGATCACCTGAACAGCCGCGATCACGTCAAGCATGTGCTGCATGATCTGGTGCATGAGATGGGCGGCTCGGTCAGCGCGGAACACGGGATCGGGCGGCTCAAGATCGACGATCTGGAACGCTACGGCGATCCGGTCAAACTCGCGATGATGCGCGCGATCAAGGCCACGCTCGACCCGGAAGGCATCCTCAACCCCGGCGCGGTGCTGCGGCGCGCCTGAGGTTCTTCTTGCGGCAAATATCCTCGGGGGGAGGCCCGCAGGGACGGGGGGCAGACAGCCCCCCTCCGGCC
>Ga0209345_10003310_pt1 | contig 16726 bp, 24 predicted proteins | sample Cruoilmetagenom7_FD_187294 | JGI IMG/M metagenome (GOLD analysis project Ga0209345, IMG submission 187294) | Oil polluted marine microbial communities from Coal Oil Point, Santa Barbara, California, USA - Sample 7 (SPAdes) (version 2) | ecosystem: Environmental > Aquatic > Marine > Oil seeps ...
CCGATCTGTGGGGGTGCTCATTGATCAGCGCTCCTTGAGGATCAGGTAACGGAGTGGCGGGCAATCGCCACATCGATGATGTCGCCAGCGACACCGGCCTGCAGCGCGTAGCCGATGGCGACGTTTCCGGCCCCGGCGGCGGCTGCGACGCCAAGGCCCGAGGCGTTCGACGCGATGGGGGCACCGGCGGCCACGGTGCCTGCCAGCTCAAGCTCTGCGGAGCCGGACAGGATCACGTCCTGAAGGTCGCCCAGTTTCGCGTCGAGCTGGTCCGAGATGCCAATCGCGAGATTGGTCGCGGAGGCGGCCAGAAGGATGCCGCCAGCGGCACCAAACTTGACGATCCGCCGGCCGGGCACTGCCGCCTCGGCGGTATAGGATTTGATGAATAGTCCGGGGTTAGCCATTGTCGCTCTCCATGGTTGCCTCGATGTGGCGCGCGGCCTCGGCGAAGCTCAGCGTGCGGCCCTCCGCCTCGGCGTCCTTGATCAGACGCTTGGCGGCGGCGGTGATGTCGTCCGACCCCTTGACCTGCGGCGTGGCGTCACCGCCCGCCCGCTCGCCGAATTCGATCAGCGGCTTGGTCTGTTTGGAGAGCAGGTCGCGGAACCAGTCGCGCGGGCTGGCGCTCTTGCCTTCGGCAAAGGCCACCTCGTCTTGCGCATCGAGGCTTTCCATGAACGCGGCCATCTCGTCCTTGAGGCCCGGCGCGATGCGCCCGTCCGTGGCGAGGGTTTCAAGCAGGGCCGCATCCTCGGCGCGGCGCGTCTTGTTCAGGGCCTCGGCGAAGGCCGCCTCTTTCGCGGCGATCTCGGCCTCGCGCGCGTCGAGCGCGGCTTGGCGGTCTTCGGGGGTTGGCTTGTCCGTAACGGACATATCGGTCTCTCCTTCTTGGGGTTCGGCGAATGGGGCGGGTTCGATCTCGGGCGCACCTGCGGCGTCGCGGAGTGCCTCTTGACCTGCGGGCGTGCGTGCCCAGGACAGGACGGCGGATACCGCGCCTTTCAGGGCATCCGCGAAACTGGCGGCGGGCGCGTCGGCCTCCGCCTCTGAGAAGGCGATCTCGAGGGTCACGGCCTCGGCGTCCTCGGCGAACTCGGCGGCCTTCAGCCCTTTCACGGCGGGGGGCTGGGCACCCAGAAAGCCCACATGCTTGAGGTAGTAGGTGCCGGGGGTCGGGTTTGCCGCCGACTTAGGGGAATAGAACGAGGCGCTGATCCTCTTGAAGCGGCCCGCGCGCACCATCTCCGCAAAGGCAGGCTCCACCTGGTCAGGCTCGGCGAAAAGCTCGGCCCCTTCGGCGCGCAAGCGTTTGACCCAGCCGTAAGCCGGGGCATCGGTGCGAGGATGGCCCACGACGATGGGGGCCTCATGGAGGGCGGGATTGTAAGCGGTGGCAATGCCCTCGACCTCGGCCTCGGAGAACTCGAAGCTCTGCCCGGATTGGGCGGTGTGGCGGCCAGCGCGGAAGATGTGAAGCGGTTTTGTCATGACCCGACATTAAGCCGGGGCGACGGGCCAGATCAGATGAAGGGCTTCAGGGGAGAGGGTGGGGCGCTGCGCGTGCCGCCTTGGGTCAGCCTAGCGCCCTCTGAGGGCATGCGGCAAGCCCGGATTGCAAACGGCCCCAGAACGGCCCGCTGAGTGCGTCTCTGTCTCTGGCGGAGGTTGGGTCGCAAAATCCCCGGGGGGGGTATTAAATGGGTATTTAATGAGGCGCTGAGAGGCCATTGCGTCTGGTGGGGTCGGTTGCAGGTGCACCTGCGGGGTCAAACAGCCCCAAATTGCCTCAGGATGCCGATTTGTCGATGAAGGACCGGAGGAGTGCGCGGCGCTCTTCCGGCGTCCTCTTGGGGCGGTCGAAATAAACAAACAGATCTTCGCGGCGGACCGCGACCAGCTCTTCCTTGTCCGGATCGTCGTCAGGCAATGCTTCTGCCTCGCGCAACGCGGCCTCATAGGCCTCGCGGCTCCATTCGTCGGGAGGCTCAACCAGTAACGTTCGCATCACGGATCTCCGTTCATGGCCCTGACAAGGGCGGCGGCAACACCCCGGGCGGTCTCTTCTACGCGCTGGCGGATTGCTCGTGACTGCGTGCCAAGGCTCTCTTGATATAAGATCAGGCCCTGAGACTGCAAGACGTCGAGGACCGCGAGGCGCACCGCATGGTCGCGCTCTGTGTTGGTCAAGGCCGGGGCAAACTCGTCAATGAGTTCGGCCGCCACCTCCGAAAGCTCGCGCATGTCGCCACGGCTGAGCCTTAGCATCTGTGCCCGGTAGAGCGAGCCGTCGTGACCAACGGCAATGATTGATCGAACTTGGCGCTGGAACATGACCGCCATGTCATCCGGGCTGAGCGGCGCGGAACTGGGGTGATTGTGAACGAGGCCGACGCCCGTGCCGCTCTCCAGCCGCTCGATTATGGAGGAGGTCAGTTTGACGCGCTTAGGCTTGCCCACGCTCCAGTCGATTTCCTCGCCGGTCCTCAGATCGAACGCGCCAAGATGCTCACGCCGGTCGCCAAGGCCCATGAGCCGGGCGCGCATGGCAAAGCCAAGCTCAGTCGCCGCCGCCCGACTGGAAAGGCCTGCGGATATCGCTGCATGACGCGCGCCGAGGTCAAGCCACGCATGGCCCGGGTTGCCATCCCATGCAGCATCGACCCCAAGCGCCGTGGGTTCGATCTCACCGGTGCGGCGGTTCAAGACCCCTCGCTCCTCCAGCTCGAAATCCTCTGTCACCTTCAGCCCGCGCCGCTCTAGCATGCCTTGGGAGAGTTGCTGGACCGTGCAGCCGCAGCGCCAGCCGTTGGGCGGAAAGATGCGAAGCCATGCCGGGTGATCGACGGGCAGGATGACCGCATGATAGATCGCGTGTTCCTCGCGCTTGGTGTCGCGCTGGATCTGGACGTAGCGCAGGAAGGGAAAGGCGGCTTTGGTGCGCTGGATGCGCGCCCATTTGCCTGCAGCATGGGCCGCGCGCATATTGGCGTCGAAGATCACCCGCAGACGGCGCGGAGAGCCAAGCCGGACGTTCTTAAACTCGCCTGTGAGCGGATCGCGCTCCGTGCCGCTGCCCGACCAGCCGAGCCGCTTCAACTCGGGCTCGAGGTCATCCATGAAGCTGTTGAGCGTCCCACCATTGGCCAGCGCCCGGTCGAGCGCCCCCCGGATGGTCTCGAGCACATCAGTCCGCATCGCCTTGGCCACGACGAAGTTGCTGGCATGCTCGCTGCGCCAAACATCGCGGAAATCGAACCGCGCATCGGGCGGGGCGAGACCCTTGGAGCGAAAGAAGGACAGCGCATCCTCGGGGCGCAGGCGCTGCAGGTCGATCATGGAGCCACGGCCCCGGGCAGGCGATCCGCACCGTCCAAGGTTTCGCCGTCATCCACGGCTGCGCCCAGCTCACCCGCCAGACGCGCGGCAAAACTGGCCTCGCTCAAGAGGTCGGCCATTGCTTGCCCGTTCCCCGGCGCGGCTGCCAGTTCGTCGAGGCGGGCGCGCAGGCTCGCAAGCGACGTGCCGGAGGCGAGGCCTTCCAACAGCGCCGCGATGTCGGCGAAGATCTGCGCGGAAGCTGCCTCGGCATGACCCTCGGCGATGATCTCGGCTGCGAGCGCGTCGAGCGCGCTGTCATGGCGATGCTCGGCGAAACCTGCCTCCGGCGTGGCCTCCTCGGGCGGCGTGGTCTCTGGAGGAGCCACGCGTTCATAGCCGTCGCCATAGGTCTCCTTGACGCGATCCTCGGTCATCTGCCAGCCGATCCGATGCAGCTTTTCATCGCGGTCGACGGCGGCGGTCGTATCCTCCGGGTCCTCCATCTTGCGCCACACCCTTGGCGGCGCGACACCGGGGAAGTTGAATTCGCAAAGCCGCGCCACCGGCCCTTCGTTGAAGGATTGGCACACGAGATCCGCGTCTGATTTCTTGACGGCGTCGCCCACGTCGTCATGCACCTCGGCCTGCGACCGGCTGGAGCCATTGTCGGTGGTCATGGTCTGGGACAGCACGATCTTCGAGATTGCGGCATCCATCGTGTCGTGGAGTTTCTGGTAATCCAGCGAACTTGCCCCCGAGGGCGCTGACAAAAGCTCAATATCCATGCCCTCGGGAATGATGATCCCGGCCTCTGAGCGGATGGCCATCACGGCCTCGAGCAGTTTCTTTTGCTCGGCCTCAGTGGCTTGCGACGGGTATTTGCCGCGCGCGGTCGGCATGCCGAATTTGTCGAGGGCGATCAGCCAGAGCTTCAGCCCGTTGCGTTTGAACCAGACCGGCCAGTAGAGCCAATGCGCGAGGCCCAAGCCGTAAGGTTCGTCGTCGTGATCCGCGCCGGTCGAGAAGACCCAGAACTTCTCGGGTGGCATTTCCTCGCCTGTGAGCATGTTGGACATGGTCAGCAGGCGCAGGCCGCAATCCTCATCAAAGCGAAACCGCACCCGGTCGCGCACGCGGATTTCCTCCCAGCCCCAGAGCTGCCCGTCGCGGCGAAACATCTGTTCGGCGACGGAATAGCCATAGAAGAGGCCCCAGAGCATCTTCTCGGTCAGGCGGTCGAATTTCATGGCAGAGAGCTCGTCCCGAAGCCAGTCGGCTGCGCGTCTGCCTGCCGCCGTATCCTCGCCCGGCACCACTTCCCATTCCCGGCTGGTCACGGCCGAGATGCGCTGCGTCATGACCGATTTGACCTGCGGGTCGGTCAGGATCGGCTTGTAGATGTCGAAACTGCCGCCGCCGCGCGTGCGCAGGATCGGGTCCGTCGGCTCCAGCAGCGGGCCGATCCATGGTCGGGTGATGTCGCGCCCGTGCTGGATGCCCGACAGCTCCATCGGGTTGCGCAGCCGAACCGAGCGCAGCCGCATGGTGCCGGTTTTTCTAGCCATCCGAGAACCCTCCAAAATCCAAGCCCCCGCCGCCTCTGGCAAAGCCCATGCGCCGTCCGCCCATCGGGCTGGTAAAGTGTTCGGCCGTCAGGGCGGTGCGCCGCCCGGTCGATTGAAACTCCATCGGCACCACGTCCTGATTGCTCGCATGCCAGGCGAGCGCGCCTGCGATGGCGCTGTCGCCGTGCCGGTCGAGCCCGTCCGATCCTTTGAAGCGGAAATTCTCGGGCACGCGGATGATGCCGTTGGTGTATTGCAGCGCTTGATGGTCGCGCAGCACGTCCTCATGCGCGGGCAAAACGATGGTGCGATCCGAGAAGGCCTCGATATAAGGCGGCATCTCGAGCTCGTACCATTGCCGCGTGAACGAGACTTCGACGATCCGCGCCCCGTAGCGTTGGGCCGCGACCTCAGCGAGATAGGCCCCGTTGCCGGTGCGGTCCATCGCGCCTTTTTGGAAATTGGGCAGCCGGTCGAGCAACCAGAAAAGCACGTCGCGCTGCTGATCGAAGGGGATGTTGCGCAGCTCGACGATGAGCTTGGTGCGCCGGGTGAGATCGATGCCCTGCTCGAGAATGATGATGTCGGTCGCGTCGCCCGAGCGCGCAAAGTCCTCGCCCATGAAATGCGGCCGGGTTTGATCGAGGGTTTCAAGCACGGGTTCAAGGTGGGTTTTACACCAGGTAACGGCGGCGGCCTTGCGCACCGCCTCGTCGGCATTCTTGAAGCTGTCGGGCTGCGTCCAGCGATGGAACGGGACGCCCTGCGCCATGCAGGCCTCGATCTGGACGCGCGTCAGTGCCGCGCCCTGCATCTCGGCGGGTTCGGCATCGAGTTCCTGACGCATGGCGGCTTCGCGCGCGCCGTAGGAGCGCCGGATCGTGCCCTCCCACTCCGCCTCGGCCTCCGCGCCCCACGCCTTGCCCTGCATCATGCAGACGCGTTTATAGAGCCCGTTGGCGACCGCATCGCCGAAGGTGTAGCGGTGGACCTTAAAGCCGTTCTTGCCCGAGCGCGCCTCGCGGATCAATTCGTTGAAGGCGTTGAGATAGCCGTTATGGGTCGAGATGATCCTGACCTTGCCGCCCCAGATCAGCATCGCGTTCACGGCGTCGATCACCTCGCGCACGTCCTTGTGAAACGCGGCCTCGTCGATCACCACGGTGCCCTGAAGGCCCCGGATATTGGCCGGGTTGGAACTCAGCGCCTCGACCCGAAAGCCGGAGGCAAAGCGCACCCGGTAGGCGTTGATGAACTTGGTGGTGCCGTCGGGCTGCTGATCCTCAAAGAGAAACTCCTCGATGGGGTGGGTTGCCCCGGCGATCACCCGCGCGAAATGCGCGACATAGCCGATGGCCTCGCGGCCCTTGTCCTTGGTGTCGCCGATGTAAAAGCAGTTCTGCCCGCCAGCCCCGCGCGCGGCGGCAGCGATGAGCGCGCAGCCCAGCATCTCGGCAAAGGTGATGCCGGTGCGGCGACCCTTTTCGCAGACCTTGAGGTCGCTTTCGTCGGCCAGCCAGGAGCGTTGATGTTCCATCAGGATGCCGTCGGCCAGCGGATCGAGGCTCTCGGGGATCTCCGAGCCGCGCGGCAACTCCTCGGGGAGAGCGTCGGGGTCGCGGGTGAGGACGGGTGCTGTCATGCGCGCACCCCCAGAAACTCGCGGCGCAGCATGCCGATGACGTCGCTCGAGAGCCCCAACTCATCGCGGGCGCTGTCCAGCGCCTCGACGGCGTTGGCCCGTTCCTCGGCGGCGATCCGGGCGCGTTCGGCTTTGATGATGCCGTCGCGCAAGCTGCTCGAGCGGATCAGGTTGTTAAGCGCCGTGGTGAGGTCTTTCATGCCGCGCGGGTCCGGCATCTTCGTGTCATCCGACATCATCATCTGCAGCCGCCACTGGATCGTGGTGAGCTGCTGGAAAAGGGCAGAGGTGACGTCGGCCTCATCCTTGAGGCTCGCCTCCTGAAGGAAGGTGCGAATCTCGTCCTGCGCCCGCTCCTGCATCAGCGCATACTCCCGGAATTCCTGCCCGTAGGAGTGGATCGCCGATTTGCCTATCCGCAGCTCCAGCCCTTCCTCTTCGCAACGGAAGTTCAACGCCTCCGCGATGCGCTCATACTGCGAGAAGCCGCAGGCGCGCAGTTCTTCCTGCAGCCATTGCCGCAGTTCCTTGGGCAGCAAGTCGACCTTGCGGGGCGGGGGCATGTCAGAACCTCCGCGCGCTTGGGCGCTGGATATCCGGATGAACGGCCTCGCCGCGCGCGACCTCGATGCCGCGCCGTGTGGCTTCGGCAATGACAAAATCGCCATGGTCGGCGACGGTCACCATGCCCACCTCCTGCAGCCATGCAAGTTCGGTGGTCACCTGGTCAAAGGTGGAGCCCACGCCCACGCCATTGAGGACGTCGCGCAGGATCGAGGCATTGGCGGTGTAGCCCGAGACCTGTTCGAGATGCCGCAGGATTGCGAGGCGGCGGTGTTTGCGCAAGGTTGCCTGATAATCGCTCACGTCTTGCCTCCGTTTAGCAGGTGTTGTTCGTGCCGTGACACGATGGCCTCTAGCCGCGCGGTGATCATGGCGTTGCCCTCCATGACAGCCGCCATCTTCTCCATCGAGCCGGTCTGTCTGACGAGCTCGAGCTGCAGCGAGTGCATGTCATCCTTGCCTGGCATGTTCTGGACCGACTGCTCGAGCCGCGAGATCCGCGCCTCGTGCCGGTCCATACGCTCGTGTCCCGCCTCCAGACGTTGATCGAGGTCTTTGCGACGGGTGGCGATGAAGGTGTAGATGGCCACAATCACGGGTAAGATGACGCCCGAGGCCTTCCAGAAGAGATCCCAGTCCATCATGCCGCGCGCTTCCAGTCATCAATCGCCGGATTGTCCGTCACTTCGATTGAAGCCAACGCGACTTCGGCATCTGGACCGGTATCAGCGGCTCCAGGACTGTCGTGACGCAGCGCCCGTAATTGGGCGATGTTGCTTGCCACTTTGGGAGCCTGCGCGATGATCCGGACGGCCTCTTTCTGCATCGAGACGCCCCGAAACTTGTGCAGCTCGCGCGCGCCGAAGTAGAACGCGACAATGGCACCCATCAGAGCCCAGAGCGGTTCCGGGACCAGGGCGAGGCCCTGCATGCGCTCGGCAAACCAGATCGGGTCCGACATGGCCGACCAGAAGAGAAAGATGCAGCCAAAAGCCATGGCCGGGCGCGGCAGGCGGTTGAGCCCGTCGATCAGCGCTGCCCACCAGTTGCTGCCATGGCCGAACTCCGCAGCCATCTGCGAAAGGGCAGCTTGCTGAAAGGACGCCTCGCGCGCATCCGCCGCCTCGGCATTGGGCCGAAAGACCTCCGCCGTCTCGGCAATGACATTGCGCCCACTGCCAAAGAGCGCCCCCAGAAACTTGATCAGCCCCATGATGCGACCCTTTGCTTAAACTGTGTGTCCGTCATCCGGTAACGGTCCGACATGAATTCCTCGGCGCGCCTGATCCAGCCGCCTTTGCTGCCTGCGCGGGCGCGAGCGAACTTGCGGCTCGCGGGCCGCGCGTCGGCGAGGCGGAAATAATAGTTGCGCCGGGCAATCGCGTAGGCGTCGGCGATATGGGCGGGAGCCGCGTCATAGGCGGCTTGCACGACGCGCAAAGTCGCCGGGCCAATCACGCCGTCCACAGTGGCCGGAAAGCCCATCTCAGTCACAAGGCGCTGCAGGATTTTCACGGCATTGGACCCCGCGTTGACCTGCATATCGAACACCGATGCATGCAACGCGTCGGGCAGTTCAGCGATGCGCGGCCGCACGAAATAATGCTCGATGAAGATATCGACGGCGCGGGCGCGGGTCATGAGGCGTACGTCGGCCACGTCGACGTCGCCGTCCCGGTCGAGATCAAGACCGAGGCCGCGCATGGTGTGGATCGTGACGCCAAAGTTGGTGGCCCCGCCGGGATCGGCCGGGTCATTCACAAAGCCGCCCTCGCGGGCCACGATTTCTTCGGCAATGGTTCGGACTGTTTGCATGGGTGCCCCCTTTCCCATCAGGATAAAGGGGGCGGCATGGCTTATTCAGATGAAGCCTTTCGCATGACCGTGAGGAGGGGTGGTTCTTCCTCCTCTGCCAGCTCTGCCTTAACCTGCAAAACGCGGCGGGCGGTCACGCCGAAACGGTTGGCCAGTTCATTGACCGGCGTATCCGGGGCCTCGCGCAGGGCTTGTTTGAGGCCCTCCCGGGCTTGAGCGCGGCCCGAGGGCACGTCCAGATATTCGCCAGCGTAGCGGGCGGAAATCCATCTGGCAATATCCCGGCCCGCCAGCGTCACTAGGAGGCTGTCGGCAAGGCGGGTGCCGGGCACATAAAGCCGCATGCCGCCTGCGCGAGACAGGAAACGCTCGACCGGGGCCTCGCCCAGATCGGCGCGCATCTCGTCAATCCAAGAGGGATCACGCTCCATGGGGAGCCTTCCTGCGCCGCCGCCCGGGGTACTGCGTATGCCGACGGGTGATGGTCACGACGCAACCGCCCTCGATCCTGTAGACGAACCCGCCGCTGATCACGCCGCAGGCTCCGGCCTCTAGGCCATGATCCACCAAGCGGCCGATCTGACGGCGCAGCCCCTCGATATCCACGCCCTGCACCCGCTCGAGATAGCGGATCACGGCGTGATCGGTCACAGGGTGGCGAGGTTTCTTCACCGGCGGTGATCCTCCCAGTCGAAGTCGATCTGGGCGCGCTCTCCCCACGACTTGAGCGCCTGAATGACATCGTCGATCAGTTTCCACTCGCGCAGCATGTCGACATCGGCCGGGACCGACCCCCAAACGTTGCCGAACCGGGCGCGAATGAATTTGTTGAGCCCGGCGCGGGAGGGGTCGCGCAACGCGCCCGACTGGCCGAGCTTGCGCCAAAGCACATGGATCATACGCAGATCGGCGCGGGGTGCAGCCTTGTGGCGCGGGTTGTGGGGCTTGTCCTCGAACCCGGCCTGTTTCAGCCGGTTGACGATCAACCGCAACTCGCCGTCGTTCATGTTGCGCAAGGACGCCTTGCCGGTGACGCTGACCTGCAAATCCCGGCGCGCGTCCTCGTCGAGGCCCAACTGGCGGCAAGCCGCGAAGATCAGTTGTTGCAGCGCGCGGTTCATCGGCTCAGACCTTCGCCAGATCGATGGTGATCGGCTCCCACGACGCGTCATGTGCCGCGCGGTGCCAGCAACGCACATAGGTCTTCGAGCCGACGGTGCGCATCGCGTCGCGGATCGCGTCCTGCCCGCGTTTCCAGCGCGCATCGGTGCTGTCGCGGCGCAGGAGCATGAAGATCAGAGCGCGGTTGATCTGACCCTGCTTGTCAGTGTTGAAGGCATCGGTCACAAGGCCTCGCAGCTCGGCGCGCGCCTCTGCGGACCACTCGTTCAGACACTCGTCGAAGAGCTGCTTTGCCGTCTGCAATTCGGGGCCAAAATCAATCCGGTCGGACACGCGCACTTCGACCTTGTAGAGCTGGTCGATGCTCATCAGCGTCTTGTTGCCCTTCTTGCCGCCAATCCTTGCGTCGTATTCTTGCGCAAGGATCGCCTCGAAGGCGCTGATGTCGTCGAAAGTGTGTGCCTTAAAGCGCTTGACCTGTTCGGACAGCGGCAGGCCGTAGCTGACGATCTTGCGCACGGTTTCATCCTCGAGCAGATGCTGCGGCTTGACCGTTTCCAGAGGCTGCCAGCCGCCCCGGCCGTCGCCCATATAGATATTGCCGTCGATCTCGCGGCGTCCGTCCGGGATGTGATGAGGGGTGAATTCAGACATTTTACTCTCCTGTTGAAGGGGGTGTTGAAAGCAGGCGTGGACCCACGCCGTTCATCGCGCAGACGGCGGCCATGGCGGCAATCTCGTCCATCGAGCACAGCGTGGTGCCGCGCGGGCCAAGGAGGTCCACCTTGGCGACACCCGAGGCCGCAAGGCGCAGCATCTCATCGGGGCTCCAGCGGGTCATTTCGGGGGCGTTCATGCGTCGGTCTCCTTGTCGTCGAGAATGGCGTCGATCAGATTGTCGCGGATCACGACCTCGAGAATGCGGACGGCGAGCGCCTTGGTCTGCACGCCCCGCGCGAGGGCATGCGGCTCGAGCGCGCCACGGACTTCGGCGTTGAGCCGGGTCAGCTGTGCGCCTTGACGCCCGCAGGGTTTGCCCAGCCGGACCGGCGGGAACGCGGCCCCATGGCGGCGCAGGTAATGCAGCACGCTGTGGACGCGGGACGTGGTGACACTGAGGCGGCACGCGATCTCGCGGGCGGGCACCGCCTCTGCGGCGAGCGCCGACACGGGCGCATCGAGGCTTTCGTCATGCCGCGTCATCGTCGACCCCCTTGTGGATCGGGCAACGGTTGCAGGCGCGGTACATCGTGACGGTAAGCGAATTCACATTCTCGAACTGCGCCGCCTTGGATCGCCACTTGCGACAGACCTGTTTGCCGATCTCGCCCAAGGCGGGGCAGTTGACCACCGCGCGCATGAAATGCCCGCGCACGACGTCCTCGACGATGCTGGTATCAGCCGGATAGCGGTTGCGCAGGATGTTCGACACAAGGGTCGCGCTGCGCTCCATCTTGACCGCGACCTTGTTCTGGCTGGTCTCGTCACAGGCGCGCGCCAAGGCGGCCACCCAATCGGGCAAATCCTCGCCCCAGAATTCCCGGGCCGTGTCGAGCGCGCTCATGCCGCACCACCTTTCGCTGGGGCAAATTCGCCGGTGTTGGGATCGAGGATGCCAGCAAGGCGCACGGGTTTGGGCGCGCGCGGGCCGGTGTCCTCGATGAGGCGATAGGCGGCCTCGCGGCGACCCGGAATGGCCATCTCGAGAACGCGCAGGTGGCCGGAGGCGAGCAGCTGACGGCAATAAGCCCGCGCCTTCTCGACGGTCACCTCGACACCACCCGCATTGGCATGCGCCGCAAGATCAAGAGGCGTGAAGCTGTTGCGCAGACAGCGCATCGCGCGCCACATATTGCCCTCGGGCGTCGCCTCGCCTGTCACCGGTTGCGGGCCGGGCAGCGGGCGATCAGAGGGCGCATACCAGCGCTTGCCGTTGCGGGCCACGCGGCTGAGACGGATCTTGCCCGAGTCCCGCCAGTGGCGCAGGTAGCGCACGGCGGTCTCGCGGCTGCAGCCGAGGTTGGACACGGCCTGCCAATCGAATTCGTCGAGTTTGCGAACCTCTGCCCAGAGCCGCTCAAAGAGGTCGCTCATGCCCGCACCGCCTTTCCACCCGGGCCAAGCGGGACGACTGTGTCAGCGCTGCGCGTCGCCACCGGGCGGAAATCGTCGACCCGGCGCACGGCCGGGGGCTGGCCGGTGTCAAAAACACGATTGCCCCAAAGCTCCAGATCGGCCAGACGCCGCCCCCGGCCCATAGCCAGCTCCTTGGCGCGCGCAAGATTGATCGCCACGCGGCGGATCGAGCCGCCTGAGGCGTCCACGATGGCCCCGAGCAGATCGGCGGCCACGTCGACGCCCGCCGCATAGATCGGGGCGAGTTTTTCCGCGTCCGAGAGATTGCAGGCGAGGGCGGGCTCCCATGCGAGCTGGCGGTTGTGGATGTTTTCCCAGCGGGTCAGGTCCTGCGGCAGCTTCTCTTCGCCGACCAGGATGACCGGGGCCTGACTGCTCTCATAGATGTCGCGGGCCAGTTCGATCATCCGCTTGCGAAGCAGATATTGGGCATCGTCCACGATCAGCGGGCGGTCGGTGCGTGCAAGCTGCGCGCCGATGGCGTCGACCATGGCGGGCACGCCGCGCACCGGCGTCAGGCCGATCTCGCGCAGGATCGCCTGTGCAAAATAGGTGGGCGTCCAGCAGTCTTTGACCTGGACAACATGCGCCTGATACTCATTGGCTGCGACCGTCACGGCGGTGGTTTTGCCCCAGCCGGAGGGGCCATAGAACGTGGCCATGCCGGGCAGGCCAAAGGCGCGCGTCTGAACACGCTCAACAAGGCCAATCAGCGCCGCGACGTTTCGCAGGGGCGCAATGGAAGGTGTCATTCTGCTCTCCTTTTCTTGTTACTCTTGGGCACCGAAGCGGCGCTCCATGCGCAATTGAGCGCGGTAGTCGGAACTCTGTTGATAGTCGGCCAGCCAATCGGCTTGCGCCTGCGTCAGTGTTTCGCCCTCCGCCTGTGCACGCTCCAAGGCGCGGGCACGCACAAACAGGGCTTTGGGATCATCGTGATCGACCTCAACGGGGCGGGCGCGATGCTCGGCGAGGCGCATCACGCGCGCCTCAAGGGCCGCTTCGCGCTCGGTCTCCTCGACGCTTTGAGCGCGCCGCCGTTTGGGGGCGGCCTTATGCGGCGTGACCAGCTGATGCACCTGCGCTTCCGGCAGGGGGTCGTCAGCTGCCAATCCCGAGGCCGCGCGCACCCGCGCCGCGACTTCCGCCGCCGTCAACTCGCGGGCGGCTTTAGCTTCATCACGCTGCGCACGCATCCACGTCTTGCGCTTTCGGTTGTGATCGCGTGCGGCCTCGACGTCGCGGAATTTGGCGTCCGCGAGACACTTGGCATTGCCGAGATACCGGCCCGCCAGATCATAGACCTCAAGCCCGGCTGTCAGATTGTCGGCGTCGAACCGGGCAACCACCTTCTCGCCTGCGATCCGGTACATCCATTCCGACCAGTATTCCGTGTCGTAAAGCTTCAGCGCCCCATTGCTGGTCTTGGCCCGCACACCCTCGGCGCGCAGGAGCCAGAGGCGCAGCTGCTCGTCGGTCGCGCGCTTGATCGTGGCGCGTGCATAGCCCTCGTTGAACACATCATTGAACGACCGCCCCATGGCCACTTCACTGCGCCGCCCGGGGCGGGCGTTGTGATGGGCGAGTTCCTCTTCGAGAACGAGGCGGAACTCGTCGAGCGGGATGGCGCGGGTGCCATAATCCTCCGGTTTGGCCTCCGGCTTGTTGCCGGTATAGGCCCCGTCAAAGGCGGGGTGCTTGGCCACCCGGTCGCAGAGATCGCGGAACGCCCGTTCGATGGGCTTGGATTGGCCCGAATAGGGCGTGGCCCAGTGGACATGCACACCCAAGAGCGGCAGCAGCCCGGGAATGTCCTCGTCTGTGACCTTGAACCGAAACCGGGTCGGCGTGCCGCCCGTCATCGCCTTGGCGGCGAATTCCCGGCCATTGTCGATCAGCACCGACTGCGGGATACCATAGGTCCGGATCAGATCGCCGGTCACCAGCTGCACCGTGTGGCTATTGGCCGTGGGCGAGAGACGCCATGCCAAGAGTTTGCCGGAATAGACATCCGACCAAACCATCATCTGTGGCCGCACCGGCTTGTCGTAGCCCGGCCACGAGACGAAGACGTCGAACTTGTGATAATCGCCCTGCACGCATTCGAGCGGGACCATGAAAGCCTTGCTGCGGATCTGCGCGGGATAGAGGCGGCGGAGTGCCTCCTCGCCCCTGCGCAGGTAGATTTCGGTGGGGGCCGAAACGCTCGTCTTGAGCCAACGGCGCACCTGATGGAGAGGCGGCACGGTGCTGTTCCGCTTCTCGGAGGTCCAGACGCGCACGGCGCGGTCGTAGCAACTGGTGAGCGACGGCTGCGACAGACGCAGCCAGTCGCTGCGCACAAGCGACAGGAACGCGGGGTCGACGTCATTACGGTGGGCGGAGGAGCGCCGCAGCGCGCGCCCGTCGATCAGGTAAGCCAGCCGGTCGGCCCGCGCCACGCCCTCGACCTGTCCGAGGTAATTCCAGAGGGATTTGTCAGACCGCCCCAATTTGCGCGCCACCTCGCGCACGGCAGCCGAGCGGGTCAGCCCGGCTCCTTCCAGCAATTCGACCTCGGCAATGGCCCCCAGCCGCGCCTCGGCCTCGGCCCGGGCCTTGTCGCCCGCCGCCGCATAGCGCTCCCACGCCGCGTCCTTGCCGGGCTTGGTCGCCGGTGCCGTGACCAGATCAGCGCTAAGCCGCATCCGGGCGCGCAGCGGCAACACGGTCCAGTGATATTCAACGCCGCCACCGGCCCCCTTGCGCCGCCGAACCTTGCCAGCGTGCCGCGCCCAGCCCTCGCGTTGCGCCAACAGGTTGACCTTTCGCTTGGTGCCGGGCAGGTCGGGCAATCCAGCCTCGGCCAGTTCAGCCGCACTCCACCACTCCTGCGCAGGGGACGGGCCGGTCATGCCGCATCCCCTTGGTCAAGTTCCCCGAACAGCGCCGCAACCTCCGCGCCGCGTTCCTCGATGAACGCCCGGCGCTCGCGCTTGCCCGCGCGGTCCCAAGCGTCCAAGAGACGTGCGAGGGTGGCATCCTTGGCATTGGCAGGGGGAGGGGCCTCGCCCCGAGCGGCGCGGTAGGCTTTGCGGGCGGCGGCGACTTTCTTAGCCTCACCAGACACTAGCGACTTGACCACGAACTCGCGTTCGTCGCGTTCTCCAATCTTGCCAATATCAATCAGGTCATAGACGCCCACCTGTTTTGGGGCTTTTCGCAGGCTTTCAATTTCTGGACGTTCGAGCAGTATCCCGGCACGCACATAGTTGCGAATATGCCGTTCGGAGAGGTCGAGCTGCTCTTGCACACTTGCGACAAACGATACGACGGAACTCAGTTCCGCCGTATCCCACCGCTTCGATACGAGGTCCGCTCCGGTCGCCGCCTTAGCCTCTGGATGCAACTTTTCATAGGCGCGCTTGCGCTCTGCCAGAAACATTGCCAGATCGACCGGGATCAGGGGCGCACCCGCAAGATTTGCGTCGATCTCTATCAGCCGAGCCTCGGCGTCGTTGCAGCGAACGAGTCGCACCGGGATTGTCTGTCGACCAATCTCCCGCATTGCAGTCAGGCGGTGCATTCCGTCGAGGAGGTAGTCGCCGCCGGGCTTGCGCCGCACTGTGATGTTTTGCAACAGGCCGCTCTGGTCAATTGACTGTTTGAGCCCTTCGAGTGTCGCCGCGTTCACGTCGCGCAGGCGGTCTTCGACCTTGATCGCCTCTATCGGCAATTCGGTGACTGTGGACAGATGTTCAATCATCAGCCCACCATCTGGGCGTCGAGCCCTGCGCAGTTGGCGCGGCAAGTGCCGCACATGCGGTGCCCCGGTCCCGTTGACCAGAACTCGGTGCCACAGGTGAGGCAGGGACGGTTGCGGGCCTGCTTTGACCTGGCCGCCTCATCCTCCATCCGGTCTAAGGCGCGTAGGGCGATATCGCGGTTGCTGAACGCGCCGGACACCGGCTGCTTGCCGTCGAAAACGGCATAGCCGTGGCCCCATCTTTGAACATGTAGACCCATCCCGCTCACCCTCCGAAACTCGCGACGGCAACGAGCAGGACGAACAGCGCCATAACCCCCACTACATCGCCAATGACAGAAAAAACGCCCCGGCCGGAGCAAGCAGACTGGGCACAGCCGGGGCGCAGGGACCGCGCAGCGCACAGGCCAGCACGCGCGCGGAGACGAAATTTATGGGCAAGGCGGCGGATCATCGGGCACGCTCCCGAACGAACGCTTCCTTGCGGATCGACAGGTGATGATCCTCGGCCAAGCGGCTCAGGCGCATCAGCGGTAGCACGCAGCACGGTTCGTCGATGTAGCGCACCAGCTGCAGAGCCAGCGCCACACGCTGCGCCTGCGGAATGGCCGCGATCTCAGACTGCAACTTGCCTGCATCGGGAATGAGATCGGAAATCCGCATCACATTAAATCCTGTGTTGAAGGGGGTGTTTCAGGGGTGGCGGGCCGGTTCAGAGTCGCGACGGATAGGCCTGCGACGACCACGGACCAGAAGACGAGGGCGAGCAGCAGGGCTATCGCAAAGCCGCTTCCGGGGGGAAGGTTGCCTTCGGGG
>Ga0209345_10003311_pt1 | contig 16724 bp, 15 predicted proteins | sample Cruoilmetagenom7_FD_187294 | JGI IMG/M metagenome (GOLD analysis project Ga0209345, IMG submission 187294) | Oil polluted marine microbial communities from Coal Oil Point, Santa Barbara, California, USA - Sample 7 (SPAdes) (version 2) | ecosystem: Environmental > Aquatic > Marine > Oil seeps ...
CTCACGGCTCTTGAACGCCTCATCCCCCAACCAGTTGATCTCGCGCACGGGCACAATCCGTGTGGTCAGCGCCTCTTTCGGCCCCACAACCACCTCGCGCCGATCCGCATCCAGCCGAACCACATATAATGGGTCCGCCAAACCGCCAATGCCCAAACCACGGCGCTGCCCGATGGTGTAATGAATGACGCCTGCGTGTTGCGCCAACACATTGCCGTCCATATCAACGATGTCACCGGGGCTGGCCGCCTCTGGGCGCAGCTTTTCAATCAGGGCGGCATAGTTTCCGTCGGGCACGAAACAAATATCCTGACTGTCGGGTTTGTCCGCCACCGCCAATCCGTGTTTCACCGCCAACGCACGGGTCTCGGCCTTGGATTTCAGATGCCCCAAAGGAAAGCGCAGAAATTCCAGTTGGTCCTGTGTGGTCGGGAACAGGAAATAGCTTTGGTCACGGTTCGCATCCGCCGCCGCATGCAGCTCGGCCCCGTTTTCCCCTGTCATGCGCTGAATATAATGCCCCGTGGCCATGCAGTCGGCATCCAGATCGCGCGCGGTGGCCAGCAAATCCTTAAACTTGACCCGCTCGTTGCAACGAATGCAGGGAACAGGCGTGGCCCCCGCCAGATAACTGTCGGCAAATTCATCGATCACGGTTTCCTTGAAAATATTCTCGTAATCCAGAACGTAATGTGGAAATCCCATTTCCTCGGCCACGCGTCGCGCATCATGAATGTCGATGCCCGCACAACAGGCACCTTTCTTGGCCAATGCTGCCCCGTGATCATAAAGCTGCAAAGTGACGCCAACCACGTCATAGCCTTCGCGGGCCAGCTCGGCCGCGACCACGGACGAATCGACGCCGCCGGACATTGCCACAACCACACGGGTTTCGGACGGCGGTTTTGCAAAGCCAAGAGAATTTAAAGAATGGGTCATTAGGATGCCGTTTATAGGAGTTATCAAGGTCCTTCAGAATATAGGAAAATGCGAACTACTAACAAGGGGCGGTTTCATTTCTAATTAAGGGAGTTGGCGCAAATTGGGCAAAACCGCACAAGGATTGTCAGATGTATTTGAAAAAAGTTGATGGGCCGCGCGCCGTATCCCTGCCGGATGGCACAGTGATGACACGGGCCGATTTGCCGGACCCGGCGACCAAACGCTGGGTGGCCAGTCGTAAAATCGCAGTGGTCAAGGCCGTTTCCTTTGGGCTGATTCCCTTAAACGAGGCGCTGGAAACCTACGATATTTGCGAGGAAGAGTATATTTCGTGGAAAATGGCCGTCGAAAAACACGGTGCGGGCGCGTTAAAAACAACTTCTTTACAAAAGTATAGACAACTTTAAGGTGTATTCACGAAATGTTCCTCATCGGTAACTTGTGGTTAACCATTTATCTCCAATGTTAACCACAATGCTGACCGAAAAATTAATAGCGGAGAATACTGACAATGCGTGTTTTGCTGGTTGAAGACGATCCTACCACATCTAAAAGCATCGAAATGATGCTCACTCATGCCAACCTGAATGTTTACTGCACCGATTTGGGTGAAGAGGGCATCGATCTGGCCAAATTATATGACTACGATTTGATCCTGCTGGATCTGGGTTTGCCGGATATGAATGGCAACGAAGTGCTGCGTCAATTGCGACTGGCGCGGATCGATACGCCCATTCTGATCCTGACCGGATCAGACGATACGGAAAACAAGATCAAGGCATTTGGGTTCGGGGCAGATGACTATCTGACCAAACCGTTCCACCGTGAAGAATTGGTTGCGCGTATCCATGCAATTATTCGCCGTTCCAAAGGACATTCGCAGTCAATTATTGCCACGGGTAAAATTGCGGTCAATCTGGATGCCAAAACGGTTGAAACCGTTGGCAAGCCAATCCACCTAACGGGCAAAGAATACCAGATGCTGGAACTCCTTTCGCTGCGCAAAGGCACAACTTTGACCAAGGAAATGTTCCTGAACCACCTTTATGGTGGCATGGACGAACCCGAGTTGAAAATCATTGATGTGTTTATCTGTAAACTGCGCAAAAAGCTGTGCGAGGCAACGGATGGCGAAAACTATATCGAAACCGTTTGGGGGCGTGGTTATGTGTTGCGCGACCCTGTAGCGACCGAAATGGATGAACCACTGGCGATTGGCGCCTGATTGGCCACCACTCTCTGGACCTCTTCGTGATCGCCGCCTATCAAGGACAGGTGCATTGCGAAGAGGGCCAGATGGACACAATAGCAGTTGATCAATTGAACATGGCACAGGCCAGCAGCGAATTGGCCCGTTTGGCCGCTGTGTTGGGCCGAGCAAATACGGCCTATCATACCAATGATTCCCCAGAAATTTCCGATGCCCAATTTGATGCACTGAAGCGGCGCAATGCTGAAATCGAGGCGCGGTTCCCTAATCTGAAACGTACCGACAGCCCCAGTGATGTTGTTGGCGCTGCACCGTCCGAGGGGTTTTCAAAAGCCCTCCACGCGGTGCCGATGCTTTCATTGGGCAATGCGTTTACCGATTCTGATGTGCAGGAATTTGTGGCCCGCATTCGAAAATTTCTAGGCATGGGCAAGGACGCTGCGCTGGCGTTTACGGCCGAGCCGAAAATCGACGGTGTATCCCTTAGTTTGCGATATGAGGCGGGGCGTTTGGTTCAAGCGGCGACCCGCGGGGATGGTGAGGTTGGTGAAAACGTCACTCAAAACGCCCTGACCATATCGGATATTCCGGAAAAAATCGAAAATGCGCCCGACATAGTTGAGGTGCGCGGCGAAGTTTATATGGCGCACAAGGATTTTGCCGATCTAAACGCGCGTCAAATGGCCAAAGGTGACAAACCTTTTGCCAATCCTCGCAATGCCGCCGCCGGATCCTTGCGCCAATTGGACGTCAGAATCACCAAATCCCGCCCGCTGAAATTCTTTGCATATGCGTGGGGGGCATTGTCCGAGCCTCTTGCCGCCACCCAGTCGGGGGCAATTTCGAAACTAAATCACTTTGGGTTTCAAACCAATCCGCTCACAAAGATTTGTGACAGCTCTGACGAAATGATCGCCCATTACAACGAGATTGAGCGCCAACGCGCCACTCTTGGTTATGATATTGATGGCGTGGTTTACAAGGTCGACGATCTTGCCCTGCAACAGCGACTTGGTTTTCGCTCCACCACACCTCGTTGGGCTATCGCCCATAAATTTCCCGCCGAATTGGCATGGACCCGGCTTGAGGGTATCGACATTCAGGTCGGCCGCACTGGTGCTTTGTCCCCCGTGGCCCGCCTTGCGCCAGTCACGGTCGGTGGCGTTGTCGTATCGAACGCCACCCTTCACAATGAGGATTACATCAAGGGGTTTGATTCCAAGGGCAACATCATCCGTGATGGCAAAGACATCCGCGTCAATGATTGGGTTCAAGTCTACCGTGCTGGTGATGTGATCCCGAAAATTGCTGACGTTGATCTGGCAAAACGTCCATCGGATGCTGTGCCTTTCAACTTTCCGACCATTTGCCCTGAATGTGGCTCTGATGCCATCCGCGAGGAAGGCGATGCCGTTCATCGTTGCGTTGGTGGTCTAATATGCCCGGCCCAAGCGGTGGAAAAGCTGAGACATTTCGTGTCTCGCGGCGCTTTTGATATCGAGGGGCTTGGCGCCAAACAGGTTGAGATGTTCTACCACGACGACATCCTGCCAATCCGTGAACCCGCCGATATTTTCACCCTGCAAACACGCGATGCCACCAATCTGGCCAAATTGAAAAACCGGGATGGCTGGGGCGATAAGTCGGCCAGCAAACTGTTCCAGGCGATTGACGAAAAACGCCAAATTCCCTTGGCGCGCCTGATCTTCTCGCTCGGCATCCGCCACGTTGGGGACAGTGCTTCTACTTTGCTGGCCAATCACTATGGGTCATGGTCAAATTTCGAGGCGGCAATCAGTTCGATCACCCAAAGTGAAGGCCCTGAATGGGACGATCTAATTGCCATTGATGGTGTTGGGTCCGTGATGGCGGCCGCACTTGTAGCGGCGTTCGGGCAAGAAACTGAACGTGCGTCGATTGACCGGCTGGTTGCACATCTAATCCCGCAGGATGCGATCAAACGCGCCCCCGTCGATAGCCCAGTTGCGGGCAAAACCGTGGTGTTTACCGGCGCGTTGGAAAAGATGACCCGCGCCGAAGCCAAGGTGCGCGCCGAGGCGTTGGGGGCCAAAGTTTCAGGCTCGGTATCGGCCAAAACCGATTTGGTTGTGGCAGGGCCAGGGGCGGGCTCGAAAGTCAAAAAAGCCGAAAGTCTGGGGGTTGAACTGATCGATGAGGACAGTTGGCTGACGCTGATAGGTGACGCATGAGTGGGCGACCCGAAATCCTCTTCCCACTGTTTTCGGATTTGGAAACCTTGCAGGGCGTTGGGCCAAAAACTGCAACTCACTTTGCCCAAATGGGCATAGAAAAACCGCGTGATCTGATTTTTACATTACCCCACAGCGGCATTGATCGACAGCGCCGCGAAAGCATTCGTGATGTCACAGCCCCCGCAGTGGCGACGGTAACTGTAACGGTCGGGCGGCACATTCCGCCGCCAAGTCGCGGGCGGCCATATAGGGTCGAAGTGACGGATGCCAAAACCACTTTCCAGCTGGTGTTTTTCCATGCCCATGCCGATTACATCCAGAAAATCCTGCCAACTGGTCAGCAGCGCGTGGTTTCTGGACGCATCGAGATATTTGATTCGGTCGCGCAAATGGTGCACCCGGATCATGTGTTGCGGGTCGAGGAAGCGGATGAAATACCCGAGTTTGAACCAGTTTACCCACTGACCTCGGGGGTGTCGTTGCGGGTAATGACCAAGGCGGTCAATGCAGCGATGGAACGGGTTGTTCCGTTGGACGAATGGATTGATCCAGCCCAAAAAGCAAAAGCAAAATGGCCCGACTGGTATCATGCCATATCGATGGCTCATGCGCCCAAAAACAACGCGGATCTGGCTCCGGCAGCTGCCGTACGCGAGCGTTTGGCCTATGACGAACTTTTTGCCCACCAATTGACGTTGGCCTTGGCGCGCGCGGTTGAGCGCAGGGGCAAAGGCCATGCCAGCATTGCCAACGGAAAATTGCAAAGCAGGGTTTTGGCGGCATTGCCCTATCAGGCAACCGGCGCACAGGAACGGGCAATTTCCGAGATAGCGGCCGATATGGCCAAGCCCTTAAGGATGAACCGCTTGTTGCAGGGGGATGTCGGATCGGGCAAAACACTGGTCGCTTTGATGTCGCTGCTGGTTGCGGTCGAGGCTGGAGGGCAGGGGGTGATGATGGCTCCGACCGAAATTTTGGCGCGCCAACATCTGGCAGGATTGCAACCTTTGGCCGAAGCGGCAGGCGTCGTGCTCGAACTCTTAACGGGTCGTGACAAAGGGGCTGAGCGCGCTGCCAAGCTGAAAGCACTTAAATCCGGGGACATCCAGATTTTGGTTGGCACCCACGCGGTTTTTCAAAAGGATGTTGAGTTTCAGGATTTGCGCCTTGCGATTGTGGATGAACAGCACCGTTTCGGGGTGCGTCAACGATTAGAGCTGTCGGCCAAAGGCCTGCGAGCAGATGTTTTGGTGATGACCGCGACACCGATCCCGCGCTCTCTATCTCTCGCGCAATATGGCGATATGGACATTTCGGTGCTGGACGAAAAACCACCAGGGCGCAAACCGATCCGCACCGCAATGGTGTCAACCAAGCGTATTTCCGAAGTGGTTGACCATATGCGCGGGGCGATTTCCGAGGGGCGCCAAGCCTATTGGGTTTGCCCGTTGGTTGAAGAAAGCGAAGTTGTTGACATGGTCGCGGCACAAGAACGCTTCAAGTCGCTGCGGGCCGCATTGGGCGAAGGCGTGGTTGGGTTGGTGCATGGGCAGATGCCGCCGTCGGAAAAAGATGTCGCCATGAAACGGTTCAATGCGGGCGAGACCAAGGTGTTGGTTGCCACGACGGTGATCGAGGTTGGCGTAGATGTGCCCAATGCCACGATCATGGTGATTGAACGGGCCGAAAGTTTCGGATTGGCGCAGTTACACCAGTTGCGTGGGCGAGTGGGACGCGGATCCGAGCAGTCGACCTGTTTGTTGATGTACCAGTCACCAATGTCCGAAACCGCGTCGCGGCGGCTTGAAATCATGCGCGAAACCGAAGATGGGTTTGTGATTGCCGAAGAGGATTTGGCAATGCGCGGGGCAGGGGACTTGATCGGAACGGCCCAATCCGGTCTGCCGCAGTTTCGAATAGCAGATATCGAAAGTCAGGCTGGATTGATGGCTATTGCCCAAAGTGATGCGCGCAAATTGCTGGCAGAGGATCCCGATCTGACGACTGCGAGAGGCAAGGCGGCCCGCACCCTGTTGTGGTTAATGGAGCAGGATAAGGCAATTCGTTTAATTTCAGTGGGTTAGACACATTTAGCATGGTTTGTTCACAAATGTTCCTAAAAAGTTCTTTACATATACTTAATGATATGAGAACAAAGGGGCAACAAATAGAGTAAACACGAAGGGGCCCTGAAATGCTCAACGATATTAAAACCGTCTATTTACGCTCCGGCGCAACGATCCTTCAGGACGCAATTGGGGCAGCGGCCCTTATTGTGATGCTGGCTGTTGGATTATATCTGCCCGGGTTAGGATAGCGACTGACACGATCCAAATTGCCTGCCGTCGATATGCCGGATACAGCGCTGCAATATGTCCCCAACAGATGCACGCGACATGACACTGCCTGTTACACGCCGAGAAGATTGCCTCTTTCTTGATGTTGAGTGTCCGGACCACATAAGACATGGCCACTTGCCGCCGCCTTCTGGTCCCAGAAGTGCGGCGGCTTTTTTAGCCCAAAACCACCCCATAGCCTGTCATCAACACCTTCCGGTGGATGTTTCGCACGCTATCTTCAATTTCTTACATCTTAATTAAGCACATTCAGTTTTGCTGGCCATGCCGACCGCCTTGACCAAAGCCTCTAGCGACAACATGATCGAGGCGTGGCGGTTTTTATACCCGCGCGCAGCCATCAGCACCTTTAGCCCGTCAAATGGCGCATCCGGCGCATCCCCACCCCTGCGCAACATGTCCGACAATTGATCACGTGCTTTACAAATCTCGTCTGGGGTGCGCCCGATGATGTTGCTGGCCACCACCGAGGCCGCCGCCTGACCCAAAGCACAGGCCTTCACATCCTGCCCAAAGCCTGAAATGCGGCCTTGATCCAGTGTCACATCGACCGTCACGGTTGACCCACACAAAGGCGCGCGTTCTTTGACGCTGGCTTGCGGGGCATCCAACCGTTCGGTTAGGGGAATATCCGTTGCCAGCGCCAAAATCTGGCTGGAATATAATTTGATCAGATCTTGGTCATTGCTCATCTCAAATCCTTTTGGGGCTTTCCCTTTTGGCTGTTGGTATCCTAGATAGGCATAAATACGAAATTTGCAAAAGGTTTTGACATGTCTTTCGACCCAACAACACTAAGATTTGACGACAAGGGCCTGATCCCCGCAATTGCTCAGGCCGAAGGCACTGGCGAGGTGCTGATGATGGCATGGATGAACGCCGAGGCCGTTGCCCGCACGCTTGCAACGGGGCGGGTCACTTATTGGTCGCGATCCAGGCAGTCCTTCTGGATTAAGGGCGAAACCTCGGGCCATGTGCAGGAATTGGTTGAACTGCGGGTGGATTGTGACCGCGACTGCCTGTTGGTGATCGTGCGCCAGTCAGGTCCGGCCTGTCACACTATGCGGCGCAGTTGCTTTTATACAGCCATTCAGGACGGGGACGAAGTTGAAATGATGCAGCCGATGGAGTAGAATTTTGCAAGGCTGGGCTATTTTTCCCCTTATTTAGCCTGTTTTTACAGGAGAATATTGATGAAAAACCTAATTGGAACAGTGTTAATCGCGGGCCTGTTCGCGGGTGTCGGCGTTGCCCCATCAGATGCTGACGGGTTTGACCCACGCCAGCCCTGCGACAAAGTTCTGGAAGATGCGGACCAGACCACCCTGGCGATGGTGGGGGCATGGAGCTTTGGTTATCTGGCCTCAAAACAATCAGACCCGCGCCCCGTGGACCTTGAAAATATCGCAACCATACTGCGCAATATCGACAAAGCCTGTGCTGATAATAAATCGATGAGCCTGCTGGAATTGATCGGCGGCAGCACCAAGGCGCCAGCTGACAAACCTGGATCCGAGGCGCAAGCACGGGCGTTGTTGATGCGGTTTTTTGAACCAGACGCCGATCTGGTCGCCCTGACGGCGGCGATTTTACCAACCGAAGCCGAGGTGCATATGGTCTATAAAGACCCGCTGGCCAGCCTTATGGCCGAGAGTTACGCCGCACAGTTGAAACCGGGGATCAAATTTGGCCCAAAACCCGAACATAATGATTTGTTACTGATCTATGCCAGCACGGCTGGTTTGCAGCGCGGAGATGCTGTTCTGCGGGAGTTTCCGGGCGGATACAAAGACGTTGTGCAATACTTTAAGGCAGATGTGCCGATTGTCCGGTTCAAGTTTGTGACGCGTGGCCAAACCATAGGTTTGGCATTTGACGGGTTGGTCTATGTCAATGACCATTGGGTGATCATGCCAAAACCGTGGCGGGCGCTGCCATAGCGGTTGACGCAGCTATCATCACAGCCCGACCAGCGCGCGAATATCCGCACGCGTTGCTCCGTCCGCCCGATATTTTGATATGGCGCGGGCGTCATCGCGTTTGGCGAGCCGTTTGCCGTTTTGATCACGGATCAGGTGGTGATGGTGGTAGACTGGCGTTGGCAGGCCCAACAGATGTTGCAGCAGCACATGGATTTTACTGGCCTCAAACAAGTCTTGTCCGCGGATCACATGTGTAATGCCTTGGGCGGCGTCATCCAACACCACGGATAAATGATAAGATGTGCCCATATCACGGCGTGCCAACACGATGTCCCCGACATTTTGGACCAGATCTGCCGCGGTGATGCTGTGCTGGCCTTCATGTGCCGGGCCGGTCTCGGTGAACGACAGGGGCATTTGCGATGCTAACAGTTGGCTGGCTTTGACCATATCCAAACGCAGTGCTGCATCCCCGTCATTACGAGCGGCATTGCGGCAAGTTCCGGGGTAGATCAACCCATCCGGCCCAAAGCTGGGCGCAACCCCTTCCTGCGGAGCGCTGATTGCGGCTTCAATGTCACGACGATTGCAAGTGCAGCGATATAGCAGCCCTTGGGCGTCAAGCCGTGCAAGCGCGTTTTCATAAGCCGGCATGCGGTCGGATTGGCGCATCACGGGGGTTGGCCACGTCAGGCCCAACCATACCAGATCATCGTAAATCTGCGTCTCCCATTTAGGGCGCGCGCGACTTTGGTCAATGTCCTCGATCCGCAGGTGAAATTCACCACCTGCCTGACGGGCCATATCAAAAGCCAAAAGCGCAGAATAGGCGTGGCCCAGATGCAGCGGTCCAGTTGGGGATGGGGCAAAGCGGGTAATGAATGTCACGTTTTTTCAATCACATAGGCAGCACAGCCAAAATCCGGCATCGGTGCCGCCAGATCATCGCAAACAGCGGCCAATGCGGTGGCAATGCGGGCAGGGATGGCATAGCCATTGCGGCCGATCTCGGCGTCATAACTGGTGGACCATTCGTCATAATGCGCGCGGATCATGTGACTATGCGTCCAGCCATTCCTGCCATGCCGCTTTGGCACGATCTGTATAGGCTTTGTAGCGGGTTTTGCGGTTTTTACGACCGTGTTTGGCGTCAATCGGCTGAAACAGGCCAAAGTTGATGTTCATCGGCTGGAATGTTTTGGCCGCCGCCCCCCCTGTGATGTGGTTCACCAACGCGCCGGTGGCTGTGTCGATGGGCGGGGTCTCAATCGGTTGTCCCAATATTTCGGCGGCCGCCATTCGTCCGGCCAAAAGGCCCATAGCAGCGGATTCAACATAACCCTCCACACCCGTGATTTGCCCTGCAAAGCGGATGTTCGGGCTGGATTTCAGGCGCAATTGATCATCCAGCAGGGTTGGCGAGTTTAGGAATGTGTTGCGGTGGATGCCGCCAAGACGCGCGAAACTGGCGTTCTCAAGTGCGGGGATCATTTTGAACACTTCGGTTTGGGCGCCGTATTTCATCTTGGTTTGAAAACCAACGATATTAAGCAGGGTGCCAAGCGCGTTATCATAGCGTAATTGCACCACCGCATAAGGCTTGTTTTCAGGGTCATGAGGGTTGGTCAGGCCAACCGGTTTCATCGGACCAAAGCGCAAGGTTTCGCGACCACGTTCCGCCATCACTTCGATGGGGAGACAGCCGTCGAAATAGCCAGCGGTCTCGCCCTCATGAAACTCGGTTTTATCGGCGGCCAGCAGGGCGTCGATAAACGTCTCGTACTGGGTCTTGTCCATTGGACAATTCAAATAGGCTTTTTGCTCGGCCTCGGTTTCACCCTTGTCGTAACGTGACTGCATCCATGCCACATCCATGTTGATGCTGTCGGCGTAAACGATTGGGGCGATGGCGTCGAAAAATGCCAATTGATCACTGCCGGTTTCCGTTGCAATGGACTGGCCCAAGGCGGTCGAGGTCAGCGGGCCTGTGGCGATGATCCAGTGGCCATCTTTGGGCAGAGAGGTGATTTCACCCGCCTCAACACGGATCAGCGGATGATCCAGCAGGTGTTTGGTAACGGTTTTGGAGAACGGGTCACGATCCACGGCCAAGGCAGAGCCAGCGGGCAGGGCGTGCTTGTCCGCTGCGGCCATGATGATACCGTTTGCGGCGCGCATTTCCCAGTGTAACAAGCCAACGGCGTTAGCTTCGTCATCATCCGAGCGAAAGGAGTTGGAGCAAACCATTTCGGCCAGATTGCCGGTGCGGTGCGCAAAGGTTTCGACTTTGGGCCGCATTTCATGGATCACCACGGGAACGCCGACCTCGGCAGCTTGCCATGCGGCTTCGGCGCCAGCCATACCGCCGCCAATAATGTGGAGTGTATCTGTCATGTTGCACCTGTGTTTGAGGTCAGGTGCGGGGGTTTCACACCCCCGCACCCCCGTGAGGTATTTATGAAAAGAAGAAGCGCAAGAAGAGGTGTTATTCCTCTACCGATCCTTCATCATCATCGTCGGTTTCGGCGATCCAAGCAACCGAGACCACCTTTTCACCTTTGGCTGTATTGAACACTTTGACACCACCCGCAGAGCGCGACCTGAACGAAATGCCGTTCACAGGACAGCGGATGGATTGGCCTTTGGAGGTGGCCAGCATGATCTGGTCTTCCATCTCTACCGCAAAGGAAGCGACCAATTCACCACCACGCATTGCTTTGTCCATGGCCGTTACGCCCATGCCGCCGCGTCCGCGCACCGGATAGTCGTGGCTGGAGGACAGCTTGCCCGCGCCACCTGCCGTGATGGTCAGGATCAGGTTTTCAACCGCTTGCATTTCGTTGAAACGCTCATTCGTGATAGCGCCTTCGCCTTCTTCCTCGTTCGCATCTGTCTCGGTCTCGTCTGCACCGGCCTGAGCACGGCGCATTTTCAGATAAGCAATGCGTTCGTCCGAGGAAGCCTCGAAGTGGCGAATAATCGACATCGAGACGACCTTTTCGCCATCCCCCAGTTTGATACCGCGCACCCCGGTGCTGTCGCGGCCCTTAAAGATGCGCACAGCCGTGGTTGGGAAGCGGATCGCGCGTCCACCAGCGGTGAACAGCATCACATCGTCGTCCTCGTTACAGATCCGTGCGTTGACCATTTTAACGCCCTCGGGCAGTTTCATGGCGATTTTGCCGTTGGCGCGCACGTTGGTGAAATCCGACAGCGCATTGCGGCGCACGTCACCGGCATCGGTGGCAAAGAAGATTTGCAGATCGCCCCAGTCGTCCTCAATCGCGTCAACCGGCATGATGGCAGCCACCGAAACCCCGTTTGCAATTGGCAGGATGTTGACGATGGCCTTACCTTTGGCGGTGCGCCCGCCTTGGGGTAGGCGCCATGTTTTCAGTTTGTAAACCATGCCATCTGTGGAAAAGAACAACAACTGCGTGTGGGTGTTGGCAACAAAGAGGTTGGTGATCACGTCCTCTTCTTTGGTTTTCATCCCGGCCGTGCCTTTGCCACCGCGTTTCTGGGCGCGGAAATCGGCCAGCGGCGTGCGTTTGATGTAGCCGCCAGCGGTGACGGTGACGACCATATCTTCTTTTTCGATCAGATCCTCATCGTCCATATCGCCGGACCAGTCGACAATGCTGGTGCGCCGGTCAACGGCGAATTTATCACGCACTTCGGTCAGCTCGTTGCTGATGATTTCCATGATGCGGGTGCGCGAGCGCAGGATATCCAGATATTCGCGGATTGCGGCGGCCAGTGTTTGCAGCTCGTCTGTGACCTCTTTGACGCCCATTGCGGTCAGGCGTTGCAGGCGCAGTTCCAGAATGGCGCGGGCTTGGGTTTCGGACAGGTTATAGCTGCCGTCGTCATTGGCCTTGTGGGTCGGATCATCAATCAGCGCGATGTATTCCAGAATGTCACCGGCAGGCCAGCGGCGCTCCATCAATTTGGCGCGCGCCTCGGCGGGATCGGCCGATGCGCGGATGGTGGCGACGATTTCATCAACATTGGTGACGGCCACGGCCAGACCACACAGGATATGGCTGCGCTCGCGGGCTTTGCGCAGCTCGAACGCTGTGCGGCGCGCCACGACTTCTTCGCGGAAAGTGATAAACGAGGTTAGGAAGCGGCGCAGGGTCAGGGTTTCGGGGCGCCCACCATTCAGGGCCAGCATGTTGCAGCCGAAATAGGTTTGCATCGGGGTGAATCGGAAACATTGGTTCAGCACCACTTCAGGGGTAGCATCGCGCTTCAGTTCGATCACCACGCGCACACCGTTGCGATCGGATTCGTCTTGCACGTGCGCTACGCCCTCGATCTTGCCATCGCGGACCTGTTCGGCGATCTTTTCGATCATCGAAGCCTTGTTGACCTGATAGGGGATCTCGTCAATGACGATGGCGTAGCGGTCCTTGCGGATTTCCTCGACCCGGGTTTTGGAGCGAATGATGACGCTGCCGCGCCCCTCAAGATAGGCTTTGCGCGCCCCGGCACGGCCCAGCATCACACCACCAGTTGGGAAATCGGGTCCGGGGACATATTCGATCAGATCCTCGGTCGTCAGGTCGGGTGTTTCGATCAGCGCCAGAGTAGCCTTGATCACTTCGCCCAGATTATGTGGCGGGATGTTGGTGGCCATGCCAACAGCAATGCCGCCAGCCCCGTTGACCAGCATGTTTGGATAACGGGCGGGCAGAACGCTCGGTTCCTTGTCCTTGCCGTCATAGTTGTCTTGGAAATCAACAGTGTCTTTGTCCAAATCTGCCGTCAAAAACGCGGCGGGCTTGTCCAACCGCACTTCGGTATAACGCATGGCGGCGGCGTTATCGCCATCCATTGAACCAAAGTTGCCCTGACCATCCAGCAGCGGCAGCGACATCGAGAAATCCTGCGCCATCCGCACCAGTGCATCATAGATCGCGCTATCGCCGTGGGGGTGGTATTTACCCATCACATCCCCAACTGCGCGGGCCGATTTGCGGTAGGATTTATCGTGGGTATTACCGCCCTCGAACATGGCATAAAGAATGCGCCGATGCACCGGTTTTAGCCCGTCCCGAAGGTCCGGAATGGCTCGTGAAACGATCACGCTCATAGCGTAGTCGAGATAGGATGTTTTCATCTCGGAGGTGATCGAAATTGAAGGGCCGTCGTATTCCGCGCGAGGAATAGAGTTTTCTTCATCGTTATCAGGAGTTTCTGGAGTATCGTTCAAGTCGTTTACCGCCCGTTCGCAATGCGTTATATTTCGTTATTATGACTATACAGGATGGCATATGTTGTGCGCAATGGGGCGGGTGTTTTTTTGCACAGCAGGAGCTTGTTAATCCTTGCGGATTTCTTGGATTATGGTCGCGATTTAACGAAGCGGGCTTTAGGGTCAGGTCAGTTGGCAATCAGACCTTGGCGCGCTGCACCATCCCAAACAGATCACGCGGGTCATCAGGGTCGGCGACCATGTCCAGATCTTGATAGAAATTTCCGTCCTCCAACTGGTCATACACATAGCGCAAGGCGCTGAAATCTTCGGTGGCGAAACCAACCCCGTCAAACAGGGTGATTTGCGCTGTACTGGTGCGCCCCTTGGCAGTGCCGTTGATCACCCGCCACATCTCGGTGACGGGGTGATCAGCCATCAGTTGTTGTATCTCGCCCTCGATGCGGGTTTGCGGCGGGTATTCGACAAAGATGTCACTGCGCAGCAGGATGTCGCGGTGCAGCTCGGTCTTGCCCGGACAATCCCCGCCAATGGCGTTGATGTGCACGCCAGCACCGACCATGTTGTCGGTCAGGATGGTGGCGTATTGTTTGTCAGCGGTGCAGGTGGTGATGATTTGCGCGCCCTGAATGGCCTCTTCGGGGGTTTTGCAGGCCGTCAGGGTTATGCCATACCCCTTAAGATTGGTTAGGCATTTGGCCGTGGCGGCGGGATCAACATCATAGAGACGCACCTCGGTGATGCCACAAATGGTTTTCATCGCCAGCGCCTGAAATTCGCTTTGTGCGCCGTTGCCGATCATTGCCAAAGTGGTCGCGCCCTTCGGGGCCAGATGTTTGGCCACCATTGCGGATGTAGCGGCAGTGCGTAGGGCGGTCAGAATGGTCATTTCCGACAACAGCACCGGATAGCCACTGTCCACATCTGCCAAAAGTCCAAAGGCTGTAACGGTTTGCAGTCCCTTTTTCATGTTGGCGGGGTGGCCGTTGACATATTTGAACCCGTAAACCTCGCCATCCGAGGTGGGCATCAGCTCGATCACCCCCTCAGTTGAGTGGGACGCGACGCGTGCGACCTTGTCAAACAGCTCCCAACGGTGAAAATCTACCTCTATGTAGTCGGCCAGATCAGATAAAACATGTTCAATTCCAATATGATGCACAAGTTTCATCATGTTGTCTACAGATACAAATGGCACATAAGCCAGATCAGAGGGTTGAGCATGTTTCATGTCAATAACTCCTTGTCGGGCGGTCAAACACCCGTCGGCCCATCAGGGATGCGGTCAGGTCGACCATCAAGGATGCGGTGCGGCCCCGATCGTCCAGAAACGGGTTCAGTTCAACCAGATCAAGCGAGGAGGCAAGGCCGCTATCATGCAGCATTTCCATCACCAAATGGGCCTCGCGGAAGGTGGCGCCACCGGGCACGGTTGTCCCAACAGCGGGCGCGATGGAGGGGTCGAGAAAATCAACATCCAGCGACACATGGAGCAGGCCATTGACGCGGGCAACATCGTCCAGGAAGGCCTCAAGAGGTCGCTTTAGGCCCCCTTCGTCAATGCTGCGCATATCGACCACACGAATGTTGTTTTCAACAAGTGCGGCCTGTTCCGCCTGATCAACCGAGCGGATGCCGATCATGCAGATATTGCCCATTGGCACCAACGCTGGCAGCGGCGGGAAATTGTCAAAACCGTCCAACCCACTGACATAGCCAAGCGGGGTGCCGTGCAGGTTACCCGAGTCGGTGGTGGCGGGGGTGTGAAAATCACTGTGCGCATCCAGCCACAGCACAAATTGCGGGCGGTTTACCTCGGCGGCATAGGCGGCAACGCCCGCGACCGACCCTAGGGAGAGCGCATGATCACCACCCAAAAAGATAGGGAATCCGTCATGCATTGCCTTTTTGGCGGCCGTGATCAGGGTCTTGGTCCAACCCACGGTTTTGCCCAACTGATAGGTATTGCGGGCAGGATCGTCCTTAATGGACGTTTCGGCTGCAACAAGATTGCCAAGGTCAGTGACCTGATGGCCAAGGCCTGTGATTGCCTCGGCCAGACCGGCGGTGCGCAGGGCATCCGGCCCCATCAGGCAGCCGCGTCTGCGTTTGCCGCTATCGACCGGTGCCCCGATTAATTGGGTGTTTAGCTTTGTCATATCAAACCTGTTCGTTTGTTCCTGATTTGGAATATTTACGCAAAAGGGGGTGTGAAACAGCCTGCATTATGGATATAACGGAGCATAAATGATCATTATGAAGCCAAAAGGTTCCGATATGGATAGCACCGACCGAAAATTAATAGCAGCCCTGCGGCGCGATTCCCGTGCGCCTTTGTCCAGCCTTGCCGTCGATCTGGGCCTGTCGCGCACCACCGTGCGCAGCCGGATCGAGCGCTTGCAAGCGCGTGGCGAAATACTGGGTTTTACGGTGCAATTGAAAAGCGACATTGCGCGTTCCCCGGTGCGCGGGTTGATGATGCTGGGGATCGAGGGGCGCGGGGCTGAGAAAATCAGGCATCAGTTGACGGGGATTGCGGCCGTGCAGGCGGTGCATTCGACCAATGGTAAATGGGATTTGATCGCTGAAATCGGAACCGACACGCTGGAAGCCCTAGACAAGGTGCTGTTTGACATCCGGCGCATTGACGGGGTGATGCGCAGTGAAACCAACTTGTTGCTAGCGACACGGACCTAAGGCGTAACTCTTGATTACCTCCTGTATTGGATAATATATTGTTTCTATACAGGAGTTTATCCAGTGATCTTGCCACATGCGGCCCCACAACCGCCCTACCTGTCGGTGCGGATGATTGAGGTTGAGTAGTGTTTAGGTGCTGCGTTTCAGCGCCATCAACCA
>Ga0209345_10003313_pt1 | contig 16717 bp, 7 predicted proteins | sample Cruoilmetagenom7_FD_187294 | JGI IMG/M metagenome (GOLD analysis project Ga0209345, IMG submission 187294) | Oil polluted marine microbial communities from Coal Oil Point, Santa Barbara, California, USA - Sample 7 (SPAdes) (version 2) | ecosystem: Environmental > Aquatic > Marine > Oil seeps ...
GGACCTCCAATTTCTTCTAATCTAAGTATTCCAGTGTGTTAGAAAGTCAATAGTAATTTGTGTAATATATCATTAAATTCTACAATATTTTATTCACAATAGTGTTAAAAATTATTTCAATTGAAAAATTACGTTATATGTCTAAGTACAGCTCCACACAACTAGGGGGTTGAAAAATAAAGCCGCAGATGGATCAAATTTTATTACAGGGAGTGAATGGGAATTTTTTCTTTAATTAAGGTGAATAGTTGTGTATAATTATATTTATTGCCGTGTTATAAAATCAGGGATAATAATGTGCCGAGTTTATTAAAATTTGTATAGCATTAATTGTACACTAATTCAGTATGGGCAGTGTTATGAACATAAAAATGAGATCAAATTTAAAAGAAAAGCAGCGAATACTGATTGTAAGTGAGGAAAGGGATTTAATTGATAATCTTACAGGTATCCTGGAAAAACAGAATTATAAAGTTTCTATTGCTGTCAACGAGAAAGAGGCAATGGGACTGGTAAGAGATTATAAAATAGAAGTGGCATTAATAGATGTTCAATTGAATTATTATAGTGTCATTGATCTAATCTTAACATTAAAAAAAGTAAGTTTCGGATTGAACTGTATTATGATAACAGAATACGACTCATCTGATGTTGCAATTGAAGCCATTAGATCTGGGGCTTTTGATTACCTGCGGAAACCTGTAAATAAGCATGAGTTATTATTTGTTCTAGAGAAATGTTTTGATGGCATAGGAGAATGCCATCAAAATAAAGAAGAAAAGGATTTCCTGAATGAAAGCGAAAAACAAATTCAATATCTTTTTGAAAATTTTCCTGGTTATATTATAATCATTAATCGTGAAGGAATAATCCAGTATATAAATCGTCTTTTAATTAATTCATTGGAAGATGTTGTTGGAAAGAGCATCTATGATTTTAATGCTTCAGAGTCAAGCGATTATTATAAAGAGATTTTATCGAATATTGATCGAACTGGTAAAACATATACAACTGAGTCTACAGGACCTAGTATAGATGGAGGTATTGCATGGTATGAGATCTCTTGTATCCCCCTTAAAAAAGAGGGGGCAATTGTGAATTATTTATTGTTTATTGTTAACATCACAGAACGTAAACGGGCAGAGGGGGCCTTGAAAAAAAGCAAGGCCATGCTTGATAGTATTTTCCAGGTATCACCATCGGGAATTATACTTATTTCTAATCGAGAGGTCAAAGAGGTTAATGAAAGGATATGCCAAATGACCGGATATACAGGAGAGGATCTCTATGGGAAGAGTACAAGGATGCTATATTTTGACGAAAAAGAGTATAAAAGGGTTGGAAGAAATCTTTATAAAATGATATGCAAAAGCGGATCAGGGAGTATTGAGACACTCTGGAGACATAAAAATGGAGGAGTTATTGATGTTTTTTTGAGTACTACTCTTATTAGCCCTGATGAAGATTTTCAAGTCCTTGCTTTTACTGCATTAGACATAACCGAACGCAAAAGGGTAGAAAGGGAATTAAAACAAAATGAGGAACACTATCGGTTATTGGCAGATAATGTTTCAGATGTTATATGGACATCAGATTTGGGTATTAATATTACATACAGCAGCCCTTCTGTTGAGAAACTAAGAGGATTTACAGTTGATGAAGTTATGAACCAGAATCTTGACCAGATATTAACCCCAAAATCATTTGAATATGCATTTAGTTTATTAAGTGAAAAGATGGAAAGCATACAGGATGGAACATATCAGCCTATGACCATAGAACTGGAGTTTAAACATAAAGATGGATCATTTATCATTACTGAGTCAACAATTTCAGTAGTATACGACAATAATAATATGCCAATCAGGTTACTGGGCGTAACGCGTGATATCCGAGAGCGCAGGAGAACAGAAGAGGCTCTTCGAGAAAGTGAGGAAAGATTGCGTTCGGTACTTCAAAATTCTCCAGATTATATCATTACCGTTGATCGTGATTGCAAAATTATATATTTAAATCGATCTTTTCCAGGGTATAGTATAAATAATATGATAGGGACTTATATCTTTGATTATACACTAAAGGAGTATTACGAGATTTATAAAAAGACTATTGAAAAAGTCTTTCTAACTAAAAAAATGGCTACTATTGAAAGCATTGTACCCCTGCAACATGATCAGAATGCGGTCTTTGATTCCCGATTTGGTCCAACCATGCTAGACGGAAGGGTTGTTTCAGTAGTTATGATTGCAACGGATATTTCAGATCGAAAAAAGGCAGAGGAAGATAAAGAAAGAATACAGGTACAGCTTCGTCAGTCACAGAAAATGGAGGCTATTGGCACACTGGCAGGTGGCATTGCCCATGACTTTAATAATATTCTCAGTGGTATCTTTGGTTATACAGAGCTTGCAATGAGAAAGCAATCTAAGAAATCGGAGGTATATAATTATCTTTCCCAGATATTTCATGCTGCTAATCGTGCAAGTGACCTTGTGAGTCAGATACTTACATTGAGTCGGCAACAGGATCAGGATCGAAAGCCAGTTGATGTTGGTTTAATTGTTGAGGAAACACTTAAATTTTTAAGGGCATCTCTACCTTCAACCATAGTAATTAGTATAAATATTTCATCCAAATCCGATATGGTTCTTGCAGATGCAACCCAGATTCAGCAGATTATTATGAATCTTTGTACTAATGCAATGCATGCAATGCAGTTGAATGGGGGGATTCTTAGTGTAAAATTGAATAAAATTGATCTTGATTCTCAGTTTGTAAACAAATTTTCCGACCTAAGGGCAGGGAAATATTTAATGCTTGAGGTCAGTGATACAGGACATGGAATGTCTTCCAAAATAATTGATCGGATCTTTGATCCCTTTTTCACAACAAAGCAGAAGGGAGCAGGAACAGGACTGGGACTTGCTATTATTCATGGGATTGTAAAGAGTTATGAAGGAGCAATAACCGTTCATAGCGAGGTTGATAAGGGATCAACTTTTCAATTATTTCTTCCCATTGTAGACTCTATTCATTCAGAGAAAGAAACTGAGGAAGAGAAATTTTTGCCAGGTGGAAATGAATGTATCCTCGTTGTTGATGATGAGGTCAGCCTTGTGGATATGATAAAGGAGATGCTGGAAGAGCTTGGATATCAAGTTACCTCAATGATAAGTAGTGTTGATGCTCTTGAGGCGTTTGAACTCCAACCTGACAAATTCGATGTTGTTATTACAGATCATACTATGCCAAATATGACCGGTGCTGAGATGGCACAGAAAATGTTATCGCGACGTCCCAATACACCAATTATTATGTGTACCGGCTTTAGTGATCAGGTAAATTATGAGAAGGCAAAACTTATGGGAATTTCTGAATTTCTTTCCAAGCCCATCAGTTATCAGGATTATGCTGAAGCAATCATGCGAGTTCTTTTAAAGAGGAAAGGTCTCTTGCAGTAATACCTTTCCTCTTTGGATGATCAAGGATACCTGCATTCTCCATAAATAGGACTAATTCATAGTTTGGCTTTTATTTTCTACTGATTGGGAATAATTTTTTATATTTGCTGTCGCTTTAGTTGAATCCCACGCCTATTTCTTTTATCTTATAAATTTATGGACCAGTCTAATATTTAAAGTAAAATGAACCTCACCTTTGTTTTAATTCATCTAGCTGTTTTCTTTTCTGAAAAAATCAGCTATCTAGTTTCCAACCATATATCGAGAGCTAAATGTGTAGGTTACACTTTTTGTTGTAACTGTACTTCCGGCATAATAGGCTACAACAGCCGTACCTGTTTGACTAACTATTTCTAAACGTGTAAAATTGTCTACAATTGCAGTATCATCGGACGCCTTAAATGTCAGGATGCTGGATGAATCCTCAACAGTGAAAATTTTTAATGAAGATGCTGGCACTGTATTACTACTATTAACCAGATGTCTGATGGTTGCTGCATAAATATTATCTGAATCTTCATTGACATAATATATTTCCAGACGAGCATTAAAATTTAATGAATTACCTGCATCCACTACTGTATAAGTATATGATTCACAATAAACAGTCTGCCCATCCCTGTAAGCAATAGGGGATGCATCAAGAAAAGCAATATAGAAGCCATTATTATTGGAATCTATGATCTTGTTATTTGTTCCTGTATAATCATTATTGTTCCATCCGAAAAGAAAACCATCGGGATTGAAAACCAGTAGCATTTTAAATTGTGTATTATTGTCAATGTCATCCTGAGTTATTTCCAGGGGTTTCAAAAGCCTAAACCATGTTCCCCCATTGTTAAGTTGAGCTATTGCCAGTTCAGACGGTGAAGTTGTAAGCGCTGTTGAGGATGTTGTTGTATAATATGAGGAACTAAGCGCTACTGTTCCGTCATGGGTATAAATTGTTGTACCGTCCACAGCTATGGATCCCTTTACCTTAATAGGCTGTAACCAGTCTGTTAAGGCATAATTATAACTTCCGATATTAGTGGCATCGAGATTTACAGTATTTGTAAGGCTTCCAAGGGATGTTGAATCCATGAAATCGATATATCCATCAGTGGTAGATCGGGCATCCACTGCTCCAAAGGTATTATAATCCGGGGCATCTGTTTTAGAAAATAAAGAATATAAACCAGAGGTATTACTATATCCTGTACCATCAATTGTTAAGTCCTGACACAACTTTATATCTCTGATATAATACTGCAGACTTTCCAGTCCAGTTGCAGTAATGTCGCTTGCTGCTCTTACCCCTGTTTTATGCATTGTTATGCTATCACTAGAAACTGATAGTGTGATCGAAGCACTGCTTGAATCATCGTCTGAACATGCTGTTGCCAGTAAGGAATAAGAAACAAAAAGTATGAGAATAATTTTGCTAAATAGTTTCCTTTTCATGATAAACCCCATTTGTGTAGTTGGAAATCTTTATCAGATATATTGAGATATAAATTACTGTGATTATATCCCATAAATAGGATTAATTCAAGATTTTAAATTAATCCTATTTGTGGGATATAATAAAAAATTTTGGACGAAACCTGTCACTTAATAAATAAAATTTGAAATGGCCACAGGGTTAGTGTGGCAGGGGTTTCACCGGAATAAGCGAAGGAGAGACCTGTTCCAGAAAGGAGGGGTATGAAGAGCACCTAAAGCGGCTTCGCAGGAAAAATAGGATGATGATGGGAAAATTAATAAAAAAATGGATGAAATCATATGTTTGACTTCATCCACATATTCAGGCCCTGAGGGAATCGAACCCCCAATCGCCGGTTTTGGAGACCGGTGCCTTACCAATTAGGCTAAGGGCCTATGATATACAACTATATCTAAAATTTTAATGAATTTGTCAAGAATTTTAATAATATTCACTAACAGATATATCCTCAAAGAGATATTTTTGAGTGTCATCTGTCTCATTGAATTCTATTGGATATTGCCCATCAAAACAGGCTTTGCAAAATTTCATTTCTGGGCTTTTAACTGCTTCCAATAGAGATTCAATTGAGAGATATGTTATTGACTCTACTCTTAGATATTTTCTTATTTCTTCTATAGAATGTGATGATGCTATGAGCTCTTTACGTGTTGGGATATCGATACCATAGAAGCAGGGAAATTTTGTTGGTGGGGCTGAAATTCTTATATGTATCTCCACTGCACCGGCCCTTCTAAACATTTTTATTATTTTTCTCATCGTGGTTCCTCTCATAATAGAGTCGTCAACAATGATTATTCGTTTCCCTTCAACTGTAGATTTAACTACATTATATTTTAATTTGGCTCCAAAATCTCGTATTTTTTGTGATGGCTCAATGAAAGTTCTGCCAATATAATGATTCCGTATCATGCACATCTCGTAAGGAGTTTTCGATTCTCTTGAATATCCAAGGGCTGCGGATGTTGATGAATCTGGAATCGGAACTACAATATCAGCATTTATCGGATCCTGTCTTGCTAGCATTTTCCCAAGGGCAATTCTCATGTTATAAGTAGATTTGCCAAATATTATACTATCAGGGCGAGAGAAGTATATATATTCAAATATGCATAAAGATTGTTTTTCCCTATGGAAGGGGAAATAAGATTTAATCCCTGATTTTGAAATCTCAATTAATTCCCCTGGTTGAATCTCTCTGATATATTCAGCATCTATTATGTCAAAGGCACAGGTTTCAGATGCAATTAAGTATGTTTCATTGAGTTTACCTAAAACAAGGGGGCGAAAACCATTGGGATCTCTAATGGCATAAATAAAATTTTTATTCATTACAAGGAGAGAATATGCCCCTCTTATCTGTTTTAGGGAAAAAATTAGTGCATCCAGAAAGTTGTCTATGCCGGATCTCGCCATAATATGAACAATGATTTCTGTATCAATTGAGGTCTGAAAGATGACTCCATCTTTCTCCAGAGACATTCTAAGTGCACCAGCGTTTACGAGATTTCCATTATGAGATAAAATAATTGGGCCTAATAAGGAATCAGCCCTCATTGGCTGTGCATTTCTTAAGAATGGAGAACCTGTGGTGGAATATCTGATATGACCAATTGCCATGTGTCCCTGAAGGTTATTTATATGTTCTTCTTTGAAGACATCTACAACCTTTCCCATTCCCGCATATCTGAATATATGGTTGCCATCACTGGATGCTATGCCTGCAGATTCCTGTCCTCTGTGCTGGAGGGTATAGAGCCCCAGATAGGTAAGATTAGAGGCTTTTTTATGTCCATAGATTCCAAAAATTCCACATTCCTCTTTTGGTTTTACATCGAAGCAATTATTTGAACATTTTGATTTCATATCATTCTTTTCCATTAGTTTGTATGTATGTTTACTTTTCTAAAGATATGGAGAAATAAAAAGGAAGTATAGTTTTGTATCCATTAGAACAATTGGAGGTGACTGAAGAAAGTAACCGATAAAAAAGGAAAAAACATAAAGATATTAGTCTAAATTAAGAAGAAATTATTTAGTTATGCGAATATCTATCAATCAGTCAAACCTCTGAGAAATAAAAAATTGAAGGATATCAATATAATCGATCCATGAATAATTAAGATGATGAGTAAAAATACTTATCACCCTGGATAAAATATTGAAAAAAGTAATTTTTTATACGGATATTGGGGAATTGAACGAAATCCTTTGATTTTGAAAATTTGATTTCGTTACATGAATTTGGAGACATTATCTGAAAGGATGTATTATGATTCAAGTAATATTTAATAAGTTTGCAATTCATAAACAATATCGACATTATAATTTGGTTAAATGAAGATTTCATTGAAATATTATATTATTGCATATTTATTGGGATATCATTGTAAATAAAGATATTTGAAGTATAAAATAAATCCAAACATGTTCTAAATAATTTAATCTTAAGTTTTTTAGAATACAAATATTATGAGGATGTTATCTTTATTATGCTTTTTAGCTTAGTTTTTAAAATGGAAATAACAGCTGAGCAGTTACGATTATTCTATTTTAAAAGGATATAGATTAAATCATTATTCGTCAAGAATATTATTACTAATGCCTTTAAAACAGGTAAACGTCTTATGATATAAATGGAAAAGGGAAAGATAACTTCTTTAATGCTGAGATCAGTGTAAGGGTATCTTTTAAGACTTTTTTTTGAAAAAGAGATTTGTTTTAAATGGATAAAGTATAGCTGTTTTGTTAAATTTAATAGTAACTAATCAGCTATACTTGTATTTTGTTAACAATTTTTCTAAAATATCGGTTGTTTTGAATATTTATGAACATATTTTAATACATTATTAGTTGTTTGTTATCCTATTTGCATATAGCTGAGTAGATACATTTAATATAACTAGTAGTATTTTGAATTAATAATAGTTATTTGTGAATAAATTGCTTATTCAGGGGGTTTTTTTTAGTAATTATGATCAATTGAGGAAATACTATTCTAAATCTTTTAAAAAGTTGATGTTTTTAAAAACATGTGTGCAATCTGCATATTGATCAATCACCTCTTTATTTATTTTTTTTACAGTAACCTTATCAAAAAAAGAAGAAATTTTTCTTTCCCCATCTTCAATCTGTTTTTTGATATGAACTATACAATCTCGAGAATAAATGGCATGGAGGGGTTCATAGTTGTTGTTTATATAAGGAATAATTACATCAAAGCCCATGGATATGGATATCAAATATTTGATGAATTTACTATCAATATTTGGCATATCACATGCAACTATAAAGGCATTGGAAGTTTTTGAGTGGCAGAGAGCAGAATGAATCCCTATCAATGGCCCTTTACCATTAATATTATCAGGAAAGCTCGGTAGACGTAGATAGCTATACCTATCATAATCATTTGAAATAATACTTATGTCAATAAATATTGTCTTGAGTACATCAAATACATGTTCTATTAAGGGTTTGTTTTTATAGATGTATAGAGACTTATCCCTACCAAATCTTTTGCTTTCACCACCTGCCAGGATAAAGGCCGACATCTTGTTCATAATTGTTTCCTTTTTTTTAAAGTAGATATTGTTAAATTTTTTAATATCTCAACGAAATCATAAAAATAGAAAAATCAATAATAATCACCTATGCGAGGGAGCCATTTATTTGAAATGATTTATTTCTGAAAATTATTATAACAAGGCATGCCCAGAAATTTAATTATTGATTAGGACCTTTTCCCCTTAAATATTTTTGTAATATCACTAATGATATTATAGAGCAAAGGTGTTATAAAAAGTGTGATAACTGTCCCAAAGACCAGGCCCCAAGACATTGATATTGCCATTGGCTTTAGGAATGGATCATTACCGCCAATTCCATAGGCAGTAGGAAGAAGTCCGAAAAATGTGGTTATTGTTGTAAGGAAGATGGGTCGCAATCTATTGGTACCTGCAATTATGGTTGATTCAAATATTGATAAACCCTTGTTTACTCCTTTATTAATAAAATCGACATAAATTATGGAATCGTTTACAACAACCCCAGTTAAACCTACGACACCCATTAGGGCTAGAAAGGAAAGGGGGAGTCCATGGAAATAGAATGTCCAGATAACCCCAATAAGGGTCATAGGAATAACCCCCATAATTACAAGGGGGTGCACTAAGGTTCTGAATAGCGCAACCAGAATTATGTATATAATAATAAGGGCAATGTTATATGATTGGGAGAGATTCTTCACTGATTCTTCTGTATCCTTGAATTCTCCCTCATAGCTTACGGAATATCCAGGGTACCTGTTCTCCATATCAGAAAATTTTTTCTTTAGGTGGGTGTTCACTGAGAGTGAGGTAACATCCTTTGATCGTTCATCTATATCAGCTGTAACTGTTATACATCTTCTCCAGTCTTTTCTGTTAATAATAGTAATTCCTTTATTTTTTTCGAATCGTGCAACTGAGGTCAGGGGAATAAGATTCCCCATCCTGTTGGCAATTTTAATTTTATTTATACTTTTTAAATTATCTCTAATTTTTTTAGGAAATATTACTCTTATATCAATTACTTCGTCGGTTTTCTTAATATTAGTAGCGACTATACCCTCGTAGCAGGACCTTACAGTTGAGGCAACATCAAGGACGCTAATTGCAGCCATTGAGGCCTTCTTCTCATCAATAATTATATTAAATTCATCTGTATCCTTTTCAAAATTGTCCTTTATATCCTTTAATCCATCAATTGTTAATAGATGGTTTTTATACTCTTCTGAAATTTTACTCAGCACAGTAAAATCATTACCCTTTAGGGCTATTGATACAGGCTTTCCTTTAGGGGGTCCATGATGAATATAGCTAAATTCAAGTTTTTCAAATCCCTTTAAATTTTTTGATTTCTCTCTTATTGAATTCATTATATCATCAGCTTTTCTGTCTCTATGCTGTTCCGGAGTGAGATATACAATTATAATTCCATATCTTGAACCCCTTTTAGTCATAGGGTCATTGGGATGTTCCCGCATGATTCCTGCCCTGGATGTGAAGCTTTCCAACTCATCTGATGGCAATTCAATTATTAATTTCTCAATTTGTGAGAGCTTTTTACTCATTTGATTAATAGTGGTTGATGGTGGTGCTTCTGCCTTTACAACAAAGATTTCTATTCCGCCTGCTGGGAAGAGAATAAATTTTATATTGAAAGCTGCGAAAAATAGAGTGGAAAAAAATATTAGGAGTACTATTATTAAAGTAATATATCTGTGAATTAATATTTTTTTTAGTATTTGTATATAATATTTTTTAAAGAATTCAAGGATGCTATTCTTTCTATCTTTGAACTTTTGAATTTTTTTTGTTTTTCTTTTTTCAATATCTATAATATGAGATGGTAAAATGAACATTGATTCTATCCATGATGCGATTAGTGCAATAGAAACAACAGCAGGGAGAGTCCACATAAATTGTCCCATAATACCAGACATAAACATAAGAGGAGCAAAAGATGCAATGGTAGTGAGAATGGTTCCTGCAACAGGGGTTATTACTTCAAGTGTGCCAGTAATTACTGCATCTTTAATTTCCAGACCCTCTTCCATGTGACGGTATACATTTTCTGCTACCACAATGGCATCATCCACAAGCATACCAAGAACCATAATTAGTCCAAACATGGACATGAGATTTATGCTGACATTATTTAGTGACATCCATATAAAGGTGCCTGCAAAGGCGATAGGTAGGCCAAGAGCAGTTACGAAAGAGATTCTCCATCCAAGGGATATAAATAGTGAAATAATAACGAGAATAAATCCAATAATCCCATTGATTATCAGTACCCTTAATCTTCTCTTGACATAAAAAGAAAGGTCGTTTGTAATAATTAGTTTAAAATCTTCAGGGATTATTGGATTTATTTCATCAAGTTTAGCGTTAACCTTATCAACCAGATCAATAATATCGGCTGACTCTTTTTTTAAGATTGTTAGTGTTATTGATTTTTTGCCAGCTGATTTATTTATAATTTTTTCTTTTTCAAAGGTGTTCCTTACTTTTGCGACATCTTTAATTTTTATCCAGTTACCCATATCGTTTGATCGAATAAGGACATCCTTTATATCATTGACATTATTAACCTCTCCTATTGTTCTAATTAATATTTCATTATTATGATCGTTGATTAACCCACCAGGGAAGTTAACATTTTTTTGGGATAACGCTAAAATAATATCATTCATTGCAATATGGTATGCATCCAAGAGATTTGGATTTGCCTCAACGACCATCTCCCTATCACGATAACCAATAGTGTCAATTTTTGCAATTTCGTTGATATCGAGTAATCGGTCCTTAATAATCTTTGCATATTTCCTTATCTCAAACTCTTGCCTGTCATTGTGAATGTCATTTTTGTTTATAATGGCAATATCAAGTATCGGGTTTTGCTTTGTATTGAGCTCGATAATTCTTGGCTTTAATACGTCATCAGGAAAGTCCTCTATTCTATCAATAGAGTTTGTAATATCAGTTACTGTTTTATCATTATTTTTAATATCTGGATCTAGCTTTATTACAACAATAGACCTGCCTTCAAGAGAATTGGACGATAATTCTTCAATGCCGGTAATTTCTCGAAGTTCGTCCTCTATTGATAGTGAGATATGCTTTTCCACATCCTTTGCTGTTGCGCCAGGATAAATGGTGGTTACTATTACAAAATTGAAATTTACATTAGGAAATGCCTCTCTCTGTGCATTTGAAATAAATATTGCACCGGAGAATAGAATTCCAATAGATATGAGATTAACAATGAGAGATTGATTTGCAAAGTATTCAATAATTCTTTTCATGGTAATTTTTTAGCCTCAATATAAGCTTATGAATTTATTAAATTATTCTGTTGGCAGTGTATTTGAAAGGGTTATTGTAAAGTCCATTGAAGAATAAATATTTAAAGAAATAAAGAAAATTTTAAAAAAGTATTAAATGAATCCCTATGAATTAGATTTTCATCCAATGTAACTATAGGGCAATATTTTTAATAAAAGCAGGGGGATTAGTCTATTATATTTTATTAATTATAATAATAATCCAATATGCTTTATTTTACAAAAAATTGTTGATCATTTATTCCTAAAATATTAGCAAATGAGAATTTTAATCAATTTTGACAAGAATTTATGGAAGGATGCAGTTTTTGGATACAATTACGCAGGGAATGATTATCTTGGGTATACTTGGCCCCTATGATTTTAGAATTATTAAAAATTTATATTGCAGACTTCTTAAGTTTATATAGTTCTTTCGTAACTGCTCAGCTGTCACTTCCTTTTTGAAAAGTAAGCTAAAATGCATAGCAAGATAACATCCTTCCCGTCATCGGCGGGGAAGGATGTTATCTTCCTATAGCTTTTATTGTAAACTGTTCATAATTATCGTTATAGCTGAGTAGTTACATTTTTTTTTATTTTGCTTCAAATGGAACGCCCTGATTTAATTATTAGATGTTCTCAATAATGAATTATATACAATTGAGTTTATATTAAAATTTTTTGTTGTGAGGGATTCATGAACAAAGGATTAAAAATAAAAATTTTTTTATTATACCTTTTTTTGGGGTTATTTTCCACTAATGGATTTCCCTTGCCTGAAAATGTGGGGCTACATGAAGGGAAGAAAAAGATAGAAGAACAGAGCCTTTCAGAAAAAATAAAACAAGATGTTAACCTGAAATTGAATCTGGAAAGGTTGATAAATTTGATTTTAAAGCAGAATCTGGATGTAAAGAAGGCATTACTTGATTATAAATCATCAAAAAATGAGTTATTGAGATATCAAGGTAGATTTGATTCTGTGTTTTTTCTAAATCCGGTCTATTCGGTTATTGAAAATTCTTCTGATGATCCTTCATCTTCTTTTAGGGGTACTGAGACCAGAGAGTATAATGTCGATGTTGGATTATCAAGGCAGTTTAGGACAGGTACAGGGCTACAGATTAGTATTAACAGTAAGTATCAGAATATTATGGGTGCAAATATGGGTTTACTTGATCTGGGTGGTAAGGGGTATCAGTCTGGATTATTATTTTCAATAAGTCAGGAAATCTTAAAGAATACATTTGGAATATCTCATCGTCTTAATGAGAAGATAACAAAAAACAGGGGAAGGATGCAGAAAAGGGTTGTAAAAATGTATCTTGCAAATTTGCTTGTTGAAGCGCTTATCGGATACTGGACTGTTCTTGTTGCTGAGGATAATCTGAAAACAATAAAGGTAAGTCTTGAAAGTACAATCAAGATAAAAAAACTTATTAAAAAGAAATTGTCCCTGGGGCTTTCAGAGAAAGAGGAACTACTTGACTGGAATAGTAAGGTATTGCAAAGCAGGAATGCCTTTAAAGCAGCAAAAAAAAAGCTTTTTGATGCTAGGCAGGCCATAATAAGAACCTTGAATCTTGATGAGGGTACAACTTTTGATTTAGAAAAAATTTTTATAACCATGCCTTCGAAGATTACATTTGAACATGCCCTTAAGGATGCCTTCCTAAAAAGAATTGACCTTGCTAATCAAAGGACCCTTTTAGAGAATTCGAAGATTGAGAGGGAAATAGCTTTTCATAATATGGAGCCTTCTTTAAAGCTGGATCTCAGTGTTGGGACTGCCGATTACAGTGATGAGGGATATTCTAAAACATTTAATGATTTGAATCGGAAATGGTCTCTCGGATTTGAGTTGTCATATCCATTTGGAAATAAAGAAGCAGAGGCAAAAATGTCTAACTCAGTAATCAATTTTAAAAAGAATTATATTGAGCTAAAAAGGCTGGAAAGGGTCATCAGGGATGAAGTTGAGTCCAGGGTAATGCATTGTGATGTCATGTATTCCATATACCAAAAGATTCAGAAATCAAGGGAATATTCAAAAAGATACTATGAACAGGTCTTTAGAAAGTTCAAACAGGGTAGATATAATGCTCTCCAATTAAAACTTGCCCTTGATGGCTATATCAATATGAGTCTACAGGAGCTGAAGGGTCTGGTAGATTATAATATATCGATATTAAAAAGAGATCTTTCCAGGAATGTTATATTTGAAAAATATGGGATTAATGTTGATTCGATTTTGAATAATTAAAAAAAAAGATACTGTTCAGCGTAAGCCCCATCCATGGGGCACGCTGAACGACCGGCATCCTGCCGGCAAGGGGTTGATCATTTCTGTAAGCAGGCCAAGCTAGAATTATTAAGCCCCTTTTGTGATCTAATCGGAGAAAGGGGCTTAATTTGCCAGTCATTTTTGATTTACATAAACTATAATCTTTCAGCGGCTAAAATACAAAGCATTTCAACTGTGCCATCCATAATCTGTAGAAGCTTTGCATCCCTATAGTATTTTTCAATCTCATATTCCTTGGAGATTCCATATCCACCGAGAACTTGAATCATTTCAGATGATATTTTTATTGCAGAATTACAAGCGAATGAACGAGCGCCTGCAGCCCTGCGAATATCTCCAGGGAAACTGTTTGCATTCCACCAACCAACATTATGCAGGTAAGAACGAGCAGCATCAATAGTATAAAATGCCTCCATGAGCTTCATTTGAATTATTTGATGCTCAAAGATGGGTACTTTACCCTGAATGCGTTCCTTGGAATAGGCCAGAGCCTTATCATAGGCAGCTTGCATTACACCAACAGCGAGAAGACCAACTCCGGTGTTTCCCATGGTGCCGATAGACTCAACCATATTTTTATAAACAGGGCTTGGCGGTACTATGAGGTATTCCTTTGGTACAAGAACTTCATCGAAAAAAACCTCTGCCTGATTTAAAGCCCGTAGTCCTAATTTGTCCAGGGCTTTGCCAGTAGAAACCCCAGGCAAGTCAGCAGGAATAAGAAATATCCCGGTTCCCAACATTCCTTTTTCAGGTTCCATATTTATCATTGCCATGTATAGTTTTGCAAGTCTACCATTTGAAACCCATGCAGCTTTGGTGCCATTAATAATGTATTCATCTCCTTTTTTTACAGCAGATGTTTTAAAATGAAGATCAGGGTCATCTAAAAGACAGCAATCTGATCCGCAGTCTGGCTCTGCGATTGCCCAGGCACTGCTTATCTCACCGGTTTTATCTTCACAAAGGGGTCTGACAAATTTATTGATAATTTTTTTATCCCCCATAGTAAAAAGAGCGGCGAATTCCTGGGCAACAGGGGCAACTAAAATAGCACTGGCCAATCCTGCTCCCCCCCATGCAAGCTCCCCTACAACCAGATCCATTGTGAACATGTCAAGGCCTAACCCTCCATAAGCCTCAGCAATGATCATTTTTTGAAATCCAATTTCATAGGCCTTTTTCATAACATTTTTATAAGTATCTGATGCAAATGCTATTTCAGGGTCACTAATTTTATCGAGCTCAAGCTCAGCAGGGCGAATTACATTCTCTGCAAAGTCATGTGCTAAATTCACCATATGTTGCTGCTCATCAGTTAATTTTAAATCCATATCTTATCCTCCTTTTTCCCACAAAAGAATATGGGATATTAAATTTATGAATTAACTCTGGTAATATAATTCCTAAATTAGAATTTGTTTTTTAGAAAACGCCAATGCCTGTCCTTCTAAATCTGGTACTGGTGAAAACATGGAAGTGTGGAAGTTTTTATTCTTTTTGAAAATTGATTCTAGCCCTTAACTTTTGATTCAGAATGTAACTTGCAGAATTCTGTTTTCTGACTTATTAGTATATTTTTTTTATTGTTTGAAAAAAATAATGACTGATATATTTATCCAGAAGTTAGTAAGGGAATATGTATCTACTCAGCTATATGCAAATAGGATAACAAACAACTAATAATGTATAAAACAGAAATCCTTTTTAATAAACAAATAAAATATGTTCATAAATATTCAAAACAACCGACATTTTAGAAAAATTGTTAACAAAACAGAAGTAGAGCTGAGTAGTTACGGGAATATTATAAACAAATATAAATGAATCAAAAAAAGTGATTAAAGCAAGAACCTTGATTGGTATAATCTGAGAAGGTGCCTGCTTTATCAGTAAATTTAATTTTCTGAACTATAATCTTTCAGCTGCCAACATACAAAGCATCTCAACAGTACCATCCATAATTTGCAGAAGCTTTGCATCTCGATAGTATTTTTCGATCTCATATTCCTTGGAGATACCATATCCACCAAGAACTTGAATCATTTCAGATGTTATTTTTATTGCAGAATTACAAGCGAATGTACGAGCGCCTGCAGCCCTGCGAATATCTCCAGGGAAAGTGTTTGCATTCCACCAGCCAACGTCATGCAGGTAAGAACGAGCAGCATCAATAGTATAAAATGCCTCCATGAGTTTCATTTGAATTATTTGATGTTCAAAGATGGGAACTTTACCCTGTATTCGTTCCTTGGAATAGGCCAGAGCAATATCGTAGGCAGCCTGCATGACACCAACAGCGAGAAGTCCAACACCGGTGTTTCCCATTGTTACGATATTCTCAAGCATATTCTGATAGACAGAACTTGGCGGAACTATAAGGTATTCCTTTGGTACAATTACATCATCGAAAAAAACCTCTGCTTGGTTTAAAGCCCGTAGTCCTAATTTGTCCAGTGCTTTACCAGTAGAAACTCCTGGTAAGTCAGCAGGAATAAGGAAAATACCGGTCCCCATCATTCCTTTTTCAGGTTCCATATTTATCATCGCCATATAGAGTTTTGCAAGTCGGCCATTTGAAACCCATGCAGCTTTAG
>Ga0209345_10003314_pt1 | contig 16717 bp, 15 predicted proteins | sample Cruoilmetagenom7_FD_187294 | JGI IMG/M metagenome (GOLD analysis project Ga0209345, IMG submission 187294) | Oil polluted marine microbial communities from Coal Oil Point, Santa Barbara, California, USA - Sample 7 (SPAdes) (version 2) | ecosystem: Environmental > Aquatic > Marine > Oil seeps ...
AACATCCTTGGCCAAATCCAGGCCGACGGTCTTTACTGTCATTGGGGGGCTCCTTTCCCAGCAGTCAATGATAACTGCACTTTGGCACATTCGATGCCGGTGGAGCAGGAGCCACCCACCTCATCCGGTCTGGTGAAACTGCATTGCAGCATTGACGCCACCCGCGAGCGGCAGGAATGGGCCGTCCCAGACACCCACTGAAACCGTGACCGAGGCGATGCTGCGCTGCATCTGAGGTCGGCTGAGAGCCCATTTTGCCGAATTATTGCAGTGCAGCTAAGGTCCGCTTCAACGGGTCTGTATTCTGCGTTATGACCGAAGGAAATATAGAATCTCCGACGAATGGAAACCATTTGACAACTAAATACCCGATCATACGTCCCGCGGTTGCAGCCGACGCCGAAGCATTGGCAGCCTGTATTGACGCAGCCTATGCCCGTTACGCCGGGCGCATCTCAGACCTGCCGTCTGTTTCCGACGGCTGTGCGGAGGACATTGCCAACAATCAGGTCTGGGTCGCCGCAGAAGACGATACCATCATAGCTGGCCTTGTTTTTGTCGCCGGTGACGAATTCATGAAGCTTGCGAACTTGGCGGTTCATCCTGACCATGGCGGGAAGGGCTTGTGTCGCAGGCTGATAGAACTTTCAGAGCGGGAGGCCGAACGACGTGGATTTGGCGAGATGCGGTTGAACACCCATGTCGATATGCCTGAGAATGTCCGGCTCTATCAGCGCATGGGGTGGGCTGAAGTGTCCCAAAGGGGCAACACCGTCTCTATGAAGAAGCGCTTACAGAATGACTGAAAACTGGAACGAACATGCAAGCCGCTGGGACGACAACCCAGACGTCAAACTCTATGCAGAAAAGGCTTTCGCATCCTTAGATGCCCAGATTGGTCTGCGTGGCAAAGACTGGAAATCGAAGCGGGTGCTGGATTTTGGATGCGGGACCGGTTTGCTCGCCCAAAAAGTTGCGCCTTATGTGGGCGAGTTGGTCGCCGTCGATACCTCTGAGAAAATGATCGCGGTTCTAACAGACAAAAACATACCCAATGTGGTTGCTATTCATGGCGACATTCTGGCCTCCGACACTGAAATTGGGGCGAAGTTGGGGGCTGGCTTTGACCGATCTATGCGTCTTCCGTCTGCGGTTTCTTGTCTGACTACGAAAGCGCAGTGCTTGCTTTGGCGGGGCTTCTCAGGCCTGTCGGCCATTTTATTCAATGGGACTGGCTGGCATCCGATGGGAATGAATCCGGCCTATCAGAAAGAAGTGTCCGCAATGCTATGGAAGCTGCGAAATTTAAGTCCATTCGGGTGGAGCATGCATTCTCTTTCGAAACTGATGAGCACACCATGCCTGTCTTGATTGGCGCAGGGGGCATTTAAGCCGCCAGCATCGTAACCTTAGCATCGTTTGGGTGAGCGACCGCAGCGAATGGCAGGGACGAGCCCAAACACGGCCTTGTTCGGATCGCAGCGAATGTCTGGTGGGTAGCTTTGGACATCAAGGTAACTGACACGCTTACCAGTATCGCTGAGGAACATTCCCAGGCAAAACTGGAACCAATTCGATAGTGTCCAAACGCAGATCAACTTTTAATATCTCCCGGTGTCCTCCAGCAGCCGTAACTGCATTTCAAAGATAGACAGAGACAGCCCCCAAGGGTCAGGCGCTATCATCAGCTTCAATGCCGATAGGCCTGTTCAGTCGGGTTGCCAGGGGCGCCCATCTTTCAGTTCGGTCACAAGATGATCGACGAAATGGCGGAGCTTTGGTGGCATCGGTGTGACTGGCGGCCAGAGCGCCACGATAGGGAGCTGGCGCGTTTTGATATTGGGCAGAATGCGTTCGAGGTGTCCCTGCGCGATGGCAGGAGCAGCAAGAAAGCCGGGCAGGATCGCCAATCCCAATCCCTCAATGACCATGTCACGCATTGCCTCACCGTTGTTCAGGGTGAGACGGCTGTGCAACGCGGGGAGAGCACTTTTGCCAAGTTCCCAGAGTTGCGCGTTTGACATATGATTATAGCCGATAACCTGATGATTGCTCAGGTCTGTCAGTTCGGTTGGCCGCCCGTGCTGATCAAGATAGCCTGGGCTGGCACATGGAATGGTTTCATCTTCGCAGAGTTTGCGTTGCATCAGGGCGGTGTCCCGTAGATGGCCGATGCGGATAGCTACGTCAAATCCATCGCGCAGCAGATCACGTGCGCCGTCGTCGTAGTCGATACGCAGGTCCAATTCGGGGTGCTGTAACGCAAAGCGGGCAATGATCGGGGACAGATAGAGTGTTCCAAAACTCATCGGCGCGGTAATTGATAGCGTGCCACGCAGGTTGTCACCATCTGCACCATCCCAGGCAACGCTTTCGGCGGCGGCTGTCAGCTCTGCCAACGCGGGGCGCAGACGATCATCCAGTCGTAGAGCGGTCTCGGTCGGTGTGATCCGGCCTGCGTTGCGCTGAAAGAGAGCTGCCCCGAGATTGAGTTCAAGATCGGAGATGCGCTTGCTGATCACGGATTTCGACAGATTGAGGCGTGCAGCAACGGCGGTAATGGTGCCAAGCTCCATTACGGCAAGGAAAGTTCTGATTTCCTCCAGAGTATAACGCATGTGATGACCGTAGCAGGTGAGAGGCCGTTCGCAAGAACAGAACGCAGTATTCGCCGCAGTATCGCTGGTACCAAACGGTCTCGCCGCCAATATCTGGTGCAACGAAAGGAGGCCATCATGGACCTGACTGGAATTCATCACCTGACGGCAATCACCACAAACGCGCCTGCGAACAAACGGTTTTATACGGACACGCTTGGTTTGCGGCTGGTCAAAAAAACCGTCAATCAGGACGACACATCGGCCTATCACCTGTTTTATGCCGATGGGCAGGCAACGCCGGGCACAGATCTTACCTTTTTCGATTGGCCAGCGGCGCCGGAACGTCGCGGCACCCATTCGATTAGCCGTACCGGTCTGCGGATCAGCGCAGACAGCTTTGATTACTGGGCCGCCCGGTTGAAAACGGCTGGATTGACTCACGGCAAAGTCACCTCACTGGATACCCGTGCCACGCTTGATTTCGAAGATCCGGAAGGACAGCGGTTTCGACTGACGGCCGATGATACGGATGCCGTGCATCCATGGGGGCGCAGTCCGGTCCCTGCCGAACATCAAATTCGCGGGTTGGGGCCGATTACGATCTCGGTGCCCCACCTTGGACCGACCAGGACGCTTCTGGAAACGGTGCTTAACATGCGCGAAGTGCGGGATTATGCCAGTCCTGACAGCATAGGCCAGGTGCATGTGTTCGAAATGGGCAAAGGCGGGGCTGCGGCGGAGTTGCATGTTGCCGTTCAGCCTGATTTGCCAGTCGCGCGACAGGGTGCAGGTGCAGTGCATCACGTTGCCTTCCGCACGCCGGATACGGGCACGATCAGGGATTGGGCAAATCACCTGACCGAGTTCCGCATTCCAAGTTCGGGCGAGGTTGAGCGGTACTATTTCCGCAGCCTTTATTTCCGCGAGCCGGGCGGTAACCTGTTCGAGATCGCGACCGACGGGCCAGGATTTGCAGTAGACGAGCCGATGGGATCCTTGGGTGAAAACCTCGCCTTGCCACCTTTCCTGGAAGATCGCCGCACCCAGATCGAGGCGGGGCTTAAGCCGCTTGACTGAATATCAGGTCGCCGGGTCATCCCGGCGGCCTTTTTCAAAGATCCAGCCTGTCGCCTGCGATACATCGTTTGGCGTCAGTTCGTGTCCTGCATCCAAGGCACGAGTGTCAACGTTTGCACCGCCCTCACGCAGTGCCTGTTCCAACGCGAGTGCCATAGATGCGAAAGGATCACGCGATCCGGTCAGCATCAACACGGATGCGCCTTCAAGATCGGCCTTGGGCGGGTCATCAAGCACTTGCACGGGGCGCAACAGGATGGCGCGGCGGCTGGTGTGCGGATGCAGTTGCAGCACCGCCCCCAACAGGTTGGCCCCGTTGGAATAGCCGACAAAGCTCAACTGTTTTTCGTCCAGCCCGTACCCGGACACGGCACCCCGGACAAAAGCCGCAAAGGCCGTGGCCTCGGCGTGGATATCGGCCTGATCATAGGTCACGGCATCAAAGCGGCGGAACCAGCGGTTGATGCCTTCTTCTGTCGCGCGCCCACGCACGCCCAGCAGGGCGGCACGGGGATTGATCTGGTGCGCCAGCGGCATCAGGTCGGCTTCATTGCCGCCGGTGCCATGCAGCAGCACAATGGTGCTGCCATCGGGATTTTCGGGCCGGTGGAAGCGGTGGATGAAAGGCAGATCGCGCATGGGAAATCTTTCCTCGCCCGGCATGGTAAATTGCGGCAACATCAGTTTCAGGTCTTGTGCCCGCTTGGCATCTTGCGGTGGCACAAACAGCGTGTCGCCCAGATGCTCAATGGGTTCGTCAACGGTGAAACCGGGGCCGTCGGTGGCATATTCAATCAGCGTTCCGGCGGGTTCACGCACGTATAGTGACAGGAAATATTTGCGGTCATGCACGTTCGTCATGCCTGCAACATCTTTCATATCTCGCCGCATGCGCTGCACCGCATCTGCATCCCGCGCTCGAAAGGCAACATGATCCAGGATCCCCGCACCGGGGATGCTTGGTACGAACCCCGAGGCATTTCGCACGTCAACCGCGTCACTATCAGACGTCAGACGCCGAACCGCGCCGTCAACACTTGTCTGCCGATAGCCGAAACGGGCAATGAATCCCGCCGTTTCATCCGGACGCTCGGACAGGAGCGTCACGCTATGAAGACGGGTTGGCGCGATAGATGTGGGCAGGGGAGTTGCGGCAGGCTGATCAACACCGACCAATTTGACGATCAATCCGTCCGGATCTTTCAGGCGCAAAACCGGCTCGTCAAACGCCCGTTTGGGCCTTTCGACCGGTATCCGCGCGTCCATAGCACGGGTCAGCCAATCGCCAATGCTGGCGGGAGGCACAGCAAAGGCGATTTCAGCAACCTGTCCGTGGCCGACACGCCCGCGCCCGCCGCTTTCCCATACCAGAAAGCTGACCAACGTACCCGGTGTGCCCGCTGCATCGCCGTAAAACAGGTGGAGCTGTTCGGCATCCTCAAAACCGCCGGTGCGCTTGACCAAACGCAGGCCCAGAAAGCCTGCGTAGAAATCAACATTGGCCTGCACATTGGCGGTGATGCCTGTCACATGATGTATGCCGGTGGTCATCGGGCGGTCCGTCTCCGCGAGGTATTGGTTTAGGAACCTGTGAGGTGTACCTGTCCCGACAATGCAGGACAGGGTGGCGCTTAGGTGTCAAGTGGCACTGTGGAATAGCTGGTGATCAGGTTTCGGTAATCCGGAATGTGGTTCGAGAACAGAGCGCCCAATCCTTCAATGTCATTGCGCCAATCGCGGTGCAACTCACAGGCCGCGCCAAACCACGTCACCAGTTGCGCACCGGCGGATGACATCCGGTTCCAGGCAGCATCACGCGTGATCGGGTTGAACGTGCCAGAGGCATCAGTCACCACAAAAACCTCAAAGCCTTCTTCGATGGCCGACAGGGCGGGGAACGAGACGCAAACTTCTGTCACCACGCCCGCGATGATCAATTGCTTCTTGCCAGTTGCCTTGACCGCTTTGACAAAATCCTCGTTGTCCCAGGCATTGATCTGGCCGGGCCTGGCGATATAGGGCGCGTCCGGGAATATCTCCGTCAACTCGGGCACGAGCGGGCCATTGGGTCCATCCTCGAAGCTGGTGGTCAGGATCGTAGGCAGATCGAAGTATTTCGCCATGTCGGCCAGTGCCAGCACGTTGTTTTTGAATTTGTCCGGATCGATGTCGCGGACCAAAGACAACAGCCCCGCCTGATGGTCGACCATCAGCACGGCGGCGTTTTCTTTGTCGAGGCGGGTGTATGGGGTTGTCATCTGTCGCTCCTTTTTCTCGCTTCTGGTCTGCCTGGCCTCGCCACGCGTGACACCAACAAACCCCTTCTAGAATAAGCGCCTTTTCAAAGGCTCGCGATGCGTGAAATACGATCCCCGCGTTCGGTCGTTTCGAACACTTTGCTTTTTGGTCAACGTGATCGAACCTGTTAAGATGCATGCAATCAGAGGAGATATCGACATGAGTTGGAACCCCGCCCTAACCCCCGGTTGCCCTGATGACACCGGAGTGGATGCCATCGAAACCCTGATCATCCCGCGCGCGCGGGATCTGGGCGGTTTTGAGGTCAAGCGGGCGCTGCCAGCGCCCAAACGGCAGATGGTGGGGCCCTTCATCTTTTTCGATCAGGCTGGTCCTGCCGAGTTTTTGACCGGGCAGGGCATTGATGTGCGCCCGCATCCCCACATCGGGCTGGGGACCGTGACTTATCTCTATCAGGGCGACTTCCACCACCGCGACAGCATTGGCACTGACCAGATCATACGCCCCGGCGCACTCAACTGGATGGTGGCAGGCAAGGGCGTAACCCATTCTGAACGCACGTCATCGGAAGGCCGCAGCGGGCCGCATTCGCTTTATGGCATCCAGACCTGGATCGCCTTGCCCGACGAACAGGAGGACATGGAGCCGAGTTTTGAACATCACGCAAAGACCGATTTGCCAGAAATTGAATCCGACGGGGTCGAAGCGAGGCTGATCCTTGGGTCAGCATACGGCGAAACAGCGCCCGCGACGATCTATTCTGAAACCTTCTATCTTGATGTGACCCTGATTGCTGGTGCGCGTTTCCCGCTGCCCGACGATCATGAAGATCGCGGCCTCTATGTTACTCAAGGGTCGGTCTCAATCGCCGGTCAAGACTTCGCCGCAGGGCAAATGATGGTGTTTCGTCCTGGCGATAGAATCACTGTTGCAGCAGGATCGCAGGGCGCGAGACTCATGGCATTGGGCGGGGCCACGTTGAACGGGCCGCGTCATGTCTGGTGGAATTTCGTGGCGTCTAGTCGCGAAAAAATCGAAGCCGCAAAGGAAGAGTGGCGCGCCAGCCGTTGGGGAGAAGGCCTCTTCGACCTCCCAATCGATGATCGAGACGAGTTCATTCCGCTGCCGGGCTGATTGCCCTACAAGGGAGCGGGTAGCTTGGTAACGCGCAAATTCGAATAGCGGACATGGCGTATCTGCGGCGAATCCGGCTTCTGAGGTTTTGAACATCGCTATTGTTGATGATGAGACCTTTAGAAACCATAGGAGGAGCACCATGAAACGCTACGTTGGAATTGATGTGTCACAAGAGCAAAGTGCCGTTTGCATTGTCGATGACACTGGCACGATCATTTTTGAGGGCAGTTGCCCGACCGATCCGGATGAGATTGTTCGAACCATTACCACGGAGGTTGGTGATGTTGAGAAGATCGTGCACGAGTCTGGCCCGCTGTCGATTTGGTTGACGCGGGAACTGATCAAGCGGGGTGCACCGGTTGTCTGCATCGATGCGCGTGCGGCTCACAAAGTGCTGTCTGCCCGGATGAATAAGTCGGACAAATCCGACGCGGTTGGACTGGCGCAACTGGCCCGCACCGGGTGGTATGGTGAGGTCCGTGTCAAGAGTGAAGCAAGCGATCAATTGCGCCTGGTGCTGTCAACGCGTGATAGATTGATCCGCATCCGGATGGATATCGAAGGGCAAGTGCGGGGTCTTTTAAAGGCTTACGGGATCCGACTTGGGCCGGTAAATGCCGGGTATAGTCGGCAAAGTTTCCGCGATCAGCTTGGGGTGGCAATCAAGGGAGAACCAAGCTTGGAGATGATCTTCGCCTCATTGATCGCCGTGCATGAAACCGTCTGTCTTGAAGCCACAGCGATTGACGCAAAGGTGCAGCAGCTTGCGAAAGACGCCCCACTGGCGCGGCGGCTGACCAGCATTCCCGGCGTTGGGCCGATCGTGAGCCTGAGCTTCATCGCGACCATTGACGATGTGGCGCGGTTCCGCAAAGCAACAGATGTTGGCGCTTATTTGGGACTGACCCCGAGGCGATATCAATCCGGCGAAACGGATTGGTCGGGGCGTATCTCCAAACGCGGTGATGGCACCATGCGCAAGCTGCTCTATGAAGCGGCCAACATCCTGATCCAACGTGTGTCGCGCTTCTCACCCCTCAAAGCCTGGGCCATGCGGCTTGTCGCGCGGAAGGGAATGAAGAAAGCCATCGTCGCAACGGCCAGAAAGCTGGCTGTCATTATGACACGCATCTGGCGCGACGGGACAACCTTCGCCTGGACCAAAGAGGAGCTACCTGCATGATATTGTCTTAAACACAATACGCCCGTCCGGGTGTAAAGACGTCCCTTCGGGACGGTGGCCGGATGACCTCGCCGTCGAATGTCGATGCGCCTGAACCCAGGCGACCTCGCAGCGGACCTTTTTGAGGCACCAGTCCCCGACGCCAATATGAGGCGGCACTGCCGACCTCGGAGAGAACCATGAACCCGATGAGACAGAAATACGCACTTGAATTAACAGCCGCAGATAGAGAACATTCAGTCAAAGTCAGCATTGTCCCGCAGAGCGTGAGTTTGCGGCGTCCTTGTTTTTGCAGGCGCAGCGAAAGTCCGAAATGACGAGCTGCATCGCAGCAGAGGTCGGGCCGGGTCAATGGCCGGTACGCCAAAGATCCCCTGCGGTCTCTTACGCCGCGTCCGGGAGTCCATTTGGCCAGCTTTCGCGCCAGTCGTGAATCCGAGTCAAGTGCAGCCGAGCCGAGGCCGCCGTCATAGCGGATTGCTCCACATTGACCCGGTCGAGATGTGTTTCCGAGACCAGTCCGCTCGGAGCGGGATCGTCGCTGCGCGAATAGACGCCAAAATCCCGAAGGCCTCGCCACACGAAATGCGCTGCTTCCAGAACCTGTTTCGTCTCGCCCTCGAGCACAGATTCGAATCGACGTGGCAGGGGGAAATGCGCATTCTTCAAGCGACTTCCCGTCGATGGCATCGGACCAAGCCTCTCTTCATGCAGGAGACCGATTTCCGCGATCGCTGGCACGTCGTGCAGCGCATCGAAGCAGGCGATGATACGGGCCCATTTTAGACATAGATCTGGACGCAATGATCGCTCATAGACCCAAGCCCATTCACGGCCCAATTGCCAAGGCTCCAACGCCGTTTTGATTGCCGCATCCATGAGCGTTTCGACCGAATTGTCGGCGCGAGAGATCCCGGCTGCCACAACCTGTGCTTGGAGATTCCGCCAGCCGATGATCCATCTGCGGTCACGTTGACTGGCGAGCCGAAGCAACTTAGCCCGATAGGGCAAAAGTTTTTTCGGATGGCTGGTCTGCGCCTCCTCGATCAATGCACGCCAGGGAATCTCCGCTGGCTCATTGTCGAAGTGGCTCTTGTCGGGCGTCAGCGCGTAGAGAGCACGAACCGCGACGATCCGCGCCCTCACCCCTTGTTTGCGGTATCCGGCGCCTTCTGCGTCAGCGCGCAATGCTGTTTCCAGCGGCTCTGGCATCTCGCCGTTAACTCGCCGGACCCAATCCCGCAGGTCGCCGATGTCAGGTCCGGGTAAAAGGTCGGGAAATTTCTCGCGCAGGATGTCGAGGGACTTGAGCCCCCGCAAGCATTTCGAGATTTCCCGACATTTGCGTGCCCGCATGAGAAAATCCCGTGCCACGCCAGTATCGATCTCAGCAGGGCCTATCGCTGGCTTGCGGGTTTCTGCAAACGTGTTGATCATCCGTAACCCGGACATGTGGATGTCGCCCGAGCCGATTAGTTTTGCTCGAGACAGGAGGGTTGGCCACGGCGAAAGACGGTTTGTGTGCAGCAGAAACGTATGGAAGACCGAACGATATGAGTACACGGTGAGGTCGAAATACCCCGCGAAATGCGTATCGAGCAGCGACAGTGCGTTCGTGTAGACTGCCGGATTGTCGATGTCGTAACCTGCATCGACAAGCTCCCCCAGCAGCCGTCTGAGAGATTTCACCCGCTTTCGGCTGGCGGATAGCGCCCGTGCGAATTCTGATACCTCGGCCTCGAGCGCTGGTGGCAAATGGACAGACTGTCTGTCTTTCTTTTTCCCGTCCGGCTTGGGCTCAGGTTTTGGCGTATACCGGTCAGGGCGGCGCACCCGATCTGCGGTGACATCGTCAGGCACGGCGACCGGATTGGCTGCGCGAAGCAAAGAAATTAGAGCCACGAGATAGATCCGCGCGCTACTATCCGAGATATTCTTCCGGAGCGTCTCATGATAGCACAGGGCATCTGCTTCGCTCAGCGGCCAGGTGCCCGAAGACGGGTGCTCTTCCAGAAGGCCCATGTCGACCGCAAGCTCGAACGCTCGCCGTGCGCGCAAGGCATGGTCCACTGGAATTCGGTCCAAAACCGTGGCAAGATCTGTCGGTAATTCTACGCGGAGTTTGTCCTCATCGTGGTATCTCGGCATGGAACCAATCTTCTCCAGGCCGAGAAACCCTGCGGCCAGCACGCGCGGGTCGGCTCTGAAACGGTCCATGGTCGCAAGCGCACTCCGTAGAGCGGAGCGCTTCTGACCGGGCAACGCGCGGTCCACGAGGAGAGCCCTGTCTCTCGTGATCTCCGACAATCGCAAACCTGGGAAGTAGTTCTCTATCATCTTTCGGTTCACGCCTTTGAGGCCGTGCTCCTTGGCAAGACGATTCAACAGGGTAAATGGGTCGTCACTCCACAGCCCTGCAAGCCGCACATGCCGGTGAAGGCTCTCGCGGCAACGCCGATAGAGGGTCGCATCGCCGAAGGCTTGGGATAGGTTCTCGTCCGGTTCGCTCGGGAAATGCCGCGAAAACGCGACCTCGGACGAGAGCACACTGCAGTCATGAAAGTCCTCCCCGATCGCCTTCTGGGTAAGGTCGAGAAACGCCAGAGCTGACGTGGTGGAGGCTGTGGGCACACTGCCGTTTTCAATCTGCTTCCGCAGATCAGAAAGGCTCTTGGGTTGATTGAAATGGGTCATGTTGAGTAGGTGGGGTTGTTTCGGGGAATAGGGAAAAGAAACTTGAATGTGGTTCCAGATGGCGACCGCTCGCATGGGTTCTCGTCATTCGCAGGGCGTCCGAAGGCTAAGACGGCGACCTGCAGCCATACGGCGATAGATTTCACGGCTGCAGGCCTTGATGCCGTAGAGATTGGCCATTCGACGAAAAGGCGAAGCAATTTTTGATTGAGCGTGAACAGCTCAACACTGAAAGGTAATGCGCCCCGCCGCTTGCCTGGTTGCGGCCGGATGCCGAAGGCCCCCCTCGGCGGATGCCGCGATGCCGCGTCATCTCTCGCCGGTTTCGATTTGAACCATGTCCACCAACTGTCTCGGATCATCGTGGAAGATCCGGATGAGCTCGTGGAGCCGGAGGGGTTTATCATGAATCAGCGGATGCATGCCTCAATGATCAAAATTCCCGTTTCTTGCCTTTTCGGATAAGTGGCCTTGTGGCAAGTTTGGTAGACGCCAGTGACCACTCCCCGTTCTTCCATGAAGATTGGCTCTGACGGCGTAGACCTTATCGTCGGGGATCGCCTCTTTCTCTCACGATTTACAGGCGCTGACGTCATTCAATCACTCCAAGGTTGGCCCACAGAGATTTCTTCCGTGCCGCCACTTGTTTCTTACAGCTTGTCTCAACGTCATAAGAAGCGATCTGCGTCGGCCTGAAGGCGCAGATTGAGATCAGAGCATCAGCCAAGAGATTTACTGCGACGCGTTCATGATCAACAGCTTCGTGCAGAATCTTGGTATCGATGATGTAATTCGTCGCCGCCGAAGAAACCTGCGCTCTATTTAATGGGTTTACATGACAGAGAAGTGTGTCGATCGTTGTGGGTGCCGTGCCGTGCCGAGTTGCTTCAAGATTGTCGCCGCCGTTCGGCGAAGATCATGGCGATGCCAATTCGATGTGCCGCTGGCTTTGTGCAGGGTTTCCTGGGTGCGATCCCAGTTGCAAAGTCGGCCGCGATTCGAGGATGGGAAGACGAAATCATCTGGGTAGCCTTCGACAAAACTGGGGAGGGAGCGAAGGAGTGCGACCGCGTCTTCAGAGAGAGGAATTGTGACCTGCCGACGCTTGGCCGAGCCGTGTGAACAGGGTTTTCTACGTGTCTTTACGGTCTTGGTCCAGGAGCGGGCGCGCAAATCGAAATCTTTGCGGCGAGCCGCCTCGACTTCTTCGATCCGCAAGAGCGTGAGGATAAGGAACCGTAAGGCGATCGGGCCATAGTCGTTTCGCGGGTCGAGATTCTTCCGAAGCCCCACAGGAGCCGGATGAACCAGCAGCGGCATCACAGCGACCAATTCATCTTGGCTCAACACTCGGCTACGCTTGAACACAATGGTAGGATCGTCAATCGAAGGATCCTGAATTGTTGCGAGGTCTGGAAGGCTGAGCTTTCGATCACGGCCGGCATTCTCTTTCATGAATCGACCGCGCCCCGACGCCCAGTCGAGCACAGGGCGCATATAGGCCAAAGCGCGGGCTGCGGCACCGTTTGCGGTCGCCTTGCCCTTCACCGGTCTTTTCGGCTTATAACCTTTAACGGTCTTAGAGAAGTCGGTCACGCTCAGCTTGGCAAGAGGCTTGTTCAACAGGGGGCAAAGACGTTCTCGATCGCTGCGCGCGCCTCCGGCTTCTTTCGTCCGAACCGGTTGTTGCTACGCCACATGGCCTTGGTGGGTGCGAAGACGAGCTCGGCTTCGTTGAGCAACGCACTGAGAGTCAAATTGTGGGCTTCGGCGTGAGCCTTGGCCAATCGGACCTTCTCCCGGGGGTCATGACCTCGCTTGATATTAACCAAGTGGTTCATGGCGATCGTGCGGGCCTCCTTTATCGAGGTCACGGGATACCTCCCGATTGTTATCTGTACCTTTTCCTCGCTCGACGTCCGTGTTTGGAGCGAGAAGCTCTTCATGTTCTTTGGCGTAATGCGGAGGACGAGACCTGTGACGGTTTTGTCCCGGATCTCGATCCGCCTGCTGGTGGTATTCTTGTAGCCTCGGACGAAAACGTCTGTGAGCTTGCGGGGCTTATTGTGATTGTCGGTAAACATTGGTGATCTCCTCGTGGTTTTCGAGGAGGAAGTCAGACCGATTGAAGATCCCCGGAAAGAATTTCTTCTGGGGTGGCGCTGGGGTGGCTAAATCGCTGCGCTTGGATGCGATGCGTGGCGATCTAGTGAGACACTTTGGGAGGCTTAGTATTTCGACATGGCGCTGAAATTATGAGATATTTTTGTCCTCCGCCGTCTCACCCCATCTTATTGTGTAGCAAGTTATAAAACGGCTCGGGCGGCATCATAATCCGCGTGTCGGGGGGGCAAGCCCTCCTCCGCTACCAACATTCTCAATTAAATCAGCAGGATGAGTGGGGTCATTCTGGCCCCCTCCCTGATGCATGCTGCGGGGCGGGCTCAGGTGACCTGACCGGCGTTGCGCGGGTTGAGAAAGATCGACAGGGTCATCAGGCTGAAGATGAACTCGTAAGGCTCCCATTTGGTCATCATCTGCACGCTCAGGATCACAAGCGTCGCGGCCACGGTCATGCGCATGTGGCGGATGCCGGGCACCGGAATGGCAAGCGCATCCGCGCCCCGGCGCACCGGCGCAAGCCGCGTATAGGCAAGCGGCAACACCAGCAGATAGAGCAAGATCACCACCGTCAGGCCGCTGCCGAAGACGGTTTTCACGAGTTTGACATCGCCAATCACCAGATTGTGCAGGTTGGTTTCCTGCTGGGCGTTGTGGAGCAGAAAAAAATCGCCCGCCTGCCAGTTGAACAGCCGGAAGCCCCAGGAGATTTCCTCGCCCGAGGCGAAGAGGAACAGCACCCCGTAGAACCCGGTCAAGAGCGCCGCCCTCACGCCGCGTCTGCCCCGGAGAACAGCGGCATTGCGAAACAACACCAGCGACGACAGGAACAGGCAAATCGCCGTGCCCCATTCCACCGGCCCGTCCTCAACCGCAAAACCAAGGCGGAACGGCTCGTGCAGGCCGGTGATGTAATAGATCACCGTGAACAGCAGCGTGGCATTGGCGAGGCCAAAGAGGAAACTATCGACAACGCTCAGGCGCGAGGGGGCGGTCAGGCGGACCATGGGGCATTTCCTTCTGGCTCATGCGGGCGCTGCCTGGTCAAGGGGTGCGAGGGGCCAGTCGCATGGTGAACGGCGTGGTCCGGCATGTCTAGCGGGGCACGTCGCGGTTCTGCGGCCCCAGAAACACCGAGGTGGCCAAGATGGCAAAGACAAGCTCGTAGACCTCCCATTTGCGGGGCACATCGAGCAGGCCGATGATCACGCTGCCAAGCACCGCAAACCCCGCATGGCGCACGCCCGGCAGCGGCGCGGCAAGGCTGTCGGCCAGGGTGCGGATGGCCCGCACGCGCGGATATAAAAGCGGCAAAACCACCAGATACAGCAGGATCGCAACGGTCAGAGGCCCACCAAACACCGCCTGCGCCAGCCGCAGGTCGCCGATCATCAGATTATGCAGGTTGGTCTCCCCCTGATAATTATTCCGGGCGAAAAACTCGCCGCTCTGCCAGCCGAAAATCCGTTGGCCCCAGGAAATCTCTTCGCCCGATGCAAAGAAGAACAGCGCCGCATAGACCAAGGTCAACGCCATTGCCCGCCACTGCCCGCGCCGATGCAAGCCAAGCGCGTTACGGACAAGAACACAGCCCGCAATCAGCAAGAACACCGCCGTGGCGTTTTCAACAAGGTGATCCTCGGCGGCAAAGCCCCTGTGGAAATACGTCGGGTCGAGCAGGGCGATCACAACGCTGGCCAGCAGCGTCGCGGCGATCAGGGCCATAAGCATGCGGTCGATGGCCTCGGCAGTCATCGCATCGCCTTTCCTGCTGTTCAGGTGGCGGGCCAGGTGTCGATCGCCTCGATCGCCTGTTCGGCGGTTTCGACAAAGCGGAACAGCTCAAGATCCTCGGCGCTGATCGTGCCGGCCTCGGAGAGCGCCTCCCAGTTGATGATCGAGCGCCAGAATTCTTCGCCAAACAGCAGGAACGGCACCCTGTTCATCCGGTCAGTCTGAATGAGGGTGAGCGCCTCGAACATCTCATCGAGCGTGCCAAAGCCGCCGGGAAAGACACAGATCGCCTTGGCGCGCATCAGGAAGTGCATCTTGCGGATGGCAAAATAGTGAAAGTTGAAGCACAGCCCCGGCGTGACATATTCATTGGGGGCCTGTTCATGCGGCAGCACGATATTTAGCCCGATCGACGCGCCCCCCGCATCCGCCGCGCCGCGATTGCCCGCTTCCATCACGCCGGGCCCGCCGCCGGTGGCCACCACATATTCGCGGCCATAGCTGGCCATGGATTTCTCGGTGATCAGCCGGGCGAATTTACGCGCCTCATCGTAATAATGCGACAGATCCGCAAGGGTTTTGGTGCGCGCACTGGCCTTGTTTGCGGGCTCTGGGATGCGCGCGCCGCCAAACAGCACCACGGTGCTTTCGATGCCGCGTTCGTTCAGGATCATCTCGGGCTTGAGCAATTCAAGCTGAAGCCGCACCGGGCGCAATTCGTCGCGGCACATGAAATCGGGGTCGGCAAAGGCAAGACGATAGGCTGGCGCGCGGGTTTGCGCGGTATCGGGCACCTGCTCGGCGGTGGAGCGGTCGGAATGGGCATCGCGGAACTGGCTCAGGCGATCGTCTTTCATGATGGGCTGTCCTTGCTTGGGTCTTTCCTTTCAGGCGTATAGGGTTTGCCCGAGCAAGGGAAGTGACAGAGGTGTGACGGATGACACGACGGGGCGATATTTTACAGGCGGCGGCGCGGATCAAACCCCATGTGCGGCGCACGCCTGCGGTCGAGGTGAGCGGGTTTGGTCTGGCCTATCCCATCGAGATGAAGCTTGAGCAGATGCAGCACTCTGGCAGCTTCAAGGCGCGCGGGGCGTTTAATACCTTGTTGAGCGCGCAGGTGCCAAAGATCGGTCTTGTTGCGGCCTCGGGGGGTAATCACGGGGCGGCTGTGGCCTATGCGGCGGCGCGCCTTGGCCATGACGCGCGGATTTACGTGCCTGATATCGCGGGCCCGGCCAAGATCAGCCTTATCCGGGCGCAGGGCGCCGACCTTGTGGTGGTGCCCGGCGCTTACGGCGAGGCCGCAGACTGTGCCGCGCTCTATCAGGCCGAAACCGGCGCCATGCAGGTCCACCCTTATGACGCAGAGGCCACGGTGCTCGGGCAGGGCACGGTTATGGCCGAATGGGAAGAGCAGGGGCTTGTGGCAGATACGGTCTTGATGGCCGTGGGCGGCGGCGGGCTGATTGCCGGGGCTCTGGCCTGGCTTGAAGGTGCGCGCAGGGTGGTGGCGGTCGAGCCGGAGACATCTTGCGCGCTGCACGCCGCACTGAACGCAGGCGCGCCGGTGGATGTGGATGTGTCGGGCGTGGCGGCCAATGCGCTTGGCGCGCGCCGGATCGGGCAGATTTGCTTTGATCTGGCGCGGGCGCAGGGGATTGAAAGCCTTCTGGTCAGCGATGCGGCGATCACCGCCGCGCAGGGGGCGCTTTGGCGCGAGACGCGCCAATTGGTCGAACCGGCGGGCGCCACCGCCCTGGCGGCGTTGATGTCGGGCGTCTATCGCCCCGCACCGGGCGAGCGGGTGGCGGTGCTTGTCTGTGGCGGCAATATTGCGCCCGATCCTTTTGGCGAGGACTGAAATTGCCGAGACGGCAGGATGCGCTCCGCGCGGGCGTATTGTCAAGTG
>Ga0209345_10003316_pt1 | contig 16708 bp, 17 predicted proteins | sample Cruoilmetagenom7_FD_187294 | JGI IMG/M metagenome (GOLD analysis project Ga0209345, IMG submission 187294) | Oil polluted marine microbial communities from Coal Oil Point, Santa Barbara, California, USA - Sample 7 (SPAdes) (version 2) | ecosystem: Environmental > Aquatic > Marine > Oil seeps ...
TTCGCGCCGTTTTCCGTGTCCAGGTCAAACAGGTCGCAGAGCGCCTGATACGGCGCGGCTTTGCCGACACTGAGCTTCCGGAACATGGAGAGGGCGTTCTTGGCCTGAGTAAAGGTGAAGCGGACAGCGCCATCATCGCGGATATATAGATTTCCATATATCAAATTTCACTGCGTTATCGGTCGGAATCCTCGACGACGTACTACAATGTACGACTTACTCGGTTTCCTCCCTCTGGCCTTGTGAAATTTAATATCTGAAAATCTATAGAGCAGGTAATACCGCCCCAAGGGATTAACATTGGAGGATCGTTTTTCCTGCGGCGGGTTTTTGTGCTGCAAACAGAATATCACACCGGGCTTCACGATCTAGTGCCAGGCAGCTCTCGCACAGTCATTTATAAGCTTACCTCTGCTCTCAGGTAACCGCTATCCTCAGCATCTTTTCAATGTACGTGTCTTTGTCTTCCTGCTGGAAGACAACGTGTCTCTCCTCGAACTGCTCTTTCGTCATGCCTCCATCCCACCATCCGACTTCGGGCAAACGGGTATTGGAAACGATAAAGGAGTTCAGTGTTACCATTGAATCCTGTGACCGTAGATCGTCTTCTATGGATTAAATAGTCTTGTAGAACGTGATCTTAGGGTCATCAGGGCCTTTCAGGTTGAGCAGGCCTTTTGGATCGATGAAGTTGATGTACTGTTTTTCATCAACAAGAAGCCAGAGAATGAAGTCCGGATAGAAGTTCCCTGCTTCGAAGAAACCGATTCCTCGGCCCCGAGACATATTCCGCAGCAGGTAGAGCTCTTTGCCCTTTAAAAAGTCCTTGTTCTGCGAGCAATGCTGCTGGAGATCCAGAACGAAGTCCCGCTCACCCTCGTTCAAGGGCACGGGCTTCACCTCAATGACATCGCTGTTCATATAGACCAGCGGCTGGTAGAGATGCTGTCCGAACATGACGGCGGTAAGCCCCTGAAACTCGACGTTGCGCAGTTCGCCCTTCTCAATGATGCCCTTGATCTCTTCCAGCTTGGTCACGATATCCTGTCGCGACTGGTCGATGAGGAACAAATAGTCGTCGATGAAGTTGGGGTCGTCTCCGGTGAGCGTCCTGTATTCGAGATAATCCTTCTCAAATTCGGCCTTACGGACCTTGTAGAACCGGTCACAGTATTTGCGAAGTAGCGTGGATGCAATCTCCTGCCACCGGTACGCCTGCTCGAATGACCGCGCTTCCATCCCTTCCTGCGGGATGTGGAGTACATACCAGCTATTGTCAGTGAGGAGTCCCGGTATCCTGTCCATACTCAGGTTCAGGTTGTACCAGGCTCGCTCGCTCTTAAACATCTGGAGGTCGAAATACAGCCCCTCGACATCAAGGAACGCCAAGTGGTCAGGGGTGAACCAGGCTTCGTTCGGCGCGGCCGTATCGAGCGTCGCCTGGCCCCGCACGCTGGCGAGAGCTTGAATCTTTGGATACCAGTCCACAACAATGCGGCTTTTCTTAAGGTGTTCGTCCGACGTGTCGAGCGTGGGCTTCGGGCCCTGCTTCTTGAAATCGATGCCTTCCCTGAGACTGATTGTCTCCAGCGGTTTCTTGCCGAGATTCTTGACAACCGGCAGGACAAACTCTATGCGTTCCTCATTGGCCGGGAGTCCCTCGTCCTCCAGATATTCTTTGAATTGCCGCATATAATCGGCGTGGATTCCGAACACATTCAGCGTCTCTAACCGCTCTATATCTTTGGGAGCATTGAAACCGACGATGCGATGGCTTCTCTTGAGGCAGAAATCCAGTCCCTTCAGGCGAACGCCGCGGCCGAAAAGCTGGATAATCTGCGAGCCTTCCTTCTTGCCGATATTCATGAGCCCTATTGTGCTCACGCGCCAACTCGACCATCCCTCGGAAAATTTCTTTGAGCCTATCAGCACGTTCAGCGTTGAATCACCCGAATTAATGCTACGAAAGAGCGAATCCGAGAACTCACTGTCTGTGACAGCCAAGTCCTCCGGGTGTTCCTCGCAGAGCTTGCACAGACCCGATGGATCACCGACGTTGATGAGTCCGAAAGGCTCATTGTCCTCGCCAATATGCAGGGCAACTTCGCCTTCACCGCCTGCCTTGAGTCGCCGCACGTGCAGCGCTCCGGACACTTGTGCGTTGAAAAGTATCGCCAGGATTTCCCGGAACGTATGCTCCCCGGAGAACCCGAGCTGTCCGATGTAAGTGAAGGCCCCGGCAAAAAGCTCGCGGCCCCTGGAATCATGAAGACCTGAACTGCCGCTGAGCAGCATGTCGAGGTGGCGGATGCTCATCTCGCGATTCTTCACAAAACGAGCAAGGAATAAGAGGATGTCTACTACGTCCGAAACATCCTTATTTCTTGGCTTCTTGGTGACGCTTCCGCCTACGAATATCCAGAGCGGCTTCTCGATCAGGAATCGTCGCAGTTCTTCCTTTCTGCCCTGAAACAACTTCTGCTGCTGGTAGAACGCCAGGAGGCAAGCCGTCAAATACCGGCGGCGGTGTTCTTCATTCAAGTCGTCTTCCAGGTTGAGGATACGGTACTCCTTGCCATAGCCGTCGCCGTAGAAGTACTTATAGGAATAGTCGAAGAGGATGCACTTGGCGTACTCATGGGCCATTTCCTTGATGCCGCTTGCCTTCATGGCCTGGCCGAAGGTGGCGGAGTACTCGAAGGAGAAACCCTTATCGCATAATCGGTTACGCATCTGCATCCAGTGGCCGACTTCCGCACCGCTTGTGCCTCGGTGACCTTCGTCCACCAAGACAAGGTTGTTGCCTTCGAAAGCATCGATGGATACGGTCTTCTCACCGGTGGTTTCGCGCAGTTTGTGGACGTCTATAACTTGAATGCCAAATTTCATGGATTTTGATTTGTCAAATAATTCTGAATCGAAGCCGGAAAGTGAAAATTCATCAATTTGCTGAAGACTTAAGCCCTCATTCGGCGTAAGCAGAATCGTCCGGTTAATGTCGCTCTCCCGGCAGTTCAGCTTCTGATAATGCTGGTACTGCAGGATGTTGACGTGCATGATGAGCGTCTTGCCTGAGCCGGTGGCGCTCCAGAAGGCAAGCTTTCGCAGATCCTCCGGCTCGTATGGCCGGATTTGAAGGTCCGTCGGCAGGCCTGTGGCGGATAGCTTGCCTGGAGCATTCTGCTGGGGCGTGTCGCCTTCGTTAAAACGCTTTACGTAAGCGTTGAGGTCGGCCAAAAGCTTCTCGGGATCACGGAAGTAGCGGTCCAGGTAAATTTCCGTGAAGATCAAACAAAGATACTGGAAGTACTTGGGATACAGATTCTGGCCATCAGCGTTTCTTTTTTCCGTGATGCTTTTCCAGTGCCGGACGATGTTTCCGTCGTAGGCCAGAAGAATGTCGTTCGGCAGTTCGGGCCGGTCGTAGACAAGCTTCAGGCATTGGTGGAAACGGGAGATACCATCCTCATTGAAGCCCTCGAAATCAGGATCACGAAGGTGTTTCCCCATGTCCTCGAAGGTGGCCACACCAAACAAATCGAGCATCCAGTTAGTCAGAACCAGCCGGTGTTCGAACTTGATACTGGGAGACCGGGAGGCTGAGCCACGGTGAATCCGTTGTCTGAGAGCCATTAGCAAACCTCTCCGGACTTCATGATGCTATAGACGAAATCTCGCGCCCTTCGGGCAATGTTCAAAGCCTCATAACAAATCGCCTGATCCGGCATGGCCTGGGGCAGTGCGGAGTAGACGGGATACTTTGAAGGTATATATATGGTATCCATGAGATCCATCTCATCTTCAGATATGGGCGGCGTGATGTCATGATCGGCAAGTGCACCGACCAGTTCCCGCACACTGTGCGTGCGCAAAAACGGGAGATCGTGTTCAATAATAACCGCCTTTAAATATTTCTCCACCGCCTGTTGAGCGTTTTGGAGGCATGCATTCAGGTGGCCATGGTCCATGGACAGCGCCGAAACGTCAAGATTCTCATCGGCATAGGAAATCCATATGCGCGTTTCATCCTTCATAAACCACCTCGCCCTTTTCAACTTCCTTCAGAAAAGGCCCCTGTTCCGGATTCGGGCGGACAGGAATAACATCCAGAGGTATCATTCGGGCGATATTCCGAAGTGTTCGACGATACTTCCTGGCAAGGGGATAATAACCCTCTTCCGAATCCTGAAACACGGCGATATCCAAGTCATGAGGCTCGTCTGAAGTCACGAAGGACCCGAAAATCACCACCCGCCGCACTTCGGGAAAACCGGATAATCCGGCGATTATTTCTCTCTTCACCATTTCTTTGGTCTCTTCGGCGATGTTCATATTTTACCTCCATAAATTTATCAGACATCCTTCACATCGAACATGAGCTGTTTGAACTCCTCTTCAATAAGCCGCACCTTGTAGCGCGGCTCCACGCCTTCCTTGTCCGGATCAAGCGGCACGTTCATGAGGTTGTTGTCGCCGTTGACGTAGATCACGTCGAACTCGGAATCGAGCGTGTTGTATTGCTGCTTTTTGAAGAATTCATCCAGCGCCTCGTTGGATTTTTGTCTTTGCCTCATAATTTGCTCTGCGTCCTTTGCGGTTAAATCTCGAATTTTTCGCCAGATGACAAGTACCTTTTCACCCTTTGGGTTCTCGCCTTCGACCACCTGGAAGTCGCCTGCCTGCGCCATACCTTCGTCTTGCGCGACAGGCAGGCTGATCCTGTCAATGTGCTTTTGTTCAACACCTGGAAATTCTCCGAATGAATGAGCAGACCATCACATTGTTCATCAATATCTTCGATTGAGGCAAGAAGCTTTGCTTTGAATTCTTCATCAAAGAACCTGGTGTCCAGCACTAAAAACGGATTCGCGTTCAGGAACTCCACCGTCAGCGGTTCCGAATACGCAACTGGCGTATCCTCGTCAAGCCTTAGTTGTCCTTTCTTCTCTTTGATCTCGTCGATGGCAAACAACCGCACCCATTCCTCCCGCTGAGCATCGTTGGCGGCGATTTCGGGATAAAGCTCATCCGGCACCCGGTCGAGGGTCACGCAGTAGTTGGTCTCGACCACGAACTTCTTCTTAAGCCAGAGCTTTTTCTGGAAGTTCTCGATCTGCGCAAGGAAGTCGATGATCTTATAGGCGATTCGACGGATGACCTTGATCTTCGAAAGGTACTGCTCCACGCGCGGTGCGGATTCTTCCTCGATGTCGTCCAGCCGCATGACCTCGTTCTTGATGTAGAAGTCGAGTTCACGCCTGAGGAAACCGCCCAGGTCCTTGTGGATGAAATAATCGAAGGTGTTTCGCCGGAAATAAAATCGCCTTCGTCGTAGTAGCGGCTGAAGAAGCTGTAGAGATGGTCATAGACCTCGTTCTCCAAAGCTGCGACGTCCACCGCTTCCTCGGCTAGCCTCGCCCGGAGTTCCTTGACCTTGGGAGATTGCTCCGGGTCCATGCCGGCTGCATTGACACCCTCAACGACCTTATACAATTCCTTCTGAATCTTGGCCTTGTCTCTCGACCTGTATTCACCAAACACCTCCCTGACCTGGGGCATAAGATCACTTTCCAGGAATTGGTTGATCTCGTCGCGCCGCGCGTTCATGATCCGGTAAATGCCGAAGTCCAGATCGGCCTGATCAAGCTGAAACAGCTCGGCGAGTTTAGTCTTTAACTTTTCAAAAGAGTTCATAGGTTTCTTCCTTTTTTTGCCACAGAGGACACAAAGATCACAGAGATAATTTTGTGAGCCAGCCCCCCTCATTACTACTACTAAGTAGTGTAACTTAAATAGGCATCCTTCATCAAAGCACAAAAGTAGTTGACACTTTTTATTGTCATTTCGAGGAGTGAAACGACGAGAAATCTTATGACCGAATGTTTAAAGATTTCTCGCTTCGCTCGAAATGACAAAAAGTGTAAACTGGGAAATGAAGGATGGCCTTAAATATCGTGTTTTTTTGTCTTGACAATGGGGTCCACCTCAAAGCTGATCACTGCTCAATCTTAACAAAATTTTAGCCTCATCGCAATCAACTCGTAACAAAAAATGAGCGCTACCCCGGACACGGGGAAGTATCAAGGACACAGAAAGAGGATCGCTGACAGAATGACCCGTCTGTATACCGGCAGTGGGGGTGGGACAGAAAAAAAGGAGGGTTGATCTAGGCAAGATGGAAGCATATCTCGGAATTGCCCTCGCAATTCAGAGACACCTTGATCAAACATCAGAATGTGAAGATTATGTCCAACTGTATCCGGTCTTCATCCTTCTTCCCATCCTTGCTTTCATCCTCTCGCTCGGTGAGAAAGACCGTGGCCCTGGCTTGAATGTTATCCTTGAGAAAATAACGGCCTTGAATATAGTGCCCCTTATTATTGGTACCGCCGCCATGGAAGTCCGAGTCAACGAAGACCGCTGGAAAGGCATAATCCTCCAGTTCCTGGTAGAAATATTTTCCGTACCAATCTCCCTTTTTCTTCTTCTTTCCCACAGAAAACCCGGCGATCCATCCTGAATCCTGGTCATCACCTGAATATGCCTGTAGTTTTGCAGGGTCGCTGTCTCCGGGGTCAACCCCTTTCCTTATAAGCCTGTCCACATCTGCATCTCTGTTTTGGATGTAACTCCCAAACACTGAAAACGGCGCCGGCAGGACATCCTTTACCTTCAGCTTTGCGCCGAATTCCAAACATCCGAATTCATTTAGAAGCTTCTCCTCGTTGTCGAAGATCAGTTGCTGGCTATGTTTGTGATTGTACCCCAGGAATTCCGTTTTGTCGCCCAGCACACCATCCGACCATGTGAGTTCATCGAGGTTGCAAAAATCGTAATAGGTGCCTGCGAGTTCAAGTTTTATGGATTTTGCCGGCTTGATTTTGATGCCTAATTGATAGACGAGCATGGTGGGGTCCCTGTCGGTATCCTTTACATTCAACTCCTCGATAAACCACTGACCGAGGTTTGAGAACACCTCTACTCCATCAGCAACATCAAATTTGAGGCTTTCGGAAATCCCCTCAGGGTTGACGTCAGAATCCCAGACCAGGGAGGTCGTAAAGAGGGGGTTCTTCTGTTTTCCACCGGTGATCTTCAGAAAACCCAAAGGCCTCCACGAGGCGTAGGCCTTGTCGATAAAGATATCCTTGCCTCTCGCGTGTCCGTCAAAACTCTGGTTTGTGGTGTTTTGATAACCGGACCCGGAGGCCAGCCTGAACCCAACCTCTGTGGTCTCCGTTGTTTTTGCCTTGATTCCCAGGCGAAGGCGAAAACGCTCACGATTCCTTGCATAAACATCTTCCCCCTCATCTCTCCATTGTGTGTCATGACGGAGCCTGAGGTCCCCCTTGAACTCCATTTTTTCCAGAACCTTTAAGATGTGTTTCTTGTGCTTGCCCCCTTTAGCTTCTCTGGCCTCCTCTTCACTGATGACCCCCTTTTCCTTTAAGATGTCTGCCAAGTCGCTTGCCCTGACCTCAATGCCGGTCAAAAGCGCAAAAAACATACAAAGCAATATACATAATCCTAATTTTCTCATTCTTTTCCTCCTGGTTTAGATTGGTTTAGATTTGAATTGGTCTACATATTTGATCCTTATGAAAAACAGAACAACAGCCTGCTGAGACATATAATCACCTCCTATGCAATGCCATGCGGCAAGTAACAACCTACTGACAACGTAGATTAGGACGAAGATGTTACAGAATGATTACGACTTTGTTAATCTTTTGTTACAAGCTGTGCGGTTAACTCGACTTTGGCCATTTTTGATCAATGTTAGTTCTTTTAAGATAAGGCTATTAAATCAATAGGTTAGGAATAGACAACGTCATCCGATTGACCTGATATGACTGAACCCCTCCCTGATGGTTCGATAAGAGGACAGAAGAGTTAACCGCATAGTTTGAACTTTTTTGGAGACAGGAGGGGCGAATTTCCTGCCAAGCTTCATCACATCTTAACCCATTCGTAATCAAATCGTAATAAGACGTCTGTATATTAAAAACCAGTCAGCATCGGGGAAAAGCATACAAAGGAGGATTTGTAAGGCAGTGAAGTATGACATTGTTGAAGAAGATGGCTTCTTTCTTATAAAGATATCAGGTGAGACCAGGAAGAATGAAGCCGTTATGGCAAAGGGAGTTCTGTTTTCCTATCTTAAGGAAAAAGGTATTAAGGTGATAATGGACATGAGGGAATTAGAGAAATTTGAACCGATCACTCTTGTGGGGATTTTGAATGGTATCAGAAAAGAGGTCAATCTTTTAAGAGGTATAGATTTTAATCAAACCTTAACCCGATGGTAATAAACTGCAATGGAATAAAAACATGATGAAATTCCTTCTTGGATTATCAGTTTTAATAATCCTACTTTTTATGGGTAGGTGTTACTACCACACCTGTAAAAAGACTGCCGATGAAATTCTACATAAATAGTATCTGAACGAAAAGTACTCTGTCCCGGCAGTGAGGATGGTTTAACTTAATTAGTGTCTGGCCGAAAACTATCTGACTGGCTAAATTTGTTATATTTTTGAAGATTTTTTGTAGATGAAGTTTTCAGCGATCAGCGATCAGTGGTCAGCTTTCAGCATATATACAACATCACAACATCAAAAAAACTGATAGCTGAATGCTGATAGCTTCCAAGTCTTCGACTAGAATATAACCATCCAGCTCATTGATAATTCAGAGCATAAAGAGTTTTCGTTCGGGCACTAATTAACGCCCTGAACGGAAAAATCCTTTACAAACTCCATAGATATTGGTAGGCTAACGTCAAGTTGGATCAGTCCAACTGAGCCTTATCCATCATCCCGCTACTCATCAAACGATTCTTGCCCAAAACTCGGCTACTTCTACAACTCAAACTTCCATCCTTATAGACGGTGGGACAAAGGATAAGACTCTATACGTTGTGAAAGGACAATGAACCCTAAGTTGGGAGGCTTGACATGCTTCAAATTCACAAAAACATTGTTCTTGATGAAGATCAGAAGCCAGTAGCCGTTCAGATTCCGATTGAGGAATTTGAACGCTTGGAAGAGGTTATTGAGAATTATGGCTTGGCAAAGCTAATTGATGAAGTGACCGATGATGAACAGCTCTCATTGCACGAGGCCAAAAGCTTTTATGGAACTTTAAAACAAGATGTGGAAGGTTGAATACAAAAAGCGCTTTTTGAAAGAACTTTCAAAATTACCTGAAGACGTCCAAGCCCAGGTAGAGAAGACGGCCTTTGAAGGCCTCATATGTGTGAATCCATTTGATCTCGGATACTTTGAACAAATGAAGGGCTATCCAGGTAAATACAAGATCCGAATCGGTCAATACAGGCTTGGCATTACAATAGATAAACAGAAAAAAATGATAGTTTGCAACCGAATTGCCCATCGGAAGGACATTTACAGGGTTTTCCCATAGCCGAATCACATTACCTTACTCTTCCAGTAGACAGCTAAACGCTGTTGCGGAAAAGCCTGTTATTACGGGACCACTAACCTATGACTACTGCTATCAACATTGAAAATTAAAATCTGAGTCTGAGTCTGAGTCTGATCCAGAAATTGGAAAAATAGCAATTTAGAAGCCTTGAACAATGTAAAAGAACTCATTCAAGAATCGGAATCTACATCAAACATGCTTGCATCGTTATAAAATTCATTTCATTGAAAAAACCGTCAACTGTATGCTCTTTTTTCATGGTTGAAACTCCTAGCCAAACCGCCCGGTGATATAGTCTTCGGTTAATTTATGCTGAGGATTGGTGTTTACGGCAATAGCCCGTGCGATACACAGCCTCTGCTGCTGACCGTCTGACAAACCGGTGCCGGGCTGTCTCAAACAATCCTTCACTTCCCCCCATAGACCTGATTTTTTTAATAATGATTCAACAAGTTCGTAGGTTTCATCTCTGTTCTGAACAAATCCATGAATCCTTGGTCCATATGCGATGTTATCATAGATGGATTTTGGAAACGGGTTGGGCTTTTGAAAGACCATGCCTATCTGAGCCCGCAGAAGGACCACGTCTATGTTCTTGTCGAAGATGTTGAGACCGTCGAATCGTATCTCACCTCTCATGAAACAACCTTCTATCGTATCGTTCGTCCGGTTAAAACAACGTATGAAAGTGGATTTGCCGCATCCTGAGGGCACTATCATGGCAATGACCTCATTGCATCCAATGTCTATAAATAAGAGAACATTTCACACAATCGTAACACAATTGTAATATTCTCGTAACATTCGAAATATATGTTTAAAGTTCAAGTATTATTTGGTTCTCTCATCATTGTGTTGCACACATTATCAGGGGTTGAATAAACTCTAAAGGAGGAATAAATGAATAAGGCACGATATGTTTTGATGATCATGTTGGCTGTAAGTCTTTGGATCTGCGGTATTTCATATGCGGACACAACATTGAACGGCGCTGGAGCATCCTTTCCGTATCCCGTGTATTCCGCGTGGGCATTCAAATATCATAAGGTGAGCGAAATAAAACTCAACTATCAGTCCATCGGGTCGGGAGGAGGCGTGAGACAGATTGTCAACAGGACAGTGGATTTTGGGGCATCCGATGCGCCCCTTCAGTCGGATGAACTTCGAAAAAATAGGCTGTTGCAATTCCCGGCAGTTATTGGGGGTGTTGTGCCGGTGGTGAACATTCCGGGTATTCAATCAGGAAAATTAAAACTCGACGGGAATGCCATTTGTGGAATTTTTATGGGAGAAATACGATACTGGAATGACGGGAAGATCAAAGAACTCAATCCGGAGTTGCATCTGCCGGATAAAAAGATTACAGTGGTACACAGGTCGGACGGTTCGGGTACCACTGCAATATTCACGGATTACTTGAGCGGTGTATGTTCTGCATGGAAAGAGAGGGTCGGTGCGGGCAAGGCTGTAAAATGGCCTGCCGGTATTGGCGGCAAAGGTAACGAAGGTGTGGCAAACTATGTAAAGCGTGTGAAGTATTCCATCGGCTATGTTGAGTTTGCCTATGCGAAACAGAACAAACTCACACATACTCTGCTGAGAAATCCCGCAGGTAACTTTGTCGAACCGGCTTTTGAAGGTTTTAAGGCCGCGGCCGATTCTGGTAACTTTGACCCGGAACAAGACTTTTACCTCTGGCTCACCAATGCGCCGGGCCGAAATGCATGGCCCATAGCAGGCGCAACATTTATTCTCCTTGCAAAGGAAAAGAAGAATTCAAATGCCGGTGTGGTAAGATTCTATGATTGGGCATTTAAAAAAGGGGATGAAACGGCTGAAAAACTGATATATATTCCCCTGCCGGAGTCATTGAAGAACAAAATAAGGGCCTACTGGAAGTCCCATGGCATATACTAGAGTTTCCCGGCGTTCAAAGAAAAACCCAATTGACGTAACATTCTCCATGGTCTCAGGCCTGGCATCCCTGTTAATAATAGCATTAGTCTTGGGGATACTCTTCATATTGATCTCCGAGTCATCTCTCGCTATAAGGAGGTTCGGCATATGGCAGTTTATTTCTTCAACGGACTGGAATCCGGTCAGGGAATCATTTGGGGCGGCGACCGGGCTCTTCGGAACAGCGGTGACAACAGGGTTGTCCCTTCTAATAGCCATACCCGTGGCTATCGGTATAGCCATATTTATAACCGAGATAGCGCCAAACTTCCTTAAAGGTCCGATCGGTGTCGCCATAGAACTGCTGGCGGCAATACCGAGCATCATTTACGGTATGTGGGGGCTCTTTACCCTGGCGCCTATAATGGCGGATAGAATAGAGCCTGCGCTTCAAAAAAGTCTCGGCGGGTTCCCACTTATCGGTCTGCTTTTTAAAGGCACGCCGATGGGTATAGACCTTTTGACCGCCAGCGTTATCCTCAGTATCATGATCATCCCCTTTACTGCAAGTATCTCAAGGGATGCATTTAATCTCACCCCCGATGTTGTTAAAGAATCCGCTTATGCCCTGGGGGCAACAAAATGGGAGGTAATAAAAGATGTGGTAATCCCCTATTCTAAACTGGGTATCTTTGGAGGAGTGGTCCTCTCTCTCGGGAGGGCATTGGGAGAGACAATGGCAGTGGCGTTCGTCCTGGGAAACAACCACCAGATAACCGCATCTCTCCTTGATGCCGCGGCTACCATAACCGTTACCCTTGCAAATGAATTTACCGAGGCTGACACTGATATATATCTTTCATCTCTATTTTACCTTGCCCTTATTCTATTTGTAATGAGTTTTATTGTCCTTGCTGCAGCAAAGTTTCTTATTTTAAAAGCAGAAAGGGGGCCGTCACAATGACCTGGGAGCATACGAGGACGAGGAAACTTAAGAATTATGCGGCCCTTACCCTCTGCTCCTTTGCCGCCTTTGTCGGTCTCTTCTGGCTTGTATTTATCCTCTGGGATGTCTTTGTCCATGGTATAGGCGGGCTCCATATCAGTCTCTTTATTAACGATCCCGCTCCTCCCGGCATTGAAGGTGGCGGTTTAAGAAACGCCTTTGTGGGTCAACTGATAATAACCTTCTTCGCCACCTTAATAGGGGTTCCCATAGGGATATTGGGCGCAACTTTTTTGGCAGAGTATGCCAGAGGAAAGAAGATAGCAAGGCTGATAAGTATGCTATCCGACATAATGGTCAGCGTCCCTTCTATAGTAGTAGGGGCATTTGTGTATGCGATAATCGTGAAACCTTTCGGTCATTTTAGCGGCTGGGCCGGGGCTGTGGCCCTGGCGATTATAATGATTCCGGTTGTTTTGAGAACCACGGAAGATATGCTCTCCCTTGTGCCTTGGACACTGAGGGAAGCCGCCTTTGCCCTTGGCGCCCCCTACTATAAAGTGATAATACAGGTTGTATACAGGGGCGCGGCCACGGGGATCATTACAGGGATACTACTATCAATATCGAGGGTTGTAGGGGAGACCGCACCCTTACTCTTTACATCCTTTAGTAATTCCTTCTTCTCCGTAAATATGAACGAGCCTGTTTCATCCCTTACGGTAACGATCTTTCAGTATGCAATGGGTCCATACGATAGCTGGCATAGCCAGGCTTGGGCAGCGTCACTTATGATAACTCTTTTTGTGCTGGTACTTACAATCCTCGGTAGACTAATACTCAAATGGAAAGAGAATAAAGGATGAACAAGATAAACGATACTGTCAAGATAGAGATAAGGGGCCTTCATTTCTACTACTCAGGCATTGCCCATGCATTGAAGGATATCTCATTCTCTATGTATAAAAATAAGGTTACTGCGCTTATCGGTCCTTCAGGTTGTGGGAAGACTACATTTCTCCGTTGTCTGAACCGGATGCACGATCTTTATCCGAGAAATCGCTATGAAGGGGAGATATGGATGGATGGCGATAACATCCTTGAACACGGTACGGACCTCATAGGGTTGAGAAGCAAGATCGGTATGGTCTTTCAAAAGCCTACCCCCTTTCCCATGTCAATCTTTGAAAATATTGCATTCGGACTGAAGCTCATGGGGATAAGGAAGAAAACTGAGCTCGCCCAGAGGGTTGAAAAAGCCCTCAAGCATGCTGCTCTGTGGGATGAGACAGAAGACAGGTTGCGGAAATCGGCCCTTTCCCTTTCAGGGGGGCAGCAGCAAAGACTCTGCATTGCCAGGGCCATAGCAGTGGAGCCTGAAGTCATCCTGATGGATGAGCCTTGTTCAGCCCTTGATCCCATTGCCACCGGGAAGATAGAGGACCTGATAGCTGAGCTTACGAAGAAATATACCGTCATTATCGTAACCCACAATATGCAACAGGCAGCACGGGTATCTGAACATACAGGATTTTTTATGATGGGAGAGTTGGTAGAGTTTGATAAGACACAAAAGATATTTACCTCCCCTTCCAACAAGATGACAGAGGATTATATTACGGGACGGTTTGGATAAGAAGCGAGACAACATAACTTATATAGATTTCCATATATTAAATTTCACTGCGTTATCGGTCGGAACCCTCGACGACGTACTACAATGTACGACTTACTCGGTTTCCTCCCTCTGGCCTTGTGAAATTTAATATCTGAAAATCTATAGGTTTCGGTACTTCTCCTTCCGACTGAAATGACAAACCGGAAGGCGTAAGGCGTAAAAAAGGACGGAAAACCATGGAAAGGCAATTTGAAAGGGAACTGCAGGATTTGAGGAAGAACTTGCTCAAGATGGGTACTCTCACTGAGGAGGCCATTGCAAACGCAGTAAAATCCCTGGTGGATAGGGATTCTGATCTGGCACGAAAGACGATCGAGTGTGACTGCCGGATAGACGGGCTGGAGATGGATCTGGAAGAAAGAGCCATCAGACTTTTGGCCTTGAGACAGCCCATGGCCCGGGATCTCAGGTTCATTATAAAGAGTGTGAGGATAATATCATGTCTGGAAAGGATCGGTGATCATGCAGTCAATATCTGTGAAAAGGCACTGGAGTTGAATAAGGAGCCCCCGTTAAAAGAATACATAGATATACCGAAAATGACGGAAGCGGCTCAAATGATGTTAAAAAATGCGCTCGACGCCTTTATCAATGAGGATACGGACCTGGCCTTCAGGGTATGTAAAGACGACCAGATTATAGATGACCTGGATGACCGGATATTGCGAGAACTGTTGACATATATGATAGAAGACCCAAACACTATAACAAGGTCCATACGGATTATCCAGATATCGAAATATCTGGAGAGGATCGGTGACCTTGCCACCAATATCGCTGAAAGCGTGATCTACATGGTTGATGCTAGGGATATAAGGCACGGGGCTTATCTGGAGGACACCTCCCAATAAATAGTGTCCGAACGAAAACTGTCTTTTTCGCCAATCTCTGCGTCAGATAAAAAAGATAGGGGGTTTGCGACAAGGCTTTACGTATAATCAGTAACCGAATACGCCCCCCCGACAATTTGTAGCTCATAATTGAGTTTTAAAATTTCTGATATATTCCTGCGGTTAAAATTTTGATCTTCCTTGACCTTGACGAAAAATCCTAGTTTTCGTTCAGACACTAAAGATTTGGATTCATCGATAAAAGATGCTATTATCCCATGTAAGGGACGGGGAAGAAATAAAAGCAAAACCAAGGATGTGGTATGATCAGAGAAAAGATCTTGGTTGTGGATGACGAGAAGGACATCATTGAATTGCTGAAGTATAACTTGGAGAGGGAAGGGTTTCGGGTAATCCCATCTTATAACGGAGAAGATGCATTACGACTGGTTCGAAATGAGTCCCCTGACCTGGTAATTCTGGATCTCATGCTTCCAGGGTTGGATGGGCTGGAGGTTTGCAGAATCTTGAAAAAAAGAGAGGAGACGAGTCATATCCCCATCATCATGCTCACCGCCAAGACTACGGAACCGGATATTATCGTCGGGTTGGAACTGGGGGCGGATGATTATATGACCAAGCCCTTCAGGGTGGGGGAATTGGTGGCCAGGGTCAGGGCTGTTCTAAGGAGGGTCTCTCACCCCGGAGGCTACGCCGGAAAACTGGTCGTAGATCACCTGACAGTGGACCCTGCTAAATACCAGGCTACCTGGAGAGAGGATCCTCTAGACCTCACCACTACCGAGTTCAACCTATTGTTCTTTCTGGCCCAGAGGCAAGGACGAGTGATGACCCGGCAACAGATACTCGATGGCGTTCTAGGAGATGATGCCTTTGTGACAGAGCGAACAGTGGATGTTCATATCCAAAGACTCAGGAAGAAACTGGACGATGCTTCTTCCTATATCGTCACCAGAAGGGGCATAGGCTATATGTTCCAAGGGGATGCCCTGGAAGAAGGTGTGTAAGAGCATGCCAAGTCTCAAAATTGTATGGAAACTCTTTCTGGCACAAACCTCACTTATCCTTATCTCTCTCCTAGCCATCGGCCTTTACGTCGGTTTTTCCCTCAAAGGTTATTTTCTTGAACAGGTAGTTTCTCAGCTCAATACCAGTGCAGCCTTGGTCCGAGACTTTGTGCGCGAGGATTTCACAGGGGAGAGGAGAGATCGTGTTGATCCTCTAGTTAAAAGACTGGGCAACGAAATCCACAGCAGGGTTACTGTCATGGACCACAGAGGAACTGTGTTGGGAGATTCTCTGGAAGATCCGGCAAGGATGGAAAACCATGGAGATAGACCGGAGATAAGAGATGCCCTCAAGGGAAAGACAGGGAAGAGCGTCAGGTACAGCGAGACCCTCGATATGGAGATGATGTATCTGGCGCTGCCGATCACGATCGATGACCGGATTACAGGGTTCGTCAGGGTCTCTCTCCCTTTGAACGAAGTGGAAAAGAGGGTTCTCCATATCTATGAAGTGATCGGCTGGGGCGCTGTCGTTGCTGTTCTTACGTCCTTAATGCTGGGGTTTATCATTGCCAGAAGGATGAGTGGGCCGGTCATCCAGATGACTCAAGCGGCAGGTAAAATAGCTGGAGGAGACTTCTCCGAACTCATTCGAACAGACACCACCGATGAGATCGGGGATCTGGCCCGTTCCTTCAATATGATGAGCCTTGAGCTTCAAGATAAGATCGAAACCCTAACCAGGGAGATTGGGGAAAAGAAGGCTATCCTGAGCGGAATGATCGAAGGGGTCATAGCTGTCGATCTCGATCAGCGGATTATTCTCATCAACTCAACGGCTGAGGCGATGTTCAATATCTCTTCCCACAGGGCATTGGGCAGG
>Ga0209345_10003317_pt1 | contig 16707 bp, 13 predicted proteins | sample Cruoilmetagenom7_FD_187294 | JGI IMG/M metagenome (GOLD analysis project Ga0209345, IMG submission 187294) | Oil polluted marine microbial communities from Coal Oil Point, Santa Barbara, California, USA - Sample 7 (SPAdes) (version 2) | ecosystem: Environmental > Aquatic > Marine > Oil seeps ...
CCATACATTGGCCTTCGCGTCTCAGGGCGATGAAATTCGCATGGCAACGAAGGCCAATGTATGGGCCCATGCAATTACAGATGTAACTTTATTAAAATCATGTAAAGCAGGTGATTTTGTATTTATTGAAATGATTTAAGCATGTAAACTACTTATAGCACTACCTCACACGGAACGGTGACTTAATAGTTAAAAATGGATTTAATAGTTATTAGCTTACAATGCACTGACGATTTAGAAGTAATCAAAAGAAAGGTTAGAACAGAACGCATCACTGCACTGAAAAAAACAATGGTTTCTTACCTGTTAAATTCATAGTTTTTTATAGATATCAACTACCTGAATGAAACATCAACAAAATCAAACACAGTCGCACTTTATGTGTAAACATTATTTTTATTATCCGCATTAAGCCTAATAATAAAAACAACACCTGTTTTGTTTGCTTGCCATACCCACCTTCGTGGGTATGGCTAAGCTGATTTTTCTGGTTTCACATCTTGATAAACTTAATATTAATAGTTTTCGCGATAGTGTTTTAAGAAGCGATCCATTTTTTCCATTACCCCATCCATGTCTTCGCGACGCGATAAAAAAACTAGTCTGAAGTGATCTGTCTTTGGCCAGTTAAATGCCGTGCCCTGCACCAATAAAACTTTTTCCTGTTGCAACATCTGCAAAATAAATTTTTCATCATCATCTATTCTGTAAATTTCAGGGTCTAGCTTTGCAAATAAATACAGTGCACCTTTAGGCCTAACACAGCTCACACCTTCTAACTGATTTAGCATCTTCCAGCTATAGTCCATCTGTTCATACAAACGACCACCTGGAGCGACTAAATCATTAATACTCTGATATCCCCCAAGTGATGTTTGAATGGCATGCTGACCTGGCACATTTGAACATAAACGCATGGAAGCTAATAACTCCATACCCTCTATATAATCACGCGCATGATCCTTATCCCCACTAATCACCATCCAGCCGGCACGAAAACCCGCTACTCGATAAGCTTTTGATAAACCATTAAAACTAATTATTAACAAATCTTTAGTCAATGATGCCAATGCTATATGCTCAGCTTCGTCATATATAATTTTATCGTAGATTTCATCCGCAAAAATAATCAGGTTATGCTTTCGAGCAATGTCAATTAAAGCCATTAAGGTTTGTTTTGTATACACTGCACCTGTTGGATTGTTTGGATTAATAATCACAATGCCTCGTGTTTTGGCTGTGATTTTACTTTTTATATCAGCAATGTCGGGCTGCCAGTCATTTTCTTCATCACATAAATAGTGTACTGGCTTACCACCTGAGAGACTCACGGCTGCAGTCCATAATGGGTAGTCTGGTGCGGGAACCAACATCTCATCATCATTATTTAGTAGTGCCTGCATCGACATTACTATTAACTCACTCACCCCATTACCTATAAAGATATCGTTCACATCGACATCAGGGAAACCTTTCTCCTGGCAATATTGCATTACTGCCTTACGTGCGTAATACACACCCTTAGAGTCAGAGTAACCCTGGCAATTGACCAAATTACGCATCACATCCTGAATAATTTCATCCGGGGCACACAGGCCAAACGGAGCCGGGTTACCAATGTTTAATTTAGTAATACTGTGGCCTTCTTCTTCAAGGCGTTTGGCTTCCTGTAGAACAGGGCCACGAATGTCATAACAAACCTGAGCAAGTTTGTCGGATTTTAGTATGGGGGTCATAAAATTTTTAATTGTTCATAGGTATTTAAGTTATGCCATCATACAATCTGTAATTTTATATATAAAGTAATTTTAGAATGAATATAGTATTAGTCGATAGTGGGCAGCTTGCGGGTGATTTTGAATTTCCAGCCATTAACTTACCCAAGTTCGCATGGTTGGAATATGTTGAGCTACCAGCAGATGAAGTTGGTGAACGTTGTTGGCGTTCGGACATTATTGTTAGCATTAATACGCCTATTAGCGCCGATGTCATTAATGAAACGTATAAATTAAAACTTATTATAGCTGCTGGCGGGGATAGCCAACATATCGACAAGCTAGCAGCTAAAGAGCGTGGTATTACAATTTGTAATGTGCCAGGCCTGAAAGCCGATAACCCGCAAGATGCTCAGAAACTTTGTGATCAGGTAGTCGCCAATATACATGCCTGGTTAGATAACGATCCTATTAACGTAATTGATTAATCGTTCTAAATGAGTATAATTCTCATTTAGTACAAAACAACCTTAAAGAAACAAGCAATGAATGACTTATTAGCCACATTATTAGACTGCCCCAACCTGAGCTTACGTCTGCTGGATTCAAAAACAGGCCGTTCGGTGAAAACAGTAAATCACGATCAGTTAAAAAAAATGTATACTGATCAACAAGTTAACTGTTTAAAAGACTGTGGAAACATGAGCTGTCAGAACAGGGCTTTTGAGGGATAATACTAGTTAAGCATTATCTGCCAAAGCACGGCAACAGATTCGAAGGAATATTTTTACTTTCTTCTAGCGCGTACCGCTTCTGCTAACTCTCTTAATAAAACTTCAGTTTCTTCCCAGGCGATACAGGCATCCGTTATGCTTTGCCCATAAGTCAGGTTATTTTTATCATCTACATTCTGACGACCAGCCACTAGATGGCTTTCCAGCATCACACCTACAATATTTTTGTTACCTGCTTTTATCTGGTCTGCAACGTCCCTGCAAACATCGATTTGACGGTTATGATCTTTTTCACTATTGGCATGTGAGCAATCAACCATTAAATGCGTATTTTGTCCGCTAGCCTGTAGCTGCTCTGTTGCAAATTTTACATTTTTGGCATCATAGTTTGGTGTTTTACCACCTCGTAAAATCATATGGCAATCATCATTACCTGTTGTAGAGAATATAGCCGAATGCCCTTGCTTGGTTAATGACATGAAAACATGTGGTCGAGAAGCCGCTTGAATTGCATCTACCGCAACTTTTAAACCCCCATCAGTGCCATTTTTAAAGCCAACCGGACAAGATAAGCCCGAAGCTAATTCACGGTGCCCCTGACTTTCAGTGGTTCTTGCACCAATTGCACCCCAGCTAACCAGGTCTGAAATGTATTGAGGGCTGATTAAATCTAAGTACTCAGTGCCCGCGGGTATGCCCTGATCGGCAATATCTAGCAATAGACTACGAGCTTGTCTCAGGCCATGGTTAATATTAAAACTATCATCTAAATGAGGGTCATTAATTAAGCCTTTCCAGCCAACCGTTGTTCGTGGCTTTTCAAAATAAATACGCATAACAATACAGAGATCGTCTGACAACTCATCTATTAAGGGTTTCAGGCGATTAGCATATTCGCGACCAGCTTTAGTGTCATGTATTGAACAAGGGCCAACAATAACCAGTAAGCGATCACTTTCATCGTGCAATATTTCATGAATAGACTGACGCGCACCGTGTACTGTATCAGAGGCAGCATCCGTTATGGGATACTCCCGATGCAACTCTTCTGGTGGTAGCACTTCCTGTAGCCCCGAAATCCGTAAGTCGTCAGTTTTATACTTCATGAACATTCATTTTAGTTAATTGAATCAGGCATTATATATGATGATTGCGAACACATAAATAAGGAGAGCAGTAAATCACGAGCTAAAATTTCGTTTTATTCAAGGTTTGATAACCATTCATTCAATTGCTGCAAATTATTAAATTGTAAATCGGGTTTAACAGCATCTAAATCCCAGCTCTGTTCAAAACGCTTAATCCATACTGCATCTACACCAGCATTTCTAGCGCCCTGTATATCATGCAGCGGGTGATCACCCACATGAAGTGTCTGCTCAGGGCCTACACCTGCTCTCTCCATAGCTCTCATAAACATCGCCGGATCCGGTTTGGCTGCCTGCACATCCGCAGCAGAAATCTGAAACTCAAAATACTCGGACAAACCTGTTTTACTGATATGCGCATTACCATTGGTTAAAGCAACAAGTGTATATTTCTTTTTTAGTTCTGATAACACTGGAATCACATCATCAAACAGATTTACTTTTTGCCGTGCCTGATAAAAGACCTCAAAAGCCGTTTCCACCCAATCATCCGTATCATCAAATTCATTCGCTAGCTGTTTCAGGTGCACACGACGTGCTGCTGATAAATCATTGATTAATGCGGGTTGAGTTTGTAGTAGCTGTTTACGCATTAAACGCAATTGCTCAGCATCATATATTTGCGTAATTTTAGGTTTAAACTCTGTTAACCAGGAGTACAAAGCTTGCTCTGCCGATAATATCGTGGGCATACACGGCCATAGCGTATCATCTAAATCAAAACAAATTAATTTATACATTGAACTGCTGGCACTTAAAAATGGATATTGTTTAAATTACTGCGCGATAACAACATAGGCAGGTGAAGAGAATGCTTTTTGAAATTCATCTAATAAAACTCTAGCCTGATCACGTTGCTCAAACTTACCAACGCGAACATTATATTTTATCGCACCTGAGCTTGATACAAAAGAACTCACATAAGCATCAAATTGCTTAGCCGAAAGTTTTTCAATAAAACTATTAGCATTTGTTTCACTGGCAAACATGCCTGCTTGAATTGAATAAATTCGCTGACTTGATGTCCCGTCATCATTACCTGGTGTTTCTGTTAAACTTTTAAGATTACCAGGTATTGCTTTATTTTCTTTTACTACTATCTCTTTTTTTGCTATTTCTTTTTTGGCTGTAATCGTTGTTTCTTTTTTAATTACCGCAGCTACAACTTCTTTTTTCTTCTCATTTTTATTAACTTTTACGGCATCTTCTATCTTTTTAACGTGTTTTTTATTTTCAACTACCTTTTTTAGCGGAGTCTTCTTCTCTATTTTTTTAACTACTTTCTTTTCGGGTTTTTTTTCTATTTTTTTCTGTGACTTTTTATTAACTTTTTCTTTTTCAACTTTTTTAGGGGACAGCTTCAACTTTTCATTGGCCGTTTTTTTTGGGTTTTCTACCAGTGGAACTGCAGGCTGCTCTTTCTTTTCTATCACAGTGTTTTTTTGAGTTAACTGACCTGGCTTATCCGCAGAAAATAAATTCTTACCTCCAAGATAAAAACCTGATAAAAAAACTACGATTATAATACCCAGAAAAACAAAACCCAGTTTTTTTACTTGATTTTCATCGACTACAAATGCTTTCATTTTTATCTTATTCTCAGTTTTCAAATACTTAAATTATGAAATTTTCTACATTAAGCAACTGTTTTATTTACGACAGTCCATTGAAGTTAAGTATTTTTGTAATTGTTTAAATAAAGAAAGATTAACCGCAGCCATTACAGACCTTGGGCTTAGTGTTTTTTTAAACACTTTATCACCTCCGAAGGTTTTAGCACAGCCACCTGCTTCACATAAAATCAACTGCCCTGCCACATAATCCCAGAGTTTTTGCCCCCCATGAATGTAAATTTGACAACGACCTGCTGCCACCCAGCACCAATCCAGGGCACCAGAACCAAAATTACGCTGTGACGCATAAGGTTGATCACGGGAAAGACACCCGCGCATTTCTGGTGTAAGACGCTTAAAGTCGACCTGTGCTGTACACTGTTTTAACAATTCTCTTTCTGTTTTACAACGTAATGGTTTGTCGTTTATCCAGGCTCCTTCACCTTTTATAGCACTAAAGGTCTCATCCCTGTTGGGATCATAAATTACACCCAACACGACTTCATTGTTGATAACCAATGCAATAGAAACAGAAAAAACGGGGATACCACTGGCAAAATTACTGGTGCCGTCTAACGGGTCCAAAACCCATAAACCTTTCGCATCGGAGTCTAGCTGGGCTTGTTGCTCAGCTTCAGTCATTTCCTCCCCCAACACGTTATATTCAGGCCAATGCTCTTGCAGGCTAATAACCATGGCTTGCTGCATTGCAGAATCAGCCTCTGTTACTACGCTGCCGTCCTGTTTAAAACTATAAGCCACCTGGTTATAGCGAGGCATAATTTGCTCTGCAGCATGTTGCTTAATTATGTCTATAAGTTGCTTTAAAATACGTTTCATTAATAGATAGAGTACCGAGCTCTTGTTTAAATATTTTTAGTAAATAATGCGATTGACTCTACATGAGCCGTATGTGGAAACATATCCATTACGCCGGCATCCTCAAGCGTATAGCCATACTCATGCACAAGCACATGTGCATCACGGGCCAGGGTAGCAGGGTTGCACGATACATATACAATGCGTTTGGCCTTTAATTGACCGATATATTTCAACATTTCCATGGCTCCTGAGCGAGGTGGGTCGAGAAGCACCTTATCATATATTTGACTGACCCCGGCTTTATTTAGCCAAGGCTCATGGGAAATATCCTTAGATAAATCAGCAGCATAGAACTCAACATTTTCAATGTTATTTCTCCGTGCATTTTCTCTGGCTTTTATCACCATACTCGTGGTGCCTTCAACACCTACTACTTCTGCACATTGTTTTGCCATGGCCAGGGTAAAGTTACCCAGCCCACAAAACAAATCCAGTACTCTATCCTGTGAGTTAAGCTCGAGCATTTGTATTGCATTACTTACCATAACCTGGTTAATTTCACTGTTTACCTGAGTAAAATCATTTACCTGAAATTCAATGGTGACCTGTTGGTCTTTTAGGGTATAACTTAATGCCGACGGACCTTCCGGCCACAATGCTGTTATGCTATCTGGACCGGCCGGCTGTAGCATAACTTGCAATTCATATTGTTTGGCAAACTCTATTAAATGCTGCTTATCGCTTTCAGATAATTCTTCAAGGTGGCGAAGCACCAGTGCTGTTTTTGTATCATCAACGGCAATTTCAATTTGCGGAATGCTCTCTCTGGCCTGCATTTTCATAATGAGTTCTGATAAATCAGTAATATGCAGCCCCACTGATTCATGCAGCACAGGGCAATTATGAATATCTGCGATAAAGGAGTTACCTTTTTCACGAAATCCCACTAGCACTTTTTCTTTTTTATACACGTACTTCACGCTTAAACGAGCTTTTTGCCGATAATGCTTCATCGGTCCTCTCAAAGGCGGCAGTATATTTTGGGGTTGCACCTGTCCTAGATGTTGAAATTGCTGCATTAGAGCATCTTGCTTACTACTTATCTGCGCCTCGTGCTCCTGATGTTGCATGCTACAACCGCCGCACACCGTAAAGTGCTCACATATAGGTTCAACTCTATCAACTGAAGCCTTTAAAACATTAACCGCACGGCCTTCATCAAACTTTTTACTTATGCGACTATATTTGAACTCAACCACTTCACCAGGTAGTGCAAAATCAACAAATACGACTTTCCCGTCATGATGAGCCACCCCCCTACCCTCAGGGCTTAATGATTCAATCGTTACTTCTACCAGTTCTTCTGGCAGGCGAGGCCTGCGCTTTCTTCTTTTTGACATATAGATAATTCTTCAGTTTTTATAAATGCTCTTCTGATGCATGCATGTAAAACAATATTTTTCGTGCACATCTGAAGCAGCTCCTATATTAAATGTACTAGGCGGGGAAAACCCCTGTAGACAGATAGCGATCTCCACGATCACAGATGATAGATACAATTAGCGCATTTTCTACCTGCTCGCAAAGTTTTAATGCTGCCGCCACTGCACCACCAGATGAAATTCCACAAAAAATTCCCTCTTCAGCTGCTAGTCGACGAGTGATATCCTCAGCGTTCTGCTGTCCGATATCAATGGTAAGGTCTACTCTACTTTCCTCAAATATGCCGGGTAAATATTCTTTCGGCCAACGTCGAATACCTGGTATTTTTGAACCCTCCTCAGGTTGTACACCTACCACCTGAATTCCTGCATTTTGTTCTTTGAGGTAACGCGAGGTTCCCATAATTGTGCCTGTGGTACCCATCGCGCTAACAAAATGGGTAATTTGCCCCCTGGTATCACGCCAAATTTCAGGCCCTGTTCCTTCATAATGAGCAATCGGGTTATCCATGTTATTGAACTGATCCAGTACTATCCCCTTGCCTTCTTCTTGCATCTGTAAAGCCAGGTCACGAGCCCCCTCCATGCTTTGCTCCTGAGTTACACTGATTAGCTCAGCCCCATAGGCCTTCATACTGGCACAGCGCTCCTCGCTCATATTATCAGGCATAATCAGCACCATTTTATAGCCTTTTATCGCCGCGGCCATGGCCAGGGCTATGCCGGTATTTCCACTGGTTGCCTCAATTAGAGTATCCCCTGGCTTTATATCACCCCGGGCCTCAGCACGTTTAATCATGCTCAGAGCAGGACGGTCTTTAACCGAGCCTGCCGGATTATTCCCCTCCAGCTTGACCATTACAATATTATTATTCGGTACCATGCGCTGTAGGCGCACTAATGGAGTATTGCCGACAAAATCCTCTAAGGTCGGGAAATCTTCTGGATGCATCATATAGTCACTTTCTAAATTAATTTTTATAGCAAAATCTGCTAGAATCTACCCTATAACCATAAAGTTTAAGGAAATTCTGGACATTATCACATATTTCCATTAAATCAGTGATACGTTGTAGACAACATAAATGAATTTGAAACTATACCTCACAGGTTTGCTGCTTTTTTTACCCCCCAGTTTATTTGCCGCTGATTCCGATATGCCACTTGCAATGCTTGGTACTGAAGCCATGTATCTTGATGAAATGCCTGTTGTCATTTCTGCTACCCGCCTTTCTCAACCCCTTAATGAATCTCCTGTAGCAACAACCGTAATTGATCGACAGATGATAGAGGCTACGGGTGCACAGACCATACCTGACATTCTCAGATTAGTACCTGGTTTTACCGTGGGCTACCTGAATGGAAATCGTCCGGTTGCGACCTACCATGGGCATAGTGATCGTTTATCTAATCGCATTCAGTTAGTCATAGATGGCCGCTCAGTTTATTTACCTACTTTAGCTGGTGTTTCCTGGTCAGACCTGATCATAAGCATTGATGATATTGAACGCATAGAAGTCGTTCGTGGTCCCAATGCTTCCACTTATGGTAATAATGCTTTTTTAGCTGTAGTTAGCATTACCACCAAACACGCATCCCAGGAAACTGGACACTCTTTTAAAGCCACTGCAGGCTCACATGATACTGCTGATGCAATTTATCGTTTCGGCGGTCAATCAGACAATTTAGATTATCGCGTTTCTGTGGGTACCAAAAACAATTCGGGCACTGACCTGCTAAATGATTTCACAGAAACTGACACTTTTAATTACCGGCTCGATTATCAAATAAATTTATCTACCAAGCTTTACTACTCAGGAGGTATACAGGACAGTGTATATGGTGATGTATTAGAGTCGACAGATGATTTAGACAATGATGTTGATGTAACAACGGCTTTTCAACATTTAAAGCTTGAGCATAGCTTTGATAATGGCAACAGTTTATCTGTACAGTATTACTACAACTACACTAAAAGCTATATCTCTGAGTTTTTAACGACTATATCACTTTCATCATTAATACCTGCTCTCGCAAATATTGATGATTTTGATGTATATGATACTTTCGATCTGGAATCAGAACGTCATGATCTGGATATCTCATATTACTACAGCCCATTAGACTCAATACGCCTGGTTTCAGGTGGCAGTGCACGTGTAGATAAAGTTATCGCAGATAATGTTTTTGATCCGAATACTGATAATTCGCTTTTTCTTTACCGCTATTATACGCATGGGGAGTTTAGCTTAAGCGATGACTCTCTTATTAATGCGGGTTTTATGTATGAAAAAAATGACATATCTGGCTCCGATTTCGCACCTAGACTGGCTTTAATTCATCATTTAACAGACCAGCATACTATTCGCTTAAATGGATCCAGGGCCACTCGTACACCCACTATTTTTGATGAAAATGGCTATGTAGCGATAGAGCAACAACTCACTCAGGATGGGGGCCATCCCCTGAACAACCTTCTACTGGAGAGCATACTGGGTGGTGACATTCTAAACGACACGTTTATTTTCACTTCTGGAGATGTTGATTCAGAGGAAATAACATCTCTGGAGCTGGGCTGGATGGCACAGCTACTAGACAATAGCCTGGTACTTGATTTTAAAGCTTTCACCGATAAAACTGAAAATTTAATTGCTGAGGTTGAATTTAATGGTGATGTTCCTACAGAAAATATAGATGATCTTTTTGGCATAGATAGCGAAGCCAAAGACTATGCCAATACATCGAGCACCCGAACCAAAGGATTTGAATTTTCCGGTGACTACAGAATTTCAGAAGATTTACGAATTTTTACCTATTATGCCTATGCAAAATTAGAAGCAAAATCCACCAATACTGAAATCACAGCCGATAGACAGAGACGAATCATTGGCCGCCTCGAAGAGTCAACCCCAAGGCGAAGTTACGGTGCCTTACTGATGAAACAATGGGATAATAACTTAAACACCAGTCTGTCAATTTATCACGTTGGAGATATGGACTGGTTAGATCGAACTCATGACCGCATTAATCCAAACCAGTCTCATAGAGACCGCTCAGCAGAGAAATATACAAAAATTGATTTGGTACTACGTAAATCCCACGATACTGCTAAAGGTAAAATAGACTACTCACTCATTCTACAAAATCTTGGCGGTACTCATTTCGATTATACTCGTACTAATTTTACAGATAATACTCAACAGACTGTAGATATCCCAGGAAGCGAACAGGATCGTAGAGGATATTTTGAATTATCCTTTAAATTCAATTAATAACACACACTTAAAATTTAGCACTACTAATAGGAAAATAATTCGAAGGGAAAAATGCAAGGAATGAACTTTAATAGCAGAACAAATTCAAGGATACTATGTGGAAATAAATTACCACAAGTCTTTGTGTCTGCATTTTTTTTATTTCTACTAAGCTTACTACTGGGCTTACTGCTGGCTCTTTTTTCCGCTCCATCACATGCCCTTACTACAAATAAAAAAGTACTCATTATTCATCAACAGGCCCACGGTTTCACCCAGCAACTTATTAAACAATTAGAACGGGACATAGCAGAAAGCGGATTTGAAATCGACAAAATGACGCTTAAACATGGTCATCTTGATTTGTTAAAAATAAAAAATCATAACTTAATAATTTCTATAGGTAGCCAGGCGACAAAAATTCTACTGCAAGAAAATATAAAGAAGCCTATTTTAAGTGCACTGATACCCCGGCACATTTCAATATCACTACGCACTGAGTTTCCAGATAAGAAAAACTGGAGCAGCCTACTTCTAGACCAACCCATTGAGAGACAGTTTAACTTAATAACAGCTGTAATGGGTGCACACAAAAACATTAGCACTCTTCTTGGGCCTTATACTAAAAATTTAAAAAAGGCACTAAATAGAGCTTCCTCTAAAACATCTCATAATATTGACATAAAAGAGATTGAAAACACCGACCAGTTAACAGCTTCATTAAAATCACTAAATCGTACTACAGATGTACTGCTTACACTCCCTGACCCTATTGTTTATAACAAAACCACTATGCGAGGTATTTTATTATTAGCCTATAAAAACAAACTACCTGTTATAGGATTTTCTAAATCTTATGTTAAAGCAGGGGCACTAGCTGCTATCTACTCTAAGCCAGAGCAAATCAGCCAACAAGCAGCTCATATAGCAAGAATATTTCTAGCTAACAATAGATTCATACATGAAATTTATTATCCTGATGAATTTTCTGTTGCTTCAAATAAGAATATTGCACGTTCTCTAGGTATAAAACTCGCTACCAATGAAGCCATTATTAAACAGATAAAAATGGCCGAGGATAAGAAATGAGAAACTGGGGTATTAATAAACGTGTTATGTTTTTAGCATTACTGCCTACTCTGCTAATTACACTATCGCTTACAACTTATTTTAGTTTTAGTCGGTATGCGTATATTGAAGAATCATTACACATCAAGGGACAACTAATTGCTGACAATCTATCACCAGCAAGTGAGTATGGTGTATTTGCCGGTAATCTGGATATTTTAGAACACTTAATAAACAACACACTACAGGAAAATGATGTTACTAACATAACCATCAGCAACAAATATAATGACCCCCTAATCAGCCGAACACGGAGAATACTTACTCCGCAAACAATTCTGCCTATTTTCGTCACAACTAAAGAATTTAAGTATACGGCTAAAATTATTAGCAGCACTGTCAATCTTTCAGACTACGATGAAATAGTGACAGGCACAACTGGAGACACCATTGAGCCTAATGTATTGGGATATGTACATGTGACTTTAAGCAATCAATCAACTCAAGTTCAGCAACTAGATAGCTTAATCAAAGGTTTCCTCATTACCTTTGCGGGATTATTTGTAACGGTATTTTTTGCTATCAGCATTAGCCGTAGTGTTGTCACACCTATTCAACGTCTAACTGATGCTGTTAAAAAAATTGCTCAGGGGGAGCTTAAGACTCGCATTAAAATAGACAGCGGTGGAGAAATAGGCTCACTAGAAGAAGGTGTAAACAAAATGGCTAGTGAAATGCAACTCATCAGAACCGAGTTACAGAGCCAAATTAACAGTGCGACAGCTGACCTGAAAAAAACACTTGAAGAGCTAGAAATCCAAAATATAGAAATTGACCTGGCTCGTAATCAGGCAATCTCTGCCAGCAATATAAAGTCAGAGTTTCTTGCCAATATGAGCCACGAAATTCGTACACCTATGAATGGTGTAATCGGCTTCACAGAACTACTTGGTAAAACAACATTATCTGCTGAGCAAAATGACTATGTTAATACTATTCGTAGCTCAGCTAGTAGTTTATTAACCATTATTAACGATATTCTTGATTTTTCTAAAATGGAATCAGGAAAGCTTAACATTGAAAATATAAATTTTTCTTTAGATGACGTAATGGATGAAATCATAACCATGTTTGCACCAATGGCTTATCAGAAAAATATTGAGCTAATATATCATCCATCTATAAAACTACCAGAAATGATTTCTGGTGATCCTTCACGTATAAGACAAATACTCATAAACCTAATTAGTAATGCAGTGAAATTCACTCAAAGTGGCCATGTGATTATTCGCGCATTAATAGAAACACAACCCAATAAAAGCGAACTCCTTCGGTTCACAGTGACCGACACAGGAATGGGCATGGATGACTTAAGTAAGAAACGCTTATTTACTGCCTTCACCCAGGCTGATACATCTATCAGTCGAAATTTTGGTGGCACGGGCCTGGGCCTTGTAATATCAAGAAAACTCGCAGAACTAATGAATGGAGAAATCGGCTTTGAAAGCAACCTAAATAAAGGCTCAAGCTTCTGGTTTACCATGCCTATATCAGAATACAAATTAAACTCTACCAATAAAATCATATCCAACATGAAAGTTATTCTGTTTGAATCATTAGATCAAAACAGACTTGCAAGCCGCTCTTTGCTAAACAGCATGGGTATTGAGACCATAGAAACAGGTCGCTTAGATAAATTATCTCAATTACTTAATGAAGATACTAGGCGTGACATTTCTGGCGTAGTAGTTGGCATTAATAGAAACAATATTGAAAACACTTTAATATTAAAAAATATTGCAAAAACCTTACAAAAAGAAAACTTACCCTACATTACTTTAGCTAGTACATTTGATGTTAACGAAGCACAAGATTTAACAAAAAGCGGATTAAAAAATATCATTTATCGCTGCTCAAGGGCTAGCTTACTTAGAAATCAAATTATTACTTTATTCAGTACAGACAAGGAAGACATCAGCATGACCACAGAAAATGTCGCAACATCTATCGACAATAACCAATTATCACACATTAAAGTCCTTCTTGTGGATGACAATAAAATAAACCTAAAATTAGCTCAGACATTATTAGAAATACAGGGAATTGAAGTTGTAACAGCTGAAGATGGGCTACAGGCAGTAGAGTTATCAGGCAGACAATACTTTAATCTAATATTAATGGACTTACATATGCCAAAATTAAATGGATTTAGTGCTGCAAAAACTATACGAAACACTGACAACCCATGCAATCAAACAATTATAGTGGCGTTAACAGCAAATGCTATGCCTGATGAGCAACTCCAGGTCTTTGGCTCAGGTATGAATGATATTTTACTTAAACCAATTACTGAACAGCAGTTATTAGATGTATTAACCCGCTGGGTAAAAACTGAAAATAGCAATGACAACAATAAATCTGAAACCGTTAATTCAATGAATAATATTTTCGATAAAGAATTAAGCATACAACTGGCAGGCGGAAATGAGCAACTAGCTAATGAACTTTTCCCTATGCTAATGAGTGAACTACCCTCCCATAGAGAAAACCTCTTAATTGCTAAACAAGAGAATGACATGCGTGAATTAAAAAAACATATCCATAAACTACATGGGGGTACAAAATACTGTGGTGTTCCCACGCTCCTAAAATACTCAGCAGAATTTGAAAACATAATCGATTTAAATGAACTGGACAAGCTTGATAAAGGGCTAGAAAATGTAATTTCATCGATAGATGAATTACTTGAATTTTATCAAGGTGACTATCTAAATAAATTAAAAGCTAAACCGTTGGAGTAAAAAACCAATCGATTTTCAGTGATTGCTTTTTTTGATATGGGGCTTATTTTCGAACTCCGTTCTTGTCGCAACTCCTAACTAATTAGTAGTGCTGCCAATCAGGGTGCAGGGCTCAAAAAATAACAGCTCATCTCAGATAGGTCTATTCCGCAACGGAGTAATTAGCTCATAAATAAACAAGACTACCAAACACCGGCTTATTACATCATTACGCTCTCGCGTCTAGCATCAATTTTTTCATCTTACTTACAGCCAGCTCTAATCCACAGAATATAGATTCAGCAATAATTGCATGACCAATATTTAATTCTATAATATGCGGTATCGAAGCGATTGCCTGTACATTATGATAATGCAAACCGTGTCCTGCATTTACCTGCAAGCCCAGATCATGAGCAATTTCAACGGCCTCAACTATTTTTTTAAGTTGTTTCAGTTTCTCATGACTATCATTGGCATCAGCAAAGTGCCCTGTATGTATTTCAACAACAGGTGCCCCACAACGTTTAGCTGCTTCAATCTGGCTCAAATCCGCATCAATAAACAACGAGACACGTACATTAGATTCAGCCAGTTGCTGGCAGGCTTCTTTAATACGACTCTCCTGGCTGATGACATCCAGACCACCCTCAGTTGTTAACTCTTCCCGGCTCTCCGGTACCAGACAACAATCCATTGGCTGAATTTTTTCTGCAAATGCCAGCATTTCATCAGTTACCGCCATTTCAAGATTCATATGAGTCAGTAGCGACTCTTTAAGCATCAGTACATCCTGCTCTTGTATATGCCTACGATCTTCTCTTAAATGTAACGTAATTGAATCAGCTCCCGCCTGCTCTGCTAGTAGTGCCGCATGTACTGGGTTTGGGTAACGAGTGCCCCTCGCTTGCCTTAAAGTAGCAACATGATCGATATTTACGCCCAGTAAAATTTCTCTTGAATCTGGCATTGCACTATCCTGTTTTAGTTTGAACACGTATTTTATTAGAAATTTTCAATTGTTTAAATAGCTCAGGCCAAAACAATAAGCTGGAATTAGACTATTCATTGGTTTCACTAATAGAATACAGCCTTTACTTAATCATTTTAATCAAAACAATCAACCCCTGTTTTAAGTTAATATACGTAATATTTCAAATACCTACTCACTATAAGTATTGATTATACAAATACAGCCTGTGACTTACCTTGGCTTATAAACCAGAATATGGAAGTCACCCGACTTCTCTGCTATTGTCTTAAAAATAATCAAAATAATGAGTTCAGGGGATACAGGTGTTCAAACAGCGATTTTTTAGATATGGCCTTGGATTGCTGATTACATTTATTCTACTTGCCAATGCTAGTGGCATTATTCCTCTTCGTTTTGTCGAAACACTAGAAAACCTTTCCTATGATTTTCGCTTACAGCTATCACTCCCTGCACAAGTCGATAAAAAAGTTGTTATTATCGATATTGATGAAACAAGCCTGTCCGAAATTGGTCAATGGCCATGGGAACGAAATATACTAAGCAAAATGGTTGATAACTTATTCGACTATTATAAAATTGATGTGCTCGGCTTTGATATGGTTTTCGCTGAAAAAGACGCAGACCCAGCTGATCTGATTTTATCACAGCTATCAAACAGCTCTGTTTCTAGTAACGAAGATTTTCAGCGCATAATCAGCAGCAATCAAGATATTATGCATCGTGACGAAAGTTTTGCTAAAAGTCTAACTAACCGTAACACCATTTTAGGCGTAGTATTTAATAACCTTGAAGAAAACCTATACAAGGGAAAGCTGCCGCCTGCGATACCTCAGTTTACATCTGACATTATTAATTCATTTACTTTTTTAGATGCAATTGGCTATACCGCTAATATTAGTAGCCTCCAAAAAAATGCATTCTCTGGTGGCTTTTTTGATAATCCATTAATCGATGAAGATGGTGTGTTTAGAAGAGTACCATTATTACAGTCATTCGATGGAAAACTATACCCATCATTAGCACTCGAAGTTACTCGTACTGCTTTAAAAAACAATACTTTAAAATTGGGATACAGTACCAACGATGAACTTGGAGACCACAAATCACTGGAATGGGTCTATGTTGGAGAAATTGCGA
>Ga0209345_10003319_pt1 | contig 16693 bp, 17 predicted proteins | sample Cruoilmetagenom7_FD_187294 | JGI IMG/M metagenome (GOLD analysis project Ga0209345, IMG submission 187294) | Oil polluted marine microbial communities from Coal Oil Point, Santa Barbara, California, USA - Sample 7 (SPAdes) (version 2) | ecosystem: Environmental > Aquatic > Marine > Oil seeps ...
GGCTTAATTTTATGATGACGCTAAATTTGACTTTAAATATAGAATATGGAAAAGTTAAATATGATTTTTCACTTGAAGAAAATATATTAAAAGTGAGTTCTGAGGATAAAAATCATCTTGTAAAAAATGATTTAATTAAGATAAAATCACCAGAAGATGTAGTTTTGGAACTGGATTAAAAAAATAAAAAAGGTTTTTAAATTTGATTGATTATTTATTGTATTTACTTTATAAACTTTTTAAATTTATAATTTTATTACTTCCAAAAGTATTAGTAAAGTTTTTTCTTGATTGTTTAGTGAGTTTATTGAACTTTTTTGATAAAGAACATAAAAAGTATTCAAAAGCAAATCTTGATTTTGTATATAAAGATAAGATAAATGATACAAAGAAATATGAAATTATTAAAAATAGTTATAGAAATCTAGTATATAACTTATATGAGTTTATTGAAAATCAAACTTTAGACTTAGCCGGTTTTGAATCCAAAATTACAGTAGAAAATGAAAAATATATTTTAGATGCTTTAAAAAATAAAAGAAAAATAATACTAGTAACTGCTCATTATGGTAATTGGGAGTATGGAAGTACTTTTATTCCATTAAAGTATGCACCAACTACAATGGTTGGACGTCCTATGAATAATGAGTATTTAAATGAAGAACTGGATAAAACTAGAACTAAAAACAATACTCAAATGCTTTCAAAAGATGAAGCAGGACGAGGGCTTATTAAAGCTTTAAAAAATGGTCGGATTCTTGGTCTTGTTATTGATCAGCATAATACAGCAGGAATTGATGTGAATTTTTTTGGGCATACAGTTAAACAAACAGATTCTTCCTCTAGATTAGCTGTTAAGTTTGATGCTATTATTTTACCTTTATTTTTTACAATGGATAGTTTTGGAAAATATACAGCAAAGTTTTATGAACCACTAGAGCCATCAAGTTATGAAGGTAAAGATCAAATATTGAACCTTACACAAGCTCAAACTGATATAATGGAAAAGCATATATTACAAAAGCCAGAACAATGGTTTTGGCAACACAAAAGGTTTAAACAATATAATAGTGAGATTTATGAGTAATCAAAAAAAAGTTTTAATTATAAGTGATGGAAAAGCTGGTCATCTTAATCAATCAATAGCTTTTTGTAGATTAAAAAATATAGATTATGATATCTTTGAGATAAGCTCTCAAGGTAAAATAAAAAAAGTTTTTTCTTATTTATTAGATTTTTTTCATCTATATGTTAATCTCAACAACTATAAAATTAAATCTAAAAAGTATGATGCAATTATCTCAACAGGATCTGATACATACTATACAAATAAATATATTTCAAAAAAACTTCAAACTAAATCTATAGCTATAATGTTACCACGTGGTTTTAGATATAGTGATTTTGATTATATTTTAGCTCAAGAGCATGATAATCCACAAAAACTTACCAATATAATAACAATGCCGTTAAATTTATCTATCAATAAACCAAAAGGATATATAAAAAAACAGGAGCAAAAAGCAGTGGGTATTATTCTTGGTGGGGATAACTCAATTTTTACTATGGAAGTTGAAGTTATAAAAGTAGTAATTGATAGGATATATCATAATTTCCCAAATCATTTAAAATATGTCACTACCTCAAGACGAACTCCTAAAGATGTAGATAAGTTACTAGAGAATTATAAGTTTGATTATGAAATTATCTATTCAAAAAATAGTAGCATAAATCCAATTCCTGATTTTATAGAAATATGTGATGAGCTTTTTATTAGTATAGACTCAACTTCGATGTTAAGTGAAGCAAAAGCAAATAGTGATGCAAATATCCATATAATACCTTTAGAAAGTAAACAACAAAATACAAAGTATCATCGTCTAGCAGATGTTGTTGAAAGCCTACATGGACGATTTGATTATATGCAATATTTAGATAAGGTTGTTATTTGAGAGTAGTTCAAATACTCCCTGAACTTAATGAAGGTGGAGTTGAAAGAGGTGTTGTTGAACTCTCTAGAGAATATGTAAAAAAGAATATTAAATCTTTTGTTATAAGTAATGGTGGAAAATTAACTAACCAAATATCAGAAGATGGTGGCGAGCATATCACTTTTGATGTATGCTCAAAAAATATTTTTACATTGTTTGTAAGAGTAAGAGAATTAAAAAGAATTTTACAAGAGATAAATCCTGATATTATTCATGTACGAAGTAGGGTTCCCGCTTGGTTGGTGTATTTTGCAAATAAAAGTTTAAATATTAAAGTTGTTAGTACTGTTCATGGATTTAATAGCGTAAGTTTTTATAGCCGTATTATGACCAAAGCTGATGGCGTTATTTGTGTTAGTAACAGTATCAAAGAGTATATCCAAAAACATTACAATACCCAAAGTGAAAAAATTACCATTATCCCAAGAGGGATAGATTTAGAACTTTTTAATCCAAATAATATGGATGAAAGATTTATGAAAAATTTCAAACAAAAATTTCATTTAGATGATAAATTTATTATCTCAAGTGTAGGTAGGGTAACACAACTTAAAGACTATGAGACATTTATAGAAGCTATTGCAATTATAAAAGAAACTATTCCAAGTGTAGTAGCTCTTGTTGTAGGTGGAGTAAGAGAAGATAAACAGGAGTATTTAGAAAGTTTAAAAAGCTTGGTTCTAGAGTTAAACTTAAAAGATAATATCATTTTTACTGGGAGTCAAAAAAAAATAGAACAAATTTATATTTTAAGTGATGTAGTGGTTAGTAGTTCAAAAAAACCAGAAAGTTTTGGGCGTGCTGTAGCTGAAGCTATTGCTCTAAACACACCTGTAATAGCAACTAATCATGGCGGAGTAAAAGATATAATATTAAAAAACGTAAATGGCTACTTTTTTGAGGTAGGAGATAAAGAAAAGCTAGCATTATCTATCCTAAAAGCACGAAATTTAAACTTTGATGGGTATAATTATATATCTACTAATTTTAGTTTGAAAAATATGGTAGATAAAACAATACAAGTTTATGAAAGAGTTTTAAGATAATATGAGAATAATACATTGTTCCCCTTTTAATATTATCACTAAAACAGGTGGTTCTTTATATGCAAATCCTGTTAAAATATCACAAGGTCTAATCCAAAATAATCATTATGTTCATAATTTTGATTATAGAGATACTTCGCGATATATGTCATTTTTGAGAAATAAAAAGAATGGTACGGCAAAAATGAATCAATTTTTTTTAGATTTAGTTGATGATATCAATCCTGATTTAATTATTTTTGGTCATGCAGAATTGATAGAAGAAGAAACTTTTGAGTATATAAAAAGAAAAAATATTAAAATGATTTATTGGTACAATGATGTTCCAATACAAACATATTTTAAAAAAATAGCACATTATTTTGAATTTGTCTTAACTACTGCTGGTGGGGAGTTTATTGAAGATCTCAAGCATCATAATAAAGAGGTGTATTTTTTACCAAATTTAGTAGATGAAAATATTGAAAAATATAAAGGTTATAAAAATAGTACTTTTCAAAGTGATGTTGTGTTTACTGGTCGAGCAGATACAGAGAGGGAAGCTTTAATAGAGTATTTAAATCAAAATTTAGACTTAAATATAAAAACGAAGTTTATAGGTTTTGATAAAAAGTCTGTTCTAATTGGAGATAAATATCTTCAAGCTTTAGCAAACTCAAAAATAGCTATAAATCACAATAGAGATTTTACATTGAAGTATGAGTGGTATACTTCGGATAGACTTTTTCATATTTTAGGAAATGGTTCTTTTGCTTTAAGTACAAAGATTATTAATGGGGAAGATTTTTTTGAAGATAAACTAGAATACTATACTTCCTATGAAGAGTTAACATCTAAAATTGAGTATTATTTGAAAAATGAAAAAGAGAGAATAGAAAAAGCCAGTTGGCTACGACAAAGAGTTCATACACTTTTCAACTCACAAAGAGTTGCAAACTATATCCTAAGTCTTTATACTCAAGATATGAATGGTTTAAAAAAATATGAGTGGTACAGATGATAAAATATCTCTTTCGTCATAACAAAGACTATTCACGGTTTAATATTATTAAACAGTTCACAAAAGATATAAAGATAAAAAATGATATTTATATTTTACTTCCTTTCTCTAAAAATCAGTTTTTTAAAAACTTCTTTAAACGAGATAGAATTATTAATGATTTTTTTATATCTAATTATGATACCTATGTATATGATAGAAAGAAAATAACCAATAAAAATCCAAGAGCATGGTGGAAATATTTTCAAGATTGGTTTAATTTTAAATTTTCAAAATATTTACTTAGTGATACTCAAGCACATTTTGAATATTGGGAAAGTTTATTAGGTAAGTTTAATGGGGAACATTTTGTATTTCCTGTACTTGCAGATAGAAATATTTATTATCCAAATACACAAAAGTTGGATAGTAAAAAAGTCAAAATTCTTTTTTATGGTTCTTTTATCCCTTTACATGGGATTGATGTGATTTTAAATGCTTTTAGTTTAATGGAAAATAATGGAGTAAAATTTGAAGCCAATATTATTGGTAAAGGACAAATTTATCCACAGATGAGAGAGCTATATGATACTTTACATTTAAAACAAGTAACAATGAATGGTGATGTTATAGCTGAAAAAGAATTAGCTTCCAGAATAAGAGAACATGATATTATCCTTGGTATATTTGGAGAAAGTACAAAAGCAAAAAGTGTTGTACCAAATAAATTGTATCAAGCAGTTGCAACTGCCAAAACTATTGTAACTATGAAATCAAGTGCTATTGAAGAATTTTTTGATGAAAAAAGAGATTTAATTGTTTGTGACAATACACCTGAACAACTCTCTATTGAGTTAACTAGGCTCATAAATAATAGGGAATTATTAGATACTACAGCAATAAAAGGATATAATAAATTTTTAAATATATATGATAAAACAAAAAAAGATTTTGAAAGTTTTATTGAAAAAATAGATAGAGGATTATAGAAATTTAGTATGAATATATTAGTAATACGATTTACATCTTTAGGTGATTTAGTAACTCTAGAACCAGCCTTTAGAGCTATACGATATTTTTTCAAAGATGATAACATATCATTGTTGACTACAGGTATTGGAAAAGGATTGTACCAAGATACTGATTATTTTGATGAATATTGTATTTATAATGGTTTTTTTAAAGCTATTAGCCAATTAAGAGAAAAAGATTATGATTTAGTTATAAACTTACAATGTAATAAACCATCACATTATGTATCTATGTTTTTAGATAAAAAACTTGTTGTTAATAAATCTTATAATTTTATCGAAAAACTTTTAAGTTTAAAAGTAAAAGTAAAATCTACAAAAGAGATTATTGAAGAGATAAATTTAATATCTCAAAATATTATAGATGATTATTTTGAAAAAAATAAAACGCTTATAAAACTTCCTGTAGATATTAATCAAAAACTGTTAGAAAAAGAACAAAGCAAAAAATATATAGCAATATCTACAGGAACTAGTCCTAGATGGCTTAGTAAAAAATGGGGTGTTGAAAATTTTTGTGAGTTGATCAAAAAACTAGTAGATGATTTTCAAGTAGTATTAGTGGGAAGTGACTTAGAACTTGAAGATGCAGATTATATTCTAACTAAAATAGGGAAAGAAAATATAATATCATTTGTTAATAAAACAAACTTAACACAATTAAAAAATTTATTAAGCCAAGTTGATTTATATATTGGAAATGATAGTGGACCATCTCATATTGCTGCAGGTGTTGGTACAAATACAGTTACAATATTTGGCTCAACTGATGTAAAACATTGTGTAAAATTTATTCCATATAGAGGTGAACATACTTGCATAAAACCAAGTGATGATATCAAATGTCATCCATGTTATAAAACAAAATGCCCTACAAATATGGAGTGTATGGCAAGTATAAAAGTTGAATATATATATTCAGAAGTTCTAAAATTACTACAAAAAGGAGATGGTAAATGAAAGGGATAATCTTAGCAGGGGGAAGTGGAACAAGACTTTACCCAATCACAAAAGGTATATCAAAACAATTAGTTCCAATTTATGATAAACCAATGATATATTACCCACTTTCTGTTCTTATGCTTGCAGGGATAAAAGAAGTACTTATTATCTCAACATCACACGATGTGCCAAGATTTGAAGAACTTTTGGGAGATGGGAGAGATATTGGGATGAAGTTTGAATATATAGTACAACCAAGCCCAGATGGATTAGCACAAGCATTTCTTTTAGGTAAAAAATTTCTTGATGGAGATGATGCTTGTTTAATCCTTGGTGATAATATATTCTATGGACATGGACTTTCAAAACTTCTTGCCCAATCAATCCAAAATGTACAACAGGAAGATAAAGCAACAGTCTTTGGGTACTATGTTAAAGATCCAGAGAGATACGGAGTTGCTGAGTTTGACAATGATGGAAATGTTACAGATATAGAAGAAAAACCTACAAATCCTAAATCGAATTATGCTGTAGTGGGACTCTATTTTTATCCAAATGATGTTGTACAAAAAGCAAAACAAATTCAACCATCACATAGAGGAGAGTTAGAGATAACAACCTTAAATCAAGAATATCTTAATGAAAAAAGATTAAAAGTAGAATTAATGGGAAGAGGATACGCTTGGTTAGATACAGGAACCCATGAGTCACTTTTAGAAGCAGGACAATTTATCCAAACAATAGAAAATAGGCAAGCTCTAAAAGTAGCTTGCCTTGAAGAGATAGCTTATGAGATGGGATATATATCAAAAGAAAAACTTTTAGAGTTAGCAGAACCCTTAAAGAAAAATCAATATGGACAATATTTAATTGCAAGAGCAACTCAAGGTAGAGGAATAAAATAATGAATTTTACAAGAACAAATATACCAGATGTAGTAGTTGTAGAACCATTAGTACATGGTGATGACAGGGGGTATTTTGTAGAAACTTTCAGACAAGATAAATTAGAAGAATTTTTGGGATATAAAATAAACTTTTGTCAAGATAATGAATCTAAAAGTTCAAAAGGTGTTTTACGAGGTTTACATTATCAACTTTCTCCTCATGCTCAAACAAAACTTGTAAGAGTAATTCAGGGTAGAGTTTTAGATGTTGCTGTTGATATTAGAGTAGGAAGTCCAACATTTGGACGGCACGTTGCTGTTGAACTTACAAGTGAAAATAAAAAACAACTATTAGTTCCAAGAGGTTTTGCTCATGGTTTTGTAGTGCTTGAAGATGATACTGTATTTGCTTATAAAGTAGATAGTTACTATAGTCCCCAATGTGATAGAGGAATAGCTTTTGATGATAAAGATTTAGATATAAATTGGATTTTAGAGATGGCAGAATTACAATTATCTGCTAAAGATCAAGTACAACCAAATGTTACAGAAGTAACATCAGAAAATTTATTTGATGTTAATAAAGATTTATACAAGTAGAAATAGTGCCAGTTTTATTTTATTTTATAAGTTTAGCAGTTTTATTCATACTATTTTATTATCTAGACAAAATATTTAAATTTACTGCAAATGTAGAAGACGCAAGATTTACACAACTAGATGGATTAAGAGCATTTTTGGCTTTATCCGTTGTATATCATCACTCTATAATTGCTTATAGTTATTTTATAACTGGAGAATGGGTCTCCCCTCAGAATGATTTTTACGCGATACTTGGTCCTATTTCTGTTACGATGTTTTTTATGATAACTGGTTTTTTATTTGGATTTAAATTATTTAAAGATGAATTTAATATTAAATATTTCATTGGTTCAAGACTTAGAAGAATAGTTCCTCTCTATCTTTTTTCTGTATTTCTTTTAGTATTCATAGTCTTTTATATTAATGATTTTATACTCAAAGAGGACTTACTCTCTTTAACAGAAAATATATTAAGATGGGCATCTTTTAAATTTGCTCATTTTGTACCAATTAATCAAGATCCAAGGGTATTTGAAATTCAAAGTGTCTATTGGACTTTGAAATGGGAATGGAAATTTTATATAGCTTTACCTTTTTTATTTTTATTAAGAAAGAAGTTTTTTCAAGATAAGAATATATTATTTATATCCGTATTATTAGTGATATTCTTTTTTTATAAATATATCTTTGTATTCTTATTTTTATTGGGTGTTTTAGCCTCTGTTTTATACATAGAAAAAGTTTATATTAATAAGATAATTTTAAATACTTTGGGTATTATATCAATTATCTTAATTTTTAGTTTTTATAATACAGTTTATCTTAAGATACCTTCTATATTAACAGCTATCTTTTTTTATAGTATAGTTTTAAGTAACAACTTTGGATATATTTTAAATAGAAAAATTTTTAGATATTTTGGTACAATCAGTTATAGTATATACTTATTGCATAATATGGTAGTTTTTATTGTTTTTTATTTAATTAATATTTATTATAAAAGTATTACAAATATAAATATAATTGAATACGAAATAATTGTTTTTATAATAGTAGTTATGACCTCTATTATATCTATGTTTACATACAAGTTTATAGAACATAAATTTTACAAAAGGGGATAGTTTGAATATATTGATTACGGGTTCTAATGGACAGTTAGGTTCTGAATTTAAAAATTTAAATGAACAATATAAAAATTATAAATTATTTTTTACTTCAAGAGATGACCTTGATATACTTGAAAAAAGCAAAGTAATTGAATATATTGAGAAAAATAGTATTGATGTAATAGTTAATTGTACTGGTTATACCGCAGTTGATAAAGCAGAAGAGGAAAAAGAGCAAGCTAACTTAATAAACCATATTGCAGTAGGGTATTTAGCTAAAATAGCTAAAGAAAAAGAGATAAGTTTAATACATGTTTCTACAGATTATGTTTTTAGTGGTAAAAATTATAAACCGTATACTGAAAATGATAAAGTAACACCAAATAATGTATATGGACAAACAAAATTAGATGGTGAAAAACTATTACAAAAGATTAATCCAATAAACTCTATTATTATAAGAACATCATGGGTATATTCAAGCTTTGGAAATAATTTTGTAAAAACAATGTTAAAATTAGGTAGGGAAAGAGAAGAATTAGGCATTATTTATGATCAAATTGGGACACCAACATATGCATATGATTTAGCTAAAACAATTTTAGATATAATACCTCATTTAGAGAGTAAAACTGTTGAAATATACAATTTTTCTAATGAGGGAGTTTTATCTTGGTATGATTTTGCAAAAGAGATTATGAAAATGGCAAAAATTGATTGTAAAATAAATCCAATAGAGACATATGAATATCCAACACCTGCTATGAGACCTCATTATTCAGTATTGAATAAGTCAAAAATAAAGCAAAAATTCAAGATTGAAATACCTTATTGGAAAGATAGTTTGGACAAGTGTTTAAGAATTTTAGGAGAACGGAAATAAATGTTTAATAATAGTAATACAAGAATTAAAATTCAGTACAAGCGAGGCACTAAATGCTGAGTCGTAAAACAATATTAGTAACAGGGTGTGCAGGATTTATAGGAAGTAATTTTGTACCATATTTTTTAGATAAATATAATAATTATAATATAGTTAATCTTGATTTACTTACATATGCAGGTAATTTAGAAAACTTAAAAGAGTGTGAAAATAATTCAAGATATAAATTCATCAAAGGAGACATTTGTAATCGTGAGCTTGTAGAGTTTATATTTAATGAATATGATATTCAAGGTGTTATTCACTTTGCAGCAGAATCACATGTGGATAATAGTATAAAAAATCCAGGAGTATTTATTCAAACTAATGTTAATGGTACTTTTACACTTTTAGATGTAGCATATAAATATTGGATGGAAAAACCATTTAAGTTTAAAGAAAAATATAAAAATTGTAGATTTCATCATATATCTACGGATGAAGTATATGGAACACTTAATGAAGTTGATCTATTCACGGAAAGTACAGCTTATGCACCAAATTCTCCATATTCAGCATCTAAAGCATCATCTGATATGATTGTAAGAAGTTATCAAGAGACATATGGTATGAATACAGTGATAACAAACTGCTCAAATAACTATGGACCAAAACAACATGATGAGAAACTTATCCCTACAATTATTAGACGTGCACTGCAAGGCGACAGTATTCCTATTTATGGCGATGGAAAAAATATAAGAGATTGGCTTTATGTACTTGATCACTGTAAAGGGATAGATATGGTATATCATAACGGGTGCGAAGGAAATGTGTATAATATTGGTGGAAGAAATGAACGTACTAACTTACAAATTGTTAATACTATTTGTACTATCTTAGATAAAAAAGTTCCCAAAAATAATTCTTATAAAGATTTAATTACATTTATAGAAGATAGAGCGGGACATGATAAAAGATATGCAATAGATGCTACAAAACTAGAAACAACTTTAGGCTGGAAAGCGGATGAAAATTTTGACACTGGTATAGTTAAAACTATTGAGTGGTACTTAAATAAACGTTATGATATTAATCCAAAAAGTAATGAAACTATATAATCTTTTAAGAGAGTTTTTTATTTAATTCCATTTTAATAATAATTGATATAAATATGGCGTATAAAAACATAAACTCTTTAAAAGTAAACATACTCGCAGCTATACCTGAGAATAGAATAGAAAATATTAAAATATATCGTATGTAAATCATTTCTTTATCAACTAAATGTATTTTAAGTAAGTTATAAAATATGATTAAGAATAGTAAAAATCCTATTATTCCATAGGTAACCAATATTTCTAAAAATGTATTGTGCAGAAGTCCTTTTTGTTTAGCAAACACAGATGTTTCACCGAAATGTATTTTTGTTTTTGATAGCACACTATCTTGAATATCCCCAATGCCAGTACCTATTAATATACTTGTTTTATTTAATAATTGAGGTAAAATTACATAAGATCCAATTCTTACACCTATACTTGTATTGAAATTATTGTTTTTATACATATCTTGAATATCATTAACTCCTTGGTTCACTCTTATATTAAATGTATTGCTAAAATTATAAGCAGTAATTAATACTATAAATATTGTAATTATAGATATTAAAATATTTCTTATATTTTTTCGTTGATAAACTATTAAAAGTGAGAATAGCGTCATTACCATTGCAAACTGTCCAGATCTACCAGAAGATAGAAAAAGATTAATTGTCATAGTTACCACAAAGATTATTGCAATAAAATTAAAATAAATATTATTATTTTTAACAAAAAATATTTTGTAAAGACTTAGTAATATTGCAAATGAGATATAGACACTATATGGTATATGAGATACTTGAAAAGGTAAAGGATTAAAAGAATCACCATGAACTTGAAATCCAAATATATTATCTAAAAAACCAAAAAATATTCCATATGAGATTAATTCATTAATAAACATTGAGAATATAAATACAAATATAACTTTTTTTACTAGTTCAGTATTTTTTGTTGTTGTAATAATTAAAATTGGTATGAAAAAATATATAATATTAACTTCTAACCATTTCATTCCATTGTTAAAATTTTCACTCCATAGTAAGGACAAAGTAATATAGGCTAAAAATAAAGCAATATATTGAAGTGTTTTAGAGGTCTTAAAAATATTGAGAATATTTTTATAATCAGCACTAATTAACCATAAAAGTAATGTAAATAGGATTACTTTTTTACCAAGATATGGCTTAATTGGTGCAACAAAGACAAATATTAGGATAAAGTAGTCTATACTTTGAAATATTTTGATTCTTAGCTCTTGTAAGTTGATATGCATAATTATACTTTTTGATTAAATTTATTAAAAAATATTTTATCTCAAATATTATAAAGTATACGTTAAAAAGTTTATTTATATAACTAACATTTAAAACAATTTTAGATAGTATCTATAATATTAATAAATGGTGGACTAATGGAAGAAAAAATTTTGGTAACAGTTGGTATTGCTCTTTATAATCACGAAAACTATATAGTTCAATGTTTAGAGTCAATCGTAAAACAAACATATTCTAATATTGAATTAATAATTATAGATGATGGTTCATCCGATAATTCTTATGAAGTTGCCAGAAATTATTTGGAATCTCAAGATTATAATAAAAATTTTATAATCCAAACAAGAACAAATAAAGGGATGTGTAATACTTTAAATGAGATAGCAAAGTTATCTTCTGGGGGGTATATCTCATTTATTGGTTCTGATGATTATTGGTCATTGAATAAAATAGAAGAACAAGTTCAATTTTTAAAAGATAATACAAACTATGCTTTAGTACATTCAAATTCCATAACAGTAGATAAAAATAATAATGAAATAGGTACTCTGGATATGAGTAGTAAAAAAAATAGTGGAGATATATTTGAATCTATAATATATGGAAAAGGTGGCATTAATACACCTTCTCACCTATATAGAACTTCAGTATATGATACTATAGGGTACTATGACCCTAGTTTAAAGTTTGAAGATACAGATTTTTGGCTTAGACTTACAAAACATTTTCAAATAGGTTACATAAATAAAGTACATTCATACTATAGATGGCATGGTAAAAACTTAAGTGATAGTAAAAATAAATTAAAATTTTATAATGATGAAATTATAAAAATATTTAAAAAAAATATTGATGATGAAAAGTTAAAAAAATATGCAATATCAAAAATGTATAGAAAATCTTTTTTGAGAGCATTGAGAACATTTGAAGGTAAGTATTTTTTTAAAAATCTTTACTTTTACATAAAATATAAGTATTTTGATTAATAAAGGAAAATAGTGGAAATAGTAGCAAATCATGTATCAACTCCAAGAAAAGAGATGTTAGAGTTTATCTCAAATATACCTAAAACATCACTTGAAATAGGCTGTATAGAGGGTTTATTTAGCGAAACATTAAAAAATATTTATAAAAATATTGAAGTTTGGGGAATTGAACCAAATGAAAAAGTAAATAAAGAGATATGTAAACAAAATCTAGATTATTTTTTTCAAGATTTTTTTCCATTAAAAAATGATAAATTACCTGAGAAATATTTTGATTTAATAATACTAAATGATGTTTTAGAACATATGTACGATCCTTGGATGGCTTTGGAGGAGTGTAAAAAATTATTAACAGATGATGGTATAATAATTGTTTCTTTACCAAATATTAGGCATAAAAGTGTTGTTAAAAAGTTATTGTTTCAAAATGATTTTAAATATGAAGATTCAGGCATTTTAGATATTACACATATAAGATTTTTTACTACAAAAACAATGATATCAATGTTTACAAAAGCAGAACTTGAAATTGTCAAAATGAAACCGTTAGTTTCAAAGAAACCATTATTTAAAAGAATTATTCATTCCTATAAGATTATATTTCATATACTAACTTTTTATAAATTTTATTCTATGAGATATGGACAATATGGATTTACATTAAAGAATAAAAAGATTTAATTTAATGTACTATATGTTAATACTTAGAGAATACAGTAATATTATTATTTTAAAAAAAGTTTGTTAGAGATGAAAGTTTTAGAAAAAATAAAAAGTCTAAATCAAAAATATAAAAGGGTTTAAAATATTGAAAATATTAACAATAGGCAAAAAAAATATTTTACATTGGGTAGAAAATTTAAACGATGCCTTAATTACAAATGCACATACAGTAGAAACCCTTTTTTTAAATGAATTATCTTTAACAGATACTTTTCAAAAGAATTTGTTGAAAGTTATATCTAAAGATTTGATGTATAATAAATTACAAAATATAATCGAAAGAAAAATAGAAAGTTTTCAACCTGATTTAATAATAGTTGTTAGTCCCTTTATGTTTAACGAAAAAATATTTGAATGTTTTGATAAATTTGATAATATAATTAAATATGCTTGGATTGGTGATAGGTTTAGTTCTCATCATAAAAATATAGCAAATAAATTTGACCAATTATTTGTAACGGATAGTGCTTTTGTAGATGATTGTATTTCATTTGATTTTCCCACGGCTATATATTTACCATTAGCAGTAAATCAAAAAATATTTTATGATAAAAAACTTTATAGAAATAATAATTTATTATTTATAGCTTCCTATACAAAACAAAGACAAGAACTTTTAAATCAAATAGATTCTATAGATATGAAACTTGTAGGTTCTAAATGGGATGAGAAACAACTTTTAAAAAATATAACTTATATAAATAAAAATATCTCAATTGATGATGTTGCTGAAGCTTACAATAAATCAAAGTTTATACTCAATATTAAACATGAACATAATGTAATGAATGGACTAAATATGCGAACATTTGAGGCTATATCAGCAGGGGGATGTTTACTTCAAGATTATGTCAGTGATGTAGAATTAAATTTTGAGATTGATAAAGATATTTTGGTATATAAAAATTTAGAAGAGTTGAATTATTTAATTGAAAAACTACAAAAAGATAAAGAGTTTTATAAAAATATAATATCATATGGAGAAAAATTAGTATCTGCAAAACATACATATAATCAAAGGATAGAAAGTATGTTGGAATGCTTTAAAGGATGATTAAATGTTGATTTCTGTAGTAATATGTACTTATAATGGTGAAAAATATTTAGAAGAACAATTGTTAAGTATTATGAATCAATCATATCAAAATATTGAAATTATTATCAGTGATGATGGTTCAAAAGATGATACATTGAAAGTTGCTCGAAAGTTACAAGAGGAAGATACTAGAATTTCTATCTATCAAAATGATGTTAATTTAGGATTTAATAAAAACTTTGAGCAGGCATTCGAATATTGTAAAGGTGAATTAATAGCGTTAAGTGATCAAGATGACATATGGAACTTAGATAAGCTTCAAAGACAATATAAGGTATTAATAAAAGACAATGCTTCTCTGGTGTATTCTAATTCTCAACTAGTTGATACAGATGGAAAAGATTTAAATAAGGATTTGTTTACACAACTTCATGTTAATCCAATTGATGGAGATACTCAACTTGGATTTTTATTTGACAATTGTATTGCAGGGCATACGATTCTTTTTAGAAGATCTCTATTAAAAAAAATATATCCTATACCTACAAGTATTTTTTTTGATAGATGGATAGGATTTACAGCTTCGTTTGAAGGAGTTTTATCTGTTATAAAAGAATCTTTGGTTTTTTATAGACAACATAGTACAAATGTTACGGATGTTTTAAGAGAAAAAAAACAGAAAAAAACAAGACAAGTGAAATTAGAGAAAAGAAAAAAAAGTTTTAAAGTAAAAGTAAATCAATTTGAGTCATTTTTAGAATTCTTTGAAAGTAATAATATCAAAAATGAAAATACTAAAGTTATAGACGAGCTATATAATGAGCTGAAAAACTATAAAAATTATTTTTTTAACTTTAAATTATTTATGATATATTTAAAAAATAAAGATAAAATATTTCAAATTAAAGATAATAAATTTGCAGCAATGTTGAAATTTTCTTGTGGTTTAAAAATGTATAAAATTTTTCCATTTTTATAATAGTGTAGAGGTTTTAATTGAAATATAAATTATTTGTGAAAAATTTTATAAAGTATTTTCTAATTATATCTTTTATTATAATTTCAATAAACTATATAGTTGATCCGTTATTTACATTTAAATCTACTCAAAATATTAATATCAAGCAAAAAGATTTTAACGAGCGTATTCAAAAAACGAATTTTTTATATTATATTAATAGTGATTTTGATTCCTTATTACTTGGTAATAGTAGATCAACATACATCAATACTCAAAAGATAGATAAAAATAAAATGGGAAAAGTTTTTAACTATGCAGTAAATGCAATGTCTGTGGAAGAATATGATAGTGTGATTCAAAATTTTATTCAAATTACTGGGAAACAACCAAAAGTTATACTCATAGGTGTTGATCCATTTAATTTTGGAGAAAATAAAAGTGAAGATTTAAAAATAGGTTTAAAAAATAGTAGTGATTTTTTTTATCCTTTTAGAAGTTTATTCTCATTGGACCTATTTAAAATATCTCTTAAAAACTTAATAACTACATATAAATTTGAAAATGATATTTATGATAGAAAACAGAGGTTTTATGATAAAAACTTATTAAAAGGGATTCAAAAAGTTAATAAAATTTCAAACGAGAGATATATAGTAGTTTCAAAAAACTCAGATATGAAAATTACTCAAAATCATAATTTAGAACTATTAAAAATACTAAAGAAAAAATATAATAAAAGTAAATTTGTTATTTTTACTATGCCTGTGCATCAAGTTATAGTTGATAGCATAATGGAAGATAAAAATTCTTACTTTTTATGGCTAGAAAGTTTAGTAAATAGTTTTGGAATAGTTTATCATTTTATGTATGAAAATAATATTTCTACAAGTTATTATACTTTTTTTGATGCATTCCATTTCTATCCATATGTAGGAGATAAAATTATTGATAAAATAAATAATAATACAACAGATATAAATAATAGTTTTGGTATTATTCTAAATAAAGAAAATATAAAAAACTACTATGATAATACAATTCAAGGATTTTAGATGCTCTTTAACTCATACGAATTCATCTTCGCATTCCTACCTCTAACATTCTTCATATACTTTTACCTAAATAGTAAAAGGCAAACAGAAGCAAGTAAAGGTTTTTTAGTATTTGCATCATTATTTT
>Ga0209345_10003320_pt1 | contig 16692 bp, 14 predicted proteins | sample Cruoilmetagenom7_FD_187294 | JGI IMG/M metagenome (GOLD analysis project Ga0209345, IMG submission 187294) | Oil polluted marine microbial communities from Coal Oil Point, Santa Barbara, California, USA - Sample 7 (SPAdes) (version 2) | ecosystem: Environmental > Aquatic > Marine > Oil seeps ...
TACCGCTAGAACAATGGGCGGTGCCGAAGTTCACGCAATGATGATCCATCTGGAATGACCTTTCCGGTGATGTGGGCACTTCCGAGTTGGGTCAAAATTTAAAAAGCTCTGGATGAGCGATTCCCGTTCGCTTAACCCTCAACTTCGAGCCTGATGTGCTCAGAATACCCTGTTCTCAGTCGGGCCAACTGCAGACCAACGCGCCTTTGTAGGCCATGGGTCACTGTGCCTTCACGCTTCACTCATGCCGCAACGCTTCAATGGGATTTAAGCGTGCCGCGTGCCGGGCCGGAAAGAAGCCGAACACGATGCCAACCAGCGCTGAAAACCCAAAGGCAATCAATACAATTTTCGGATCCATTACGAACGGAATTTTCATCACTGATGATGCAAAACCGGCCAGACCAAGGCCGAGCACAACCCCGATCACGCCGCCGATTAATGACAGCACGACCGCCTCGACCAGGAACTGCATCAATACCTGCGATTCCTGCGCGCCGATCGCCAGCCGTATACCGATTTCGCGGGTCCGCTCGGTCACCGACACTAGCATGATGTTCATGATCCCGATGCCGCCGACAAGCAAACTGACCGCGGCAACGGCGCCGAGCAGAATGGTTAGAATTTTTGTCGTTGCTGTTCGCATGGCGGCGATTTGTTTCAAGTCCGCCACGGCGAAATCGTCCTCTTCATCAGCCGAAATCTTTCGGCGCTCGCGCAGAAGCCGCTCGATGTCGGCTTGGACTTTTCCAGTATCGGCTTCATCTTTTGCCGAGACATACATCATGCCGAAATCCGGGCTTCCTTTGATCCGGCGTTGATAGGTCCGCAATGGCATCAGGATGACATCATCCTGATCCCTGCCAAAGCTTGACTCGCCTCTTTCTTCCAGCAACCCGATCACTTCGCAAGAGACTTTGTTGACACGGACATTTCGTCCGACTGGACTCATCGGCCCGAACAATTCCTTTCGCACGGTTTCTCCGATGACACAGACGGCCCGGCCGCTGCGCAATTCGCCATCCAGGAACTGGCGTCCTTCATTCAAAGTCAGATTTTGCGTTATGAAATAGGCGTTGTCGGTGCCGATGATTGAGACACTGCGATTCTCCGATCCAAAAACCACTGTCACCGTGCCTCTGGCGGCAGGTGCCACAGCGCGGACACTGCTCAATTCACTGCGTAAAGCAGCGAGATCCCGGTTGTTGAACGGCTTGGCAGTAGCACTCGAACGACCGGGACCCAACTGGCCAGGACGAATAAACAACAGGTTGCTGCCAAGCTTGGACATATCTGCCTCGACCTTGACGGTCGTGCCGTTACCGATCGTCACCATTGCGATGACCGCAGCAACGCCAATGACGATCCCTAACAACGTTAGAAAAGACCTGAGCGCGTTACGCCGGATCGCCTGGATCGCAAGCTTCAAGGTCTCATAGAACATCAGGCAGCTTCCTTATTGTTGCGCGCGTCCATTACGATCCTGCCATCAACAAAATGCACGAGCCGATCGGCATAGGCAGCCATGTCCTCTTCGTGCGTGACCATGATGATGGTGATACCCTGATCACGATTGAGGTTTGTGAGAAGTTCCATGATGTCTCGGCTTGTCCTGCTATCGACATTGCCGGTTGGCTCATCGGCGAGTAGAACATAAGGCTCGGTGACGATGGCCCGCGCGATGGCAACGCGCTGCTGCTGTCCGCCGGAAAGCTCATTGGGTGTATGCGCCGAACGATCTGCAAGCCCGACCCGTTCCAGTGCGGTCATCGCCATGGTGCGGCGTTCCTGGAATGCCATGCCGCGGTAGATCAAGGGCAGCTCGACATTCTCTACCGCCGATGTCCGGGCGAGAAGGTTGTAGCCCTGAAAAACGAAGCCGAGAAAATTTCGCCGAAGCAGTGCCCGCTGAGCTCGCGTCAGGCCGCCAGCATCAATCCCTCTGAATAGATAGCTGCCATTGGTCGGGGTATCGAGACAACCGATAATATTCATGGCCGTCGATTTGCCCGAACCGGATGGCCCCATGATCGCAACGAACTCACCCTCCTCGATCTGCAGATCGACACCATCAAGTGCCCGGACTTCAGCTTCGCCGGACCCGTAGATTTTGGTGATACCGTTCAATTCAATGAGCGCCGGCGAAGGAGCTTTGACCTTTTGCGCAGTCATGGAACCTAGCTCCCGCCTTTGGCCGTATCAACGATTACAGCCTGCCCTGGTTCAATGGCGCCCTTTACGATATGGGTCCGGCTGCCATCAGTAGGACCGACTGTCACGGACAGCTGCTTTGGTTCACCTTCAACGAGCAACCAGATCGTTCGCTCGGAGCCACTTGATGTCTGCTTGCTGACCGGACGCAATCTTGGTCTTCCTGGAATGATTTTTTGCAGAAAGCTCCTGTTGTCGCTTTTGGCATTGGTGGTCGGCGGGACGTATCGCAGGGCAGCATTCGGCACGCTGATCGCGTCTTTCACTTCCTGCACGGTAACCTCCGCGGTCGCCGTCATGCCGGGTCGCAGCAGCAATTCCGAGTTGTCGGTCGTCAGAACGGCTTTGTAGGTGACAACCCCCTGGACGATTTCCGAGCCGTAGCGCAATTCTCGGATTTCCGCGTTGAACTTGCGATCCGGATAGGCATCGACGGTGAACGTTGCCTTCTGGCCCTGCTTGACTTTGCCGACATCCGCCTCATCGACATCAACCTGGATCTCCATCTGGGCCAGATCTTCGGCGATCGTGAAAAGGATTGGCGCCTGCAGCGATGATGCGACGGTCTGGCCCGGCTCGACGGAGCGCTTCAGGACGACCCCGTTGATCGGCGAGCAGATGCAGGTCTTAGCCAGATTGGTTTCGCTCAGTCTCAGGTCGGCAGCGGCTGAGGCGCTCTCGGCCCTTGCACTTTCCCTGGCCGCGAGCGCCCGGTCGTAAGCTGCCAGTGCGGCCTCCAGATCATACGGCGAGCTGATCTTCTTCGCGACTAGTGTGCGCTTGCGTTGATAATCCAGCCTTTTCTCGATCACAGTCGCTTCCGCAACCTTGATCCGGGCTTTGGACGCGGCGAGCTTGGCTCGGGAACTCTCAACCGTTGCTTTGAGCTTATCAGTGTCGAGCTCGGCGAGCGACTGACCGACTTTGACTTTGTCATTGTAGTCGACAAGAACCTTGCGGATCGTGCCGGACAATTCGCTCGATACATCGACCACGTTTGTCGGCTGCACTGAGCCGGTCGATGTCACGATGACCGTGAGGTTGCCCTTGGTGACGGGTGCCGTCACGTACTGTACTTTGCTGGTGGAGCTGCTTCCAGCCCACACGAGATACAGAATTGCGAGTGCCGCGACGACACCGCCGGCGATAAGATGCGGGCGCCAGCGCTCGAAAGACGACGATACGTTTGATTTCGTGATGCCAAGAATGGCCTCGATGTCCGGTTGGATTTTGCGCGGTGCAGGCATTCCGGTCATGTCCATAACCCCAGAGCATTGAACAGCTAGGTATTAGGACAATGACGGAAAATAGCCTTGATCAGAATCAATTTGGAACTTGGCTTGCCTCGGTGCCAGGTCTTTGAATTTCGCAAGCGCTTAGCATCGGGGGACAGAAAGGGCGCGGTGCTTCATTGTCAGTCAAATTGGTGAACCTAAACAAGGAGCATAACGGCCACCGCATAAGGCATTAAGAGTCGCTTTTGGGTCAAAAGTTATAAGAACTACCCAGAGTACATCACCGCCGCTCAACCCCAGTTAGCCGACCAAGAGCACTCAAATTGAGCTTTTCCGGGTAGGGCCAACTTCCGGACTCGTAGCCGAGGATCATAAGTGCTGTTGATCTAGGTCAAGAGACGAGCACCGGAGCATTATTCCAAATCATTTGGCTTGATTGGAACCTCCCTGACGCGCACCAAACGCCATTTTGCATGTCCAAGGATCACTGGAACCCCGAGCGCTATCCATCCCATGCTGACGAGCCATGCAAGCGCACTGACATCGCGCAACGTGAGCAGGATCAGTCCACAAGAGGCAATCCCAAGGCCAGGAATGAACGGTGAAAAGGGGACGTGGAAGTACCTTTTCATTTCCGGGAACTTCAGGCGCAGACGTATGGTTGCAAAGCAGACCATGGCAAATAGCAGTGCGAACATCATACCGGCTGAAACCGCAATCTCTTTGACGGGTAAGGCAATGACCATCACGACCATCAGACCGGTGCACGTGAGCACCGCAACGTGAGGCGAAGCAAAGGTATCGTGCACTCGCCCAAAGCAAGGAGGCAGATCGCCGGCCCGACCCATTGCAAAGCCTACTCGCGTGGCACTATAGATTGCAGCGATCATCGCACTCGTCGTGCTCGCCATGCCGGCAACATAAAACACCGCTTCGCCGTAGGGGATGAGTTGCCCAGCGACGGCCGCCATCCCAAGTTCCCCGAGGCTGCCAAGATACTCGTAGCCCAGCTGACCTGGCGGCGGCATCACGGCAAGCAGTGTTACCGATGCAACCATCAAATAGAGAGCCACCGATATCAAAATACTTGCAAAAATCGCCCGCGGAATATTTCTCCGCGGGTCGCGGATCTCTTCGCCTGAGCGAGTGATAACCTCAAAACCTTCAAAGGCAACGAACGTCAACGCCATGGCGATGCCAACGCCGCCAAGGCCATTGGGCAGGAATGGCGTGAGCGCCGCTGTCGGTTCTGGACGACGTAGTATGAAGACGGTGCCAACGATGACGAAGAGCATGAGCAGCGCTATTTTTAAGCTTGCGATGATGTTCTCGGCCAGCACCGTTTCCTTTGCGCCGCGATATTCTATGATGGCTACAATTACGACGACGGAAACTCCGATCAAGATCGTTTGAACGGATTCAGATAACGCGGAAGACAATGTCAGGGGCCCGAGAAGTGCTATTGCAAAGGATCCAAAGGCCTTGGCATATAGAGCAGCTGCGACGGTATTGGCATAAAAGGAAATCCAGCCAGCAAAGAAGGCGCTGATCGGACCGATGCCTTGCTTGATCCAGTAATAGGAACCACCTGCACGGGGCATAGCGCTCACAAGCTCTGCATAGCAAGAACCAATGATGAGCGCCGCGAAGCCGTTCAGAGCGAAGGCAAGCAGCAGGGCCGGACCAGCTTCCCCTGCCGCAATACCAGAAAGAACGAAGATCCCTGCGCCGATCATAGCCCCTGTGCCAAGCATCGTGGCGCTAAAGAGGCCGAACGAACGACGCAATTTGTGTGTGTCGGCAGGGTTGTCCAAAGCGGCGACGCCTCAGTTTTTGTATTTCATCCAAGAAAGGAAAGTTAGTGGGCTTCAGCTGACATTCTCGAAGTAGCTTTTGGTTTAGCTAAGTTTATATCGCAGAGCTGGCCACAACAACCACGTCTCGATTGTGCAGAGGCACGATGAGCGAGGCAACGCTTAATCCGTTATTCCGTTTTTCGGACCTTCGCAACTTTCAGGACGGCTCCGATCATGGGTGGGCGCCGATGTTCGATTGTTTGCAAGGGCGGTTATCCTCGGCAGTGTTCATGGCCATGGGCTGAGGGCAGCAGTGGGTCAAAAGTTATAAGAACTACCCAGAGTACATCACCGCCGCTCAACCCCAGTTAGCCGACCAAGAGCACTCAAATTGAGACTTTCAGGGTCGGGCCAGATGGAGACATACGTCGGACATTCAGTAGAACGAGCGGCTAGTCTGCTTTGACCGGCAGCGGACATGGCCCCGAACAACCCCGCTGTTGCCTCTCAGATACCAGCGGTCTGAGCACCTCTTCAGGCCATGCGTGCTTCGTCCACTAAGCTGCCATGTGGCCTTCAAGCCACGCTGATTTTTGACGAGCTGAGTTTCAATGATGTCAGATTGCCGACGGCAAGATGTAGCAGTATCATCGTGCAGGACCTGGGTATCGAAACGGTGCACGGCTACGGTGCTGCATGCGCGACAACGTCATGGCGGTGAAGTACTGACGATCGTTTTCAACGCGAGACCGTCGCTATGAGCGATACGATGGCAAGCTTGAGGACATCATCGCAATCCAAGATGAAATCACGCGCGAGATGGTCACTGCTTTACATACACAGCTTTCCGATGGTGAAGAGGCTAAGCTCTGTCTGCGCGGCATAGAGAGCGTCAAAGCCTGGGGTGCGGTCATGGCGGCCCATGAGTGCATCTTCGCCTCCGGGGCCGACAACTTGATCGCAGCTCATGAACACTTGAAGCGGGCGATTTCGTATGACCCTGATTACGCGGCAGCGCATGCACTGGTTGGCCAGACCACCTGGATGCAGCTCCGTTTTGGCTTCGTTGAAGACCAGCAGCGTGCCATCGACTAGTTGGCCCGCCATTGGTCAGTGCCGCAGTTGGTTCGAACTACTGTGGTCTCAAAGACAATTCTCATTCCCCGAAACTAGGGCAACATGCCGTGAAGCCGCTCATCACACTGGGTCTCGCGCTGGCTTGGTAGGCGGATCGCCTGTCATCCCCAGCAGGTCCTGAAAAAGAAATCGTGATCTTGCAGCGATCGGTCGCCGCTGCAGGTAGCAATAGAGGCCCGGGCGAAGCAGACGGCACCTCAGGCCGGCTGCAGCAGATTGACATCGGGCGCACCTGGCATGCCCTGGCCGACGTCCCGGTTGGAGGTCTGCAGGAACAGCGACCCGCGCGTGCTCAGTGCGTTCATTTCGAGGGAGGACACCACCGTGCGCGCCTCGATCCGGGCGCCGGGATTCTGCTTGCGCAGGTGCTCCCAGTAGAGCGCGGCGAGGCCGGCGACGTGCGGACACGCCATGCTGGTGCCGTGCTTGCGGGTGAGGCCGCCGCCGACCTTGGCCGAGACGACGTTGACGCCGGGGGCCACGAACAACGGCTCGGTGTTCGAAAACGGCGCGATGGCGCGTTTGTTGTCGATCGCACCGACCGGCACGACGTTGAAGGCCGACGCCGGGCTCGACTTGTCGATGACGTAGTCCGGCCGGTCGCTTTCATTGCCGGTCGCCGCCACGATCACCGCGTCACGCCCCTCGGCCCTGCGCGCCTGGATGCGCTCCATCGCGGCATCGAAGGTGCGGATGTTGCCGCGGTAGGCGCTTAGAGCCCGCGACGTGGCGGCCGGATCCGGCAAGGTCTTCAAAGGCGGCTTGGCCGGCGGGTTCAGGGGTTTGCCCATCAACCAGTCGCGGTAGCGGATAAAATCGTAGCCAAGCGACATGGAGATCACATCGGCGTCGTTGTCGAGCGCCCAATCGATCGCATCGAGCAGGGCATCGGTGCCGGCATTGCCGCCGAGCACGCGTGCAACCAGCGCCTTTTTGATACCGGGCGCAATGCCGATCTTGATGTTGTCGACGCTGCCCCCGAAAATGGTGCCGGCGCAATGGGTTCCGTGGCCCTTGGGGCCGTCGCTCTGGCCGAGGCCGGTGAAATCCTTGAACTCGAGCTTGCTGGCGAGATGGGCAAAGGCGCTGTGGCCCATATCGATACCGGCATCGAGGACGGCAATCGTGACGCCAGCACCCGTCAGCTGCGTGCGATCGGCGCCGACGGCCGTACGCCCCCAAGTGTCCGCCGGCGTCGTAGATGTTAGCGGAAACACGGCCTCCTCTGCCGCCGTCAGCGTCATCTCAACCGGTTCGACCAGGCTCAGCGGCATCATCGGGGTCGCCTCAGCATCGTCATCGTCAGGCGGCGTCGATGCGACCTCGACCGAGACGGTGGTTGCCGGCCGCAGTGCCGGGAACGGTGAAGGCGCTGGGGAATCGGCCATGACGTCGGGGGTTTCCGCACCATCGACGTCGAAGGTAAAGGGCCCGCCCGGCGGCGCCATTGGGGCCGGTGCAACGGTTTCAACGGACAGCGGATCGATGCTCAGCGACGCTTTCGGTCGGGCGCGGCGGACTACCAGGTATTTGTTTTCAAATGACATCAGTATCATCCATTGCTTGAACTTGAATTGAATGTGATCTGGCCGCGGGGCATCACAGCGAGCACGGCGAATTCGCGCTCCAGTAGAGCGAGGCGAAATTGCCAAGCGCGGTCTCGATCGCCCAGAAGTCGGTGCGCGACTCATCAACGAGGTTGGTCGTCATCATCGTCTTCAAGGTCTCAAGCAGCGCCGCGTCGACGCGTTTTTGATCCCGCGCCGGATCGAGCTGGTCGCAATGGTGCAATACGTATTCCCAGTCATGAATGAGGTAGGCGGGCAAGTACGAGAACCGGTTGATGCCGGAGACGACCGTAGCAAACGCCGGAATCGTGCCGCCATCGGTCCAGAAACGTCCGGGAACGATACGGTGGCCGGTACTGTCGGTAAATGCGAACGGCGCCGTGGCATGCGGAATATATTCGAGTAGCCGGGCACTGGCCGCTTCGCCGCCGACCCACCTAAGCTTAATGTTATTTTCGTTCTCTATGACGCCGGTTTGGAAATCGCCCCAGACGAAGAAGTCGAACAGGCCGGTGGCACCGGGCTGGCCGGGGTTGATGGGTTGCTCGAGTTGGCGGGCAACCGCGTTGGAGCGCTTGTCGATCAGGGATTTTAGCTTTTCGCCGGACGGACCGAGACTTTGACTCGCCAGTTCATCGCGTATGCGAAGGTCCTCCAGACGGTTTGCAATGGTCATCGGATTATTCCTTTTGCTTAAATATGTTGCGTGTAAAAATAACAGGGAGCCGGCGGCAGTAGGCAGTGCCCCGCACGCCAGATTAACGCAGAACTCCGGCGATGAACAGCGGCCGGAGCCATCGGCACGCTCGATAAGTGCCCGCCTCGAACGGGCGGTGGATCGTTCTCCGGTCTGTCGACGAATGAGCGCGCGCGCACGCAGCGGTCGTCAGTCTGTCGTCGCCCGGCCAACACCGGACCTTCACCATCATCATCTCGACGCCTTGGACGGCGTCGAGATGATGATGTATGATCCGACACCGTGTAGCAGGGCCGACCACCAGGAGGCGCTGGTGCTATTGGTTGAGGTCCAAGGTGCGATGCAGGCATTTCGGCGGCGAGTTCGCATGGACGCCGGTGCGGGTCGTGCCGGCGTGAACGCGTGCGGTAGGATGATCGACATTTTTGGACAGGCACTGCAATCGTATTGGCTGGGTCGCAATGAGCCGCGGTTGATCATTCGGCGCGATGACGGCTTCGTTGTCAGGCAGGACCTGGCGGCCTGGTTTACGCCGCGGCTGCGCGAGCACGAGCAATGGCTCGTCGACAGCGCCGTTGAACCGATTATGGACCTCGGCTGTGGTGCCGGGCGCCATGTTCTACATTTCCAGAAGCTCGGTTTCGAGATCGTCGGCCTCGACCGCTCGGCACGTGCCGTAGAGGTTTGCCGTGAGCGCGGCTGTCTTGACGTCGTTGATGGCGACGTCAACGTCCACCGCATCGCCGGTGATGGTGATCGATTTCACACCCTGCTCTTGTTTGGCAACAATATCGGGATCGCGGGAACCCCCGAACGCTCCGTGATACTGCTGCGCCGATTGCGTTCGGCGCTGGCAGCAAAGGGCCGCATCCTGGTCGCTTCCATCGATCTGTCAAAAGCTGCCAACGGCACCCACCGAGGCTATCTTGAGAGCAACCGCAGCGCCGGCCGGTCACCCGGGCAAACACGGATCCAATTGGAATATGGCGATTGCATCGGCGACTGGTTCGACTGGATATATCCCGAGCCTACCGAGCTTCGGGGTTGGGCGGAACGGGCCGGTTTGACGATGCACAGAACGAAGGCATTCAAGGACGGTTCGTTTGCAGCCGTCCTCGAGCGTAACGACCCTGAGCCAGCTGCAGCCATCGTGCGAGAGCCAGTTGAACCATGTTGAGACCTCAAAAACTGATGCTTAGCGCCGATGCCATGGCCGAGGCGCCGGCCGGCGACCTCAAGGGGCTCCTGCGACGGGAGTTCAAGAACCTGATCACTTGGATAAATCCGGCACGGGGATACTTCAAGATCCTCGGCCCGGCTATGCCCTATCTGGAACTTGACCCACAATTGGAACATCACGCAGGCCATTTCATAGATCACTATAGCGTGGAAAACATAGCCCAGTACCACCGGCGAAGCGGCAACATCTGCTGGTGTTTTGAAGATTCCTGGAGCGCCTTTTTCATTCTCGAGCAGTTTTGTAATCTGAACCCCGGACCTCTCGCCATCCTCCATGTCGATGATCACACCGACATGATGCCGGCTCCGGTATCGGCAAGACCGGACGGTCTTGTGAACGTGCCTCTGCAGGCGCGCATGCATCGAGACGACCCCGACACCATCGCGTATGCAATCGATAGCGGGGCCATCGGCATCGGCAACTTCATGACCTTTCTGTATGCTGCGTTCGATGCCCTTCACGTGCGCCATCTGGGCAATCAGCCGCCGATAACCGATGGTCCACGAGGCGTGACCATCGAAGCCTGTACCATGAGCGCGGCGCAAGACATCGACGGGATCAAACTCCGCCAACACTCGGATCCGACCGTCACCACAGGTGGTACGTTTTACCAGCACCGGAGCGCGGCACGCTTGCTCGAGACGCTGCCGTCACACATGCCGCTCGTGGTCCACATCGACCTCGACTATTTCATGAATTTCTTCGATGCGGGCAACAGGGCGCCACCCAGTGACATGGAAGAAGCCGAGATCGCGCAAGCCGCCGAAACGAAAATCGAGAGCCTCTTTGCAGCCTTGCAAGCCCACCAGAGTGACGTTGCGCTCTGGATCATCGCGTTTTCTCCGGGCTTTTGTCCGGCTCACCATTGGCGTCGTCTGAATGACGAAATCGTCGCCCGGATCGAGGCCCTGACGGCGGCCGCGGCCGGTTCGACGTGTGGCCAAGGCGCAAGTCAATGAACGAGTTAGAAAGACATTAAATCAATAAATTAAGAGGGTCGGTTGAAATCTTATACAAATTGGGCCTGGACACATATCCATCGAGTGCCTAGCCTGACATTTGTCAATACGCGCTATGGCGGTGCGACCAATACCGTACCGCTTCGTTATTTCTGTCAAAGGGAGTTTTTCAACATGTCAAAAGTTGGCGTTCGCAGATTCATGGGTGAGATTATTGGCGATCTTGCATTTCGCAACCGCTATTTTGACAACCCTGAAAGGACTTTGAAAGAGTCAGGGTTTGACCTGACCGATCTGGAGATCAAGTCGATTATGAAGCTCGATCCGGACGATTTTACGATCGAGATCGAGGAAATCGAGGCGGGGGATGGGGTCGAGGCTGGCTTCGACATTGACGTCAAGACGGTCCGCTTCTAGCCTTCAGCAGCAGATCGCCGTTTGTGGCCTGATCGAGATCGAGCAGATTTTAAAAGATGGATGGGACTCTGTCGGAGTTCCATCGCAAGCTATTGATACATTGACATAGGCAGTTTGCGTCATGAACCATCCCGAAACGAGCCATGATTTCTCGAGCCGCGACCACTTGAACGACGACGCTTTGAGCTCCGACTTTTCCGCCGACTTGAGTGCCGACCACTCGAACCGTGATGACCAGTGCCGCGACGACACGAGCCACGACTATAACAGTAAGCATGAGGTGCTGGGCCCGCGGCCACGAGCGCGCACCAGCATCATGGATGAGAGAGAAGACTACGGTAAAAAATTCTCCCTCATCATAACGGATCAATGCAATATAGCCTGCGCGCATTGTCTGCCCGAATGCACCGGCAAAGAGAGCTTTAGTTTGGAGTGGCCGGTCGTTCGCAAATTGATCGAGGAAGCAGCCGACAATGGAATTGAAACAATTTGCTTCACCGGTGGGGAGCCGTTCCTGAAGTTCGATGTACTGCAGGCAGGAATTCACCTGTCGCATCGACTGGGATTGAAATCGACCGTAATGACGAATGGCTACTGGGCCTCGTCTCGGCGCAAGGCCCGAGCGAAACTGGAGCAACTGTCGGGCCTGACCCGTCTAGGCATTTCGACCGACGTGTTTCATCAGGTTTTTGTTCCGGTGAACAAGGTAATCAACGGAGTGCTTGCGGCACACGAATTGGGCATCTACTGCGGCGTGCGGCTGACCCACCTGAAACAGCCTGACCAGGAAATCGCTGAACTGCAGGAACAGCTAGCAAGTGTGGCAGGGCTCTACGAACTCGAGCATCAGCCTGTGCAGCCGCTCGGACGAGCGGAACATGAAATACCTTACGAAGAGATTTTTTCTTACGATGTGACCGCCGCGTGCTGTCGCAGTGCCGACGTTCATGCCGTCAATCCCAATGGTTGTGTCACCGCCTGTTGTGGCGCGGCCGGCGAGTGGGAGGAGGGGCATCCGCTCTCCTTTGGCAACGTTCACAAGAACTCCGTTGACGAAATTTTGGACACGGCCCGCAACAGTCAGGCACTTCATGCTGTGCGGCTTTGGGGGTCTTCGGGCTTATTGAAGCTCGCCATGGATGAAGCGCGCCGACAATGCCAAACACTGGAAGATCCGGAAATCCACAACCTGTGCGAACTGTGTCGGTTCACGAACACTGACGAAAAATGCGTCAAGTTCCTCAACGATGCCTTAGAACGTGAGGATGTCCGCCGCAGCATTCGTTTCGCACGCCTCAAAGATCTCGGTGAAACTTTTTAAGTCGGCAGCATTTTTTAAGTTGGCAGCATATTGTGGCGTATGGGAGCCCGTAATCATGAGTAGCAAGCAGCCTGTATTGTTGCTGTATTCTCCGCCGTGCGATCCAACCCAGTCCTACACGAGCTTGCCAACGCTGACGGGGCATCTCAGACGTAACGGCATCCAAGTGGTCCAACGCGACCTTGGCATCGAAATACTCGATGATGTCTTGACCGACGAATTTCTCGTCAACGCCAAGGAAAGGGCGTTGACCCGGCGCCAGGACCACACCGATGCAGACTATCAGCGACGCCTCGGCGCCTGCCTGGCCGCCTACGATCATATCATTGGCCACATTGGTGAGGCCAAGCGTGTGATGCGCGATCCGTCCTGCTTCTACGATATGGACTCCTATCGCTGGGCGACCAATCTCATTGAAAGAGCGTGCGATCTTGCATCCTTGCCAAACCATCCCGCACGATTGACCCCGTCCCAGTATTCCCAATCGGAAGACTGCACGGTGGGTGGCTTGTTGACGGCGACGGATGATAAGTCCGGCAACTTTTTCGCCGAGTATTTTGACGAACGGTTCCTTGCGAACCTTCTCAAGTGCGACCCGGCGTTGATAGGCATATCGGTCACCTACCATTTCCAGATCCTGCCGGCATTTACCTTAGCGCGAAAACTCAGGTCGATCGCACCACGCATTCCAATTGTCATCGGCGGTGCGGTTATCGCGCGCATGGAATCGCATTTGCTGACGGATCATCGCTTGTTCAACTTTGCCGATTATTTCGTCGTCGGCGAAGGCGAGACCGCTTTGCTCGAACTGGCCCGTTGCGCCATGGACGGACAACCGGCGTCACCTGGCATTCCGAACACGATACAGTTAATCGAAGGCGCCCCGGAAGCTTCGACGACGAGCCACATCGAGGAACTTACGTCAAGCAGCCTATTGGATTTCAATGGCTTGGAATTGGAGCGATACCTATCTCCGGAACCGGTCTTTCTGATGCCCGCGTCGCGCGGATGCTACTGGGGTAAGTGCACGTTCTGTGATGTCTCGAGACAGACGAGAACCGTTTATCGCCCGATCAAACGCTCCGCAGTCGTCAGCCAAATGAAGATGCTGCGGCAGCGGTTCGGTGGTCGACGCTTTTTCTTTTGCGATGATGCTGTGCCGCTCGGCGTTATGAAGGAGGTCGCATCCGCCGTTATCGACGAGATGCCGGATGCCACATGGCAAGCGGAAGCGCGGCTCGAAAAAGGGATGGACCACGCCTATTTGCGTCATCTGGCGGATGGCGGTTGCCGGCAGTTGATGTTCGGCTACGAGTCGTCGTCGCAACGCATGCTCGATCAAATGAAAAAAAACAATTCGATCGAGCGTGACGAAGAAATTATTCTGAATTGCCATGCCTTCGGGATCGGTCTCAATCTGCAGACGTTTATCGGGCTGCCAACTGAAACATCCAACGAGGCGCTCGCTACGGTCGATTTTCTGAAGCGCCACGAGGACAAGATCTGTTCGATCGGGTTCGGTCAGTTCTCGTTGTACAAGGATACGCCGATTTATAACTTCCCCGAGGAACATGGCGTGGAAAACATAAGGATCCCGCTTAAGGACAATCTACTGTCGGAATGTGATTTTGACAGCCTGTCCGGAATGACACGAGACGAAGTTTCCAGCTTGTATGATGGCGCTAACGCCGAGCTGCGAAATATTTATAAAACCCGGTCATTGTTCCTCGGCGGAGCTGCAGGTTCACACAGTCTGCTGCATCTGTCACATGCTTCATTCCAGGATTTGAATACGTATTGGTCGGCACTCGACACGAAAACGAATATTAGCGCGTTGGAGACGTCACAAATATCGATTTCCGAAGATGCGAGATACGCGAGTTCCGGACCGTTTCGATATCTATATCTAAAGAACAAAGCGCAAATGATCGAATTGAGCGAGCACGACGAAGCATGTTTACAAAACATCGCCGGCGCCTGCACGCTCGACGAACTCCTCGACAGGATGGAGCACGAAAAGGGTGGCTCCGTTGCCGATACACTACTGCACATGCGTTCGTGCGAGAAGCTACTGCAAAGCGGCGCCCTGACGGTCGCGTGACGACGGAACCACCCGGCCAGTCCTCTACTATTGAGGCTGCATCTTGATAACGTTTCGGTAGAAGTTGTCGACCGGCTTCTGGACGGCCTCAAGAACGTACTGACCGGCTCCGGTCGGATAGGGGTCGTTGATGAGGTAGAACGAATTGTTGAGGAGCGGCGCACCTGTTTCCGGATCGAGATGCACGTATTGGCGCCAGCCGCGAATGAGACGGGCATGACCGGGAATACCTGATTTACCCGGCGCAAAGGTCTCAAGCATATCCATCACTTCCTTGAGAGATGGCGATGTGGCAAAGCTGGCCTTCCATTTCGACTGCGTTAACTCCTTGAGACCGCGGATCATTTTTGGGTTCGTCGTGCCGCGTTTTCCAGTTCGGAATGCTTCGGCAATTTCGGCCTGGGACACACCGCGAATGCCAATTCGTTCAAGGATCATCTTGCCCGTTGCAACGGCACAATAGACCGGGGTGTCTTGCCCGATGAGTTTGATCGGTATGGTCAATCCGCTCATCGCGGGCAGTTCGGGCGGCTCGGCAAAGCGGTCTTCGGCAATCGACGCGGCATCGGCAAAGTGTCGAGAAAAGTTGTTCGCGAGAACAGAGGAGTCCTTAAAGTCCAGACCGTGGGTACGGTTCACGAAATTGATCGCGCTGGTCCAATCTTTGAGGAAGGTCGGTTCAAGCCCCGCTTCAGGAAGATTGGCCGAAATCGAGTAAAAGGGTTCGCCCTCAATGGCCTCGCCGGCTTCCTCACCCGCCTCCTCGCCCTCGTTTGGAATGATATCGTCGCCAGTAAACTCCTTGACGCGCCGCGGACGGTGGGCATCGTAAATGACCTGGACGGTCTCGCCGTCGGCTTTTTTTACTTCGATCTGCAATCCCACCCTGGGATAGCCATAACAGACAAAGGACTGGAATTTGAATGTGCCACCGGGATAATCAATTCCGGCCTGTTCGAGCGCACTGTCCCTGGCGGAGGCTGGCTCAAACATGAGCTTGCCGATCATTATGGAGTCGATCAACGGTAGCTCTGCGCCGCGAGATGAGCTGCGCACGACGCCGAGTTTTTTGCCGTGATTATCGACGACGTCGTAATCACGAAACATCGGACTGCCATCGAGGTCGAGGATATTCAACGGGTCGCGATCGCCTAATCGGCTCTGGAGTAATTCACGCCGGTCCGCAAACAAGGACAGGTCGTTACGAAAGCTTTGATAAAAGAAATCGAGAATATTTCGTTGTTCGGCAGTTGGGATTGTAAGGTCTGACATTCGAGTTGTCCTTTAGCAAAAAAAATTGCGAGGATAGTTGTTGGTTCGGGCGCAAGCAGGAATGGAGCGTTTCGCGCTCTAGCGGCAACGAGGGCAAGGTGGCGTAGTTTAAGTGTAACAGCAAGTTTGTGTCAGCGGCATCGGTCGTCGGTGGTTAATGGCCGCGTGGGGTGGCACACCTCCGTCGTCGGCTGCGGCAGCTTTCATCTTAGGTGCCTTACCGAACTGCCACCAATACAATAGATTGTAGTCGGCGAGCCCAGCGATCAAGCTTGTGAGGTCAGCTAAGCTTCTTGGCTGGCTCGTAGCTGTGACTGGTATGAGTATCCTTTTCCTTGGGTGCCAGAGTGACCGCCATGTCGGGGTCGGGTCACTTGCGAGCGTCGGCGATGCCGAACTCGGTCCAGAAAACCGTATCCGCGATACCGTCAACCGCGAGCATGTTGCAGATTTGCCCGATCGTCGACGCCGAAACTGGCCTTGGATGGCCGGCGTTTGATCAAAGTACCCGTGTGGCTGACTGGTCAATTCATGTGTCGAGGTGGCATCGATCTGTACTCGCAACTGCGATGAATGTCGGCTTTCACCAACAGCGGTCATCAACTTGAGAAATGTTAGGCGATGCTAAACGTCGGCAAAGGGTCAAAAGTTATAAGAACTACCCAGAGTACATCACCGCCGCTCAACCCCAGTTAGCCGACCAAGAGCACTCAAATTGAGACTTTCAGGGTCGGGCCA
>Ga0209345_10003321_pt1 | contig 16692 bp, 18 predicted proteins | sample Cruoilmetagenom7_FD_187294 | JGI IMG/M metagenome (GOLD analysis project Ga0209345, IMG submission 187294) | Oil polluted marine microbial communities from Coal Oil Point, Santa Barbara, California, USA - Sample 7 (SPAdes) (version 2) | ecosystem: Environmental > Aquatic > Marine > Oil seeps ...
AAACTCTCCTTGGGTCATAAAGGCAATGAATATTTTAAACTCCTCTGTGTATATAAAAACAATATGCTGGATACTTATTCAGAAAATAAAAAAAATTTAACATTTCGTAACATTTTTAGCAATTTGCATCTACTCAGATACGCCGGAATGTCATTGCGAAGGGTATCCGCTTTTTCTGACTATACTTAAACTAAAATGGTTTCCAAATTTAATTGCGAAGCGAAGGACTCCACTTTTTCTGATTAAATGTCAGGAAAAGAAGGAGGGGTTTAAAGTTCCGACGCGGCAACCTATTCAGCGCGGCTAAAAAACTGCTAGCCTTAAAGCTATATTGAACAGATTCTCACATGTTTTATAAATGCAGTTATATTTTTAATAAAGGACTGAAATTAGATGAAAGCAGATCAAAATCATTACTGTAATTATTTGATTCCTGCTCAAAATAAACCGCTTAATCAAACACGCCCAAATAACAATAATGCCAATTATCAAGGAAATGCTGCCTGTCGATTCTGATTAGATTTAATCCATTATTGGAGTTATTTGCCTATGCGCTACTAATTCTTGTTCTTTTAAATTAAAATAGAAAATAATTAAAAACCTTATGGGTTTAAATGGGTAATTTTTTTGGAATATTTGGAATAATTGCAATTCTTGCTCTTGCGTTTCTTATGTCGCGGGACAAAAAAGCTATTGACTGGAAATTAGTCGGCGCAGGGCTGGGAATTCAGTTATTTATCGCTTTTTTTGTCTTGAAATTCCCGATTGGCAGGATAATTTTTGAATGGATAGGAAGTCTTATCAGAAAACTTCTCGAGTTTGCAGATGCGGGCGGGGACTTTGTTTTCGGAGTTCTTGTCAGCAAACCAGAAGTTTTGGACGATCTTTTCGGGGCAGGCAGCGGATTTATTTTCGCGCTTAAAATAATTCCCACGATTATATTTATCGCAGCGCTTGTAAACATTGCATATCACGTAGGTTTGATGCAAAAAATTGTTTCTTTTATGGCAAAGATTGTCTACAAAATTATGGGCGTCAGCGGAAGCGAAGCTCTTTCTAATGTTTCCAGCGCATTTGTGGGGCAGGTTGAAGCGCAAATTATGATTAAACCATATGTATCCGGAATGACAATGTCCGAACTTCTGGCATCTATGGCTGGAAGCATGGCATGTATTGCAGGCGGTGTTATGGCGGTTTATATTTCCCTTGGAGTTCCTGCAGAATACCTTTTAGCTGCAAGTTTGATGGCAGCCCCGGGCGCATTGGTAATTTCCAAGATGGTTTACCCTGAAACACAGAAATCAGAAACTAGAGGAGAAATTAAACTTGAAGTCAAAAAAACTCATGCAAACCTGATAGACGCAATTGCCCACGGAGCAGGTGATGGAATGAGAATTTCCATAAACGTAATTGCTATGCTAATAGGGTTTATCGCACTTATTGCAATGATTAACGCAATTCTTGGGGTGCTGGGTACGGCAATGGCAAGTGTCGCCCCGATTTTAGGGATTACAGGAATTGATTTTGCCGATTTGAGCCTTCAATCTATATTAGGAAACTTTTTCTCGGTTTTTGCGTGGCTTATGGGAGTTCCGTGGGATGAATCCTTTACTGTGGGGTCTTTGATGGGAACTAAAATGGCTATAAACGAGTTTGTGGCGTATTTAGACTTTGTCCCGATAATTAGTGGAACTTCTGATATAGCGCTTTCTCCTAAATCTATAGTAATAACGAGTTTTGCCCTTTGCGGGTTTGCAAATTTTAGCTCAATTGCAATCCAGGTTGGCGGCATTGGAGAAATTGCCCCGAACAGACGCGCTGACCTTGCCAAATTGGGTTTAAGAGCCTTAATCTGCGGAACCCTAGCTTCTTACATGTCCGCCGCCATCGCCGGAATTATTTCAGGGTTTTAAGATTTATTAATAAGTTCAATCACTTTATCTTTAACAGAAACAGGAGTCTAGCCTTAAAGCTATATTGGACAGATTCTCACGTCACAATTTACTCCTCAGAATGATAACATTGACCTGAGTAGTTACGTTATTTTGAGATAAAATATCAGGGATTTTGAGTCAAAAATGCTTAATCTTACATAACGAATGTTATTTTATCAGCGCTTCATTGAATTTTGAATAAAAATAAATAAAAAGTGTTGACATCACACTTTTTTGGTTTATTATAATAATGTAAGTTCAAATAAATAAGAATTTTTTCAAAAGAGTTTATTAAAAAAGATACACATACACACACACATAAAGCGGAAGAAGAGAACATAAGAAAGCAGAGATGATTTTACCACCGAAAGGTGGTATTTTTTTGTTTGGAATTTATAAAATTATAAGCGCTAAATAAGGATTATTTCCAGTTATAAACCAGTAACGCCATATAAAATCAGACAAAATACCATGATTTCTAGTGGGGAAAGATTAAAAAAGATCTTATTATTCTTCCAAAACAAAAAATAAGCGATTTTGACTAAAAATTAAAGGCTCAAAATTAACAGATTGAACCTTTAACAATATATTTTTATATTTTTTCTCTATATCTATATGTCGAGGTTGCTGACGTACATGGCGTTGGTTTCGATAAATTCGCGTCTTGGTTCTACTCTTTCGCCCATTAAGGTGTCGAAAAGCTGATCGCATACTAACGCGTCGTCAATATTAACTTTAAGAAGAGTTCTTGTCTCAGGATTCATCGTAGTATCCCAAAGTTGCTGCGGCATCATTTCTCCAAGCCCCTTAAATCTTTGGATATTTACGCCTTTTTTACCTCTTTCATCAATTATTTTATTAATATCATCAAATGAATTTATGACAATATCGGTTTTTTCATCAATGACAAGATTAAGGCTGTTTTTTTCCTCAAGAAGGAAGTCCCTTATCTCTGGATAAGATGTTTTAATCCTGTTATATTCGCTGCTTTTCAATAACGGAACTGTTATTACAGCAGGTTTTTCGTCTTCATCAAAATAAATCAGCATGGAATTTTTGTTTGTTTCTTCATGATGTTTTATTTTCATTCTGTAATTAACGTTATGCCGTTCAAAATATCCTTCTAGCAAAGTAACTATTTTCTGAAGCTCTTCCTCTGATTTAAATTGTTCAACTTGTACATCAACTCGAATCAAGCCTCTTATAATCACTTCAGGAATTACGTTGATATTTGGATTTTTAAATGAGCGGTAATAATTTGCCATATTTCCTATAAGATTTACTAATTCATTGCTTTGACAGGATTTATTTTTTGAAGAATCAAATAAAGTTAATCCTTTTACTCCTCTTTCACGAAGGATTTTATCAAGTTCCATATCATTATAAAGATATGTGTTTTGTTTTCCTATGGTAAGTTTATAAAGAGGCGGTTGAGCTATATAAACATAGCCGTTTTCTATCAAAGGTTTTGCATATCGGAACAGGAACGTCAGCAAAAGCGTTCTGATATGAGCGCCATCAACATCAGCATCAGTCATGATGATAATTTTATGGTAACGGAGCCTCTCCATTTCAAATTCTTCTTCGTCCTTGCTAATGGTTATGCCAAAAGCCTGTACAAGTGTCTGAATTTCATTATTACCGTAAATTTTATCGATTCTGGCTCTTTCCGAGTTTAAAATTTTACCTCTTAACGGAAGGATCGCCTGAAACATTCTGTTTCTGCCCTGTTTCGCGCTACCACCCGCAGAATCACCCTCTACTATGTAAATTTCACACTTATCAGCTTCCCTATTGCTGCAATCAGCAAGTTTACCCGGAAGTGTTGAGTTCTCAAGAACACTTTTTCTTCTGGTAAGTTCCCGCGCTTTACGGGCTGCTTCCCTTGCTCTTGAGGCCTGTATAACTTTTAAGATAATTGTTTTTGCGCATTTTGGATGAAGTTCAAGCCAATCCTGGAAATGCTCAAGGACTACGCTGTTAACGATTCCCTGGACTTCGCTGTTTCCAAGTTTTTCTTTGGTCTGTCCTTCAAACTGAGGATTCTGGACTTTGACGCTTATTATCGCCGTAATTCCCTCTCTGACATCATCGCCTGCGAGGTTATCTTCACCTTCTTTTATAATATTATTTTTTCTTGCATAATCGTTTATAGCCCTTGTAAGAGAGTTTCTGAACCCTGTTAAATGAGTTCCGCCATGCATTGTGTTTATATTGTTCGCAAAACTAAGAATAGTTTCACTATAAGCATCCGTATACTGGAAAGCTACTTCTACCTGGACATCATCTTTGCTTTTATCAACATAAAATGGACTTGGATGAAGCGCTGTTTTATTCTTGTTTAAAAAATCTATATAGCTGGCAATGCCTCCTTCATAGAAGAAAGTTTCTTTTTTTCCTGTGTTTTCATCTATAAAGATAATCTTCAAGCCTTTATTCAAGAAAGCCATTTCTCGAAGCCTTCTTGCGACAACTTCCCTGTCAATAGAGGTTGTTTCTATAAAAATTTCAGGGTCAGCCCAAAAAGTGGTTTTTGTGCCGGTTTTATCAGTTTCATATTCTTTCATTACAGGAGAAGTAGGCTCTCCTCTTAAATAAACCTGTTTGTGAAGCCAGCCGTCCCTTCCGACTTCCACTACAAATTTTTCGGAAAGAGCATTAACAACCGATGCGCCAACTCCATGAAGTCCGCCTGAAACTTTATAACCGCCGTCGCCGAATTTTCCGCCGGCATGAAGAATTGTATGCACAATCTCGAGGCAGGATTTATTATCCTGCTCTGCTTTCAAATCAACAGGAATTCCCCGCCCGTTATCTTCAACAGTTATGCTGTCATCAGTATTTATTTTTACTCTTACTTCAGAACAATAACCTGCTAATGCCTCGTCAATTGAGTTATCAACAATTTCATAAATAAGGTGATGAAGCCCTCTTTGGCTTGTTGACCCTATATACATACCGGGTCTTAATCTTACAGCTTCTAATCCTTCTAAAACACGTATATTCTTGGCATCGTATGATGCGGAGTTGTTCTCTATCATATTAGTCACAGTTATATCCTTATTAAATTTATTAAAATTCGCTACTTAACCGGAATTATAATTCTCAATAAAATTATATCACGACCAAAATATAGCGAAGTTTTAAATTTACAGATATTATATGTTAGTTTAATGATCGCAAGCATTAATACCTGTTTTTAATGTGTTATTCAGATAATCTGTTACAAGCTCCGTAGGGTCTGCCTCAACTGCTCCGACTATAACCTTAATATCTTGCTGCGTGAACAATTGCTGGGCTCTTCCTCCCATTCCGCCTGCTATAATAATATTTGCGCCTTTTTCAGCAGCCCATGCCGGTAAAATTCCGGGTTCATGAGGAGGTGGGGCTATTTCTTCTTTATTCAAAATTTCTTTTGTTTCTTCGTTTACTTCAATAAATGTGAATACTTCGCAATGTCCAAAATGTAAACATAATTTCCCATTATTTGTGGGTATCGCAAATTTCATAATTTTCTCCTTTTCTTTATTATAACAGGTAACTTGTTATTTCGAGTTTCTGTTTTCGGAAGTCGCATAATTTTCAACCATTTCAAGCTTTCCTAAGTCCGAAAAACATTTTCGCTTTAGTTTATTTTATTCTAGTATTTATTTTATTCCACATAGATTTGATTTTTTGTGAAACCTCACTTTCAGATATGTTTTCAACTACTGTTAATCCTTTAATCATTGCTTCTGTAAATTCTTTGCTATAAGGAATTTTGCCTAAAACAGGAATGTTGTTTTCTTTGCAAAAAATTTCCATCTTTGCCGCAAGTTCCAAATTTATATCATATTTATTAATACATACACTCGCAGGTATTTTAAAGTGTTTTGTGAGCTCATATACCCGCTGCGCATCGTGAATCCCTGACATGGTAGGCTCTGTTACAATTAAAACAAGATGAGCTCCTGAAATAGAAGCTATAACAGGACAGCCAATCCCCGGCGAACCATCGACTATTATTAGGTCATTATTGTTTTTATGAGCGACAAGTCTTGCGTGGTTTCGTATTTCAGACACAAGTTTGCCCGAATTCTCCTCGGCAATTCCAAGTTTAGCATGAATCAACTTGCCAAATCTTGTATTTGATTCAAACCATTCACCTGATTTTACCTGTTCAAATTTTATTGCCTGATGAGGACAATTAAAATAACAAGCTCCACATCCCTCACACTTTATTTCATCAATTTTATAGCACGTAGGTTGTGAATTTGTGATGCTGTTTTCAGAGATTGCGCTTGTTTCAAAAAATTCAGGCTTTCCTCCCTCTGAAAACCATTTTTGTTTAGGTATAAAATCATCTCTCACCGCGTCAAATTTACAAACCTCTATGCATCTGCCGCATTTTTTGCAAAGTTCAAGATTGATTTCAGCCTGTTTTCCTGAATAAAACTCAACCGTTTTTTCTATCTTCGGATGCAAAATTAAATGCATATCAGCAGCGTCCACATCACAATCAACTATTATATGGTTTTCAGCTAATCCTGATAATGCCGCTGTAATACTTGTTTTTCCTGTTCCGCCTTTACCGCTGATAATTACTAGTTCTTTCATAAATTATTTCTTCTTTCTCACAACTTCCAAAAGAGGATTAAAAAATTCTGTATATTTAGGCAGGGTTTTTAAAATAAGTTCGCCCCTTGAATAACATTCTGCAATCTCTCTCATGTCAGGAACTTTTGTTAAAATTTCTATATTCTCATCTGCGGCGTAATCTTCAATTAACTTGTCGTTTTCTCCTGAACGATTGATTATAATTCCAAAAGGCAATCCAAGTTTTCTAATAACATCAACTGCAAGGTTTAAGTCATATAATCCAAACGGGGTCGGCTCTGTAACCATAAATACATAATCAGCGCCATAAACAGCTGCTATCGCAGGACAGGAAGTTCCCGGCGGGCAGTCAATAATTTGAATTCCGGTTTCTTTGAAGGCAGAAGCTTTTTTTACCGCTTTAATTAAAGGCGGTGACATTGCTTCGCCGATTCTAAGTATTCCGTGTATAAAATCGATTCCATGACCAATTCCTTGTTCTAAATCCCCTATTTCCCGTTTATCATCTTCTATAGCGTTAACAGGACAGGCAAGAGAACAGCTTCCGCAGCCATGACAAAGCTCAGGGAACTTGATTACTTTGTCTTTAATAAAAGCAAGCGCATTAAACTGACATACCTCTGAACATTTTCCGCATTTAACGCATTTTTCCTGATTGATTTTTGGTATGGAAATATAAACCTTTTCGGCTTTATTAAAGTTCGGTTTTAAAAATATGTGACAGTTGGGTTCTTCTACATCACAGTCCAGTAAACAAATATCTTTGAATGTTTTTGACAATAAATAAGCGAAGTTTGTTGAAACAGTACTTTTCCCCGTTCCCCCCTTGCCGCTTGCCACAGCTATTTTCATTTTAATCCTTTATTTTTCATCCGGTTTGATTTCATCTTGTTGAGTTTGGGCATTTGAATAAAATCGACTTCTGCCAAGCCCTTGACCAAGTCCTCGACCTAATCCTCGACCTTGACCTCTGCCAAACCCTTGACCTAATCCTCGACCTTGACCTCTGCCAAACCCTTGACCTAATCCTCGACCTTGACCTGTATTATTTTCCTGAGGATTGCATTTACCCAATTTTCTACCTGTCATTGGTCCTGTACCCATTGGTCCCATTCCGTTTTCTCCTGGCATAATTTTCTCCTTTTTTTTAAATTTAATCTTATATCCAGTGACCGTCAACATCAGCTGAATTGACTTCCTGAAGTTCATTATTCTTAAATTTTTCGATAATCTCTTGTATAGTCCCCTGCGCTTCGGTATAAATTTTAACTTCTGCAGCAGATAAAACGGTAAAAGCCTTTGGTCCGCAATGACCTGTTATTACCGCATCAACATTCTGATTCACAACATTTTGGGCTGCCTGAATCCCTGCCCCTTGCATCGCATTTAAGTTCTGTTCATTATCAACATAATTAAATTCTTCTGTTTCTGTATCATAAATAATAAAACCTACAGCCCTTCCAAACCGCAAATCAATATTATTACTTAATTCTTTACCGCTTGATGTTATCGCTATTTTCATAAAAAAGCTCCTTTTATTTATTATTATGAACTTGACAACTCAAATTGTCAAGTCTAATATAAATTAAAGTATATATGTTCAAATAGAGATTTAAGTGCAAGTAAATGATAATATGCCTGTTTATCCTATTGGAATAGCTGCAAGGTTATTAAATGTTCATCCTAGAACTTTGAGAATTTACGAAGCAGAAGGTCTTATAGATCCTGAAAGGCAAGGCGGAAAAAGAATATTTTCTAAAAGTGACCTTATATGGATTCAATGCCTCAGGTCTTTAATTCATGATGAAAATATAAGTATTGAAGGTGTTAAAAGGCTGCTTGATTTTGCTCCTTGCTGGAAAATAAAAAATTGCGCAAAGGAAAAAGATTGCCCTGCTTTAAAAAAAATGGAAAAAAAATGCTGGGAATTTACTAAAAATTGCTGCCAAAAATCTTGTCACAACTGCAAAACTTATATAAAAGGGCAGGAAGTTTAAATTTTTGTTTTGCGCTCTTCATTTATGCTATTATTGCTGAATCAAGGAGATTTTTAAACGGTTTTGCGAAATAATAAGGAAAAGTTTTGTTTTATAGGTTTATCCATAGGGTCAGCGGGGTCTGTGGAATCCGGCATTTCTGTCCTCGACAGAAATTTGAATCTTGTTAAAACAGACAAAGCCTACAATTTAAGTGAAATTAAGCAGTTAATTTCTAATATGTCCCCGTCGGATAATGCTATTCTCTGTATTGACTTGCCTAAAAATATAATGATGCTGACAGGTAAATGGCGGATTGAATCGAAACAAACTCAATCATTGAACATACAAGAACTTGGGATCGGCAAAAAAGACTTGTGGAAAAAACGGTTCAGCGACAGAGGCTCAGAGTTATGCAAATACTTTGAAGATTCCGGTATGGAAGTTTGCAGGTTTAATTCTTCTTTTACAAAAAACATGCTGAAACTTACTGCCCCTTATAAAAGCAGGTCGCCTGCGGCATGTAAATTTTTGCAAAATATAATCGAAGAAAAGCTGAATATCTCTGATATGCCCTCAAATCTTCTTCCTCTTCCTTCCTTGAACTCCATTATAGGAGCGTATGTGGCGTGGAAAATTTGGACGGGTGAGAAAAACGTGAGTTATAAGCAAATAGGTTCGCATAAAGACTTTCCTGTTATAAGCGCTCTAAATATTTAAGAGCCTGTTTGGTTATACTGGAACGAGTTCTTTTTTTGAAAAAATGTATGCTTTATGTCTGCATTTTATCTGCGCTTTGTCTGCAAATTTATGGTTTTTTATCTGCAAAATGTATGCAATATGCATGTAAAAACTTGGTCATGCAGTTGTTGATCAGCTAATTGTTGATCAACAACTGCATGCTAAACTTCTATTGCTCAACAATTTGTTGTTCAGGAAAATTTTTATTCTTTAAAATTTTCATTACATCCTGATGAATTTCTTCTATTTTTTTATTAGCATCAATTAATATAATTCTGTCAGGAAATTTTTTTGCTAATTCGAGGTATCCATCCCGAACTTTTTTGTGAAAATCCTCAGCTTCAGATTCAAGTCTGTCTTTTTTGTCGCCAATTCTTTGCATGGAGATTTCTGTGTTGATATCAAAAATAAAAGTCAAATCCGGCATGAGTGATTTTGTCACGATATTATTTAATTTTAGTATTTGCTCTGCGCCAAGCCCCCTGGCATAGCCCTGATAAGCCATTGATGAGTCTACATATCTATCACACAGCACGACTTTCCCCTGTTTTATAGCTGGCATGATTTTTTCTTGAACATGCTGCGCCCTATCAGCAAGATACAGAAACAGCTCGCAATACGGAGCTACGTCCCCGTCATAATTAAGAAGGATTTCACGGATTTTACACCCAAGATCAGTCCCCCCTGGATCACGAGTCTTTACGACCTCAAACCCCTTACCTGTAAGAAATTTAGCCGCTAAATCTATTTGCGTTGATTTACCTGAACCATCGATTCCTTCAAAAGTTATAAAATTCAAATTTCAATTCCTCGCATTTTATTTTATTTTATTTTATTAAAAATAAAGCTGTAATTGCAACAAATTCGTTCCAGTATAATTTTTTTTGAAATTTTGATTTAATCCGAACATAATAAAATATCAGTCACTTTTTGATCACTGCCTTAATTTTAATTTACTAATTCAAGTTCATCTCCAATTTTCGCGCCGGTTTCGTTGATTACTCCGGCTGGAAGTTCGATAACGCTATAAGCTGAAAAACAAAATTTTATTCCTTTGTTAGGAGAAATATTTTCAGCTAAACTCCTGACTTTATTTTTTTTATCCATAAAAATTGCGTCAAACTCAAACTTCATAAAAAAAGAATGAATATTATTGCAAGGGATTATATGCAAACCATTCCATTTTTCAAGCCTATCTCGTCCTAAAAGTCCTTTCATCCTTTTAAAAGGACTGTCAGCTACTTCAAGAGCTTCTGCAAGAATATTTTTATTTGTTTTATTTATAAGCTTCATGGTTTCTATAAAAATAATTCACTTAACCTGAAATTCTTTTAAATTGTACCTTAAAAAACAAGGCTAATAGCCATTTAATTATATTAATATGTAAAAAAAAGGTGTTAAATACACTAAAACCTTGAACCTGTTTAGTTTTTTTCTAAAGGGTTTAAAACTGGAAAAAAGTTTGCTATAATAATATTTATATACTAAAGATATCCTTCTGAATCTCTAGCTTGATTAAACTGTTCTCTACTTAAACTAAAATGGTTAAAGACAGCGTATTCTGCCGAAAACAGAATTACAAATTAATAATGAAACTATTATAATAAAAATCTACAGGGAAATTTGGGTTTTATGAAAAATAACAGCATTAACAAAATTAGTAAAATTCTTGATGAGTTTTTGCGGGATATGAAATCTTCCAATAAAGCCCGCAATACTATTGTGAATTATCGCAGTGATCTTAAAAAATTTATGAATAACTGCCCTGAGAATATTGAAAATCTTAATGTTGAGATATTAAGGCATCATCTTGACGGACTTGAGTATAAATCCCCGACCACAAAGGCAAGACATCTAAGCAGCCTGAAAAAATTTCTTAACTGGTGTTACAGAAAAGATTTAATTTCTGCTAATCCGATTTTAAAAATAGAACAAAAAAAACAAATACCTCTGCCAGCGCTTAGAAAAATTGAAAAAATAGAAATAGACAGGGTTTTATGTTCCATAAATATATTTAACAAAAATAACCAAATAAATAAAAATAACCTTAAATACAGGCTAATCTTTACTTTGATGCTCGAAGCAGGGCTTAAAGTTTATGAAGCGCTTAATATTGAGTATGTCAACGTTGAAGTTGAAACGCAGACAATTTTCGTAACGTCATCAGGTGAAAAACGCCGAATTCCTTTGTTTTCCCCTGAATCAATAAAACTTTTTCGATTATATACTGACAAAATGGAAATAAAATCAGGATTAATTTTTAAAGGAGGTGAATCCCGAGAATCATTGAGCTATCAGGCTCTAAATAAATTTTGGAGAAAGCAATGCGCAAAAATTAATGCGAACATAAAACTTCAGCAATTAAGGGATTGCTATGCAAACGAACTTATAAAAAAAGGCATAAACATCTATGTTATTAGTAAAATGTTAGGTCATAAAAACCTTCAGACAACAGTAAAATACCTTCAATAAAGCTGTTTGTCCAATTTAAACTTAAATATTCGGAGGTCCGAAAACCAATGATTATCGAATACAAAGTAAACGAAACTACTGTAGAAGCGGCATGGCTCAGGACTCTTTATGATCTTATCGAAGAGCTTAACTGTAAATGCAACACATTTCTTGAAGAAACACACAACAAAAGTTACAGAAATTATCAGCGAATCAGAATTGTCGAAATTTACGGTTCAGAAACCATGGTTAGCTGGTTAAAGCTTCGCATGCAACGCTACAGTCATTTTATCGACAAAATGGCTGATGAACCTGAAGTAAACGTTATTTCCGAAGAATAATTTTTTCCGTACAGAAACTTACGCGCTCAGGCGTGAAGTTATTTCAGGCTTGCAGAAAATATCGATATTTGGATCGCAAATATCGAAAATCTGGTTTAACCTGGTCTGGTAAATAAGCTGTGAAACATACGGCTGTAAGTTATATAGCTTTACTTCCATATCATATAGCTGCGCGAATTGATAAACATTTATAATCGAAGCAAGGTTTTTTGAGTTAACCTTTGAAGTTTGCCCCATATCAAAATAAAATACCCGATAATCACTGTCAGACAAATCTTGCATTAATTCTTTAAGTTCTTCTATGATTTCATCATTAAAAATATTTGCCGGTAGGCTAATGACGCATTTATTTTCAAATTTTCGTAAACCCCATTCCATAATTTAAAAAATTTCCTCCTAAAATATAAATGCCTCTTTACCCTATTATTAAGCATTTACGAACATTCACATAAATACTCAATAAAAATATAGTACCAAGTTTTGTTGAGTAACACAAAATGGTAAACTTTTGCTAAGAGAGAACGTACAAAAAAACTTGAAATTAAATCATTTGCAGGGATGATTTAAACGAAAACTATTGATAATAAAATATTTTGAAATGGGAGAGAGAAAAGTCGAAGCAATTATGCTGACAGCTCTTTTTGAAATGTAAAAATGAGGCATATTATAGCGCTCAACCAATTTTTCGGGGAATTATATTTTAAACAAAAATGGTTTCAAAATTTAACTGCGAAGCGAACTCCTTCCAGTTTTAAAAAATTTGTTCCATGAATTGTTTGAGGAATATATGTTTAATCGAAAACAGAATTTGAAATTAACAAGTTACCTGTTATAAAGATTTGGAGGCAAAAATTGAGCAAAACAATTGGTTTAAAAGAATTACCGGATATATATATTTCTTCAGGAATGTCATTATCAGAGGTTTGTAAATACATAAATATTCCTGAAAAAACAGTTAAAAAGTGGGAAAAGTTTTTTGATTTAGCTCCAAAAACAATAAGCGGAGTGGAAAAAGTTTACACAAAAGATAAAATACAGGAATTTATTAAAATTAAAAAATTTCTTGACAGAGGAAGAACACTAGAAGAAATTAGGATAAAAGTTTACAAAATGCCCGTTGAAGTAACAAGTCAGCCTGTTTCAAATAGTCATCCTGAACATTTATGTAAAAATTCAGAATCTATTACGAAGTCTAATCAATATACTACTAAAATTACCGACAACCCGTTTGAAAAGGCGCGTAATTTTTCAGAATTCAAGCCTGAAGAACAAAATATGAAACCGTATAATTCTTCTAGTTTTGAGATAAAACCTTTTCTTTCGCAATTACATATAGCTAACGAAAAAATCGGTGATTTAATTCTTGAAAAAGCAAAGATAGTGGAAGATACCGCTATTGAAAAAGTTGATTTGCTTACAAAAATTAATAGCTTAAAGATTAAAAATAAATCTCTTTTAGAGGAAAAACAAAATATTTTTGATTATATACAGGATAAAAAAGAGCAAATTGAGAGGTTTTCTTCAAGGGAAGATATTTTATCAAAAGCTTTGATGATTTCTCAGGAAATATTAAATAAAAAAGAAGATGAAATAATCCAGCTCAGAGGCTCGATTAAGGCTTATGAACAGGAAATTCAGGGTAAAAGCGATTTAATCCAGGAACAAAGCCTTGAGATTGATGCGATACTTAAAAAACAGACCAAAAAATGGTGGAAGTTTTGGAAAAAATAATTTTTTATTTAAAGTCTATTTGGTTAAAAATTCAAATATTAAAAAATATTTAAACGAATTTTTTCAACTAGAAAGCAATTTTTCGACAAATCACAGATTTTTTCCGTATTCTCTTAAACATACGATTATTAAACATACGATTTTAATCAAACATGAGCTTTCTCTTTTATAGCTAAACCTATTAACTTTAAGTATACATTTTGAAACAAGTTTAGAGATTGGGTCGGGTATTACTATTTAAATAGCTAAGTTTATTATGACATAATTTATATATTGTCAATATTGAGTTTTTATAAGTGTAATCAATATTTACAAATAAATTTGTTTAATTTACATTAAATTGTATAAATAGGCGGAATTCAAAAAAAAGAGAAGAGAAAGGATATTAAATTATGAAAACAGCTTTTTTAGCAATGCAACAAAACTCAAAACCTTTAGCGTTTAAAGGTGGAAAAAGAGAGTTAATGAAGTCAATGTATAATCATGCTAAATTAAATAGTTATGCTATTCCTAAATTCAATGCTACTGACCATACAACAGTTAATGCTTTAGCTAAGGCAGCTAAAGAAACAGAGTCACCTATAGTAATTGAATTTTCAGAAAGCGCTATTAAATATATAGACAAAATTGCAGGCGGCGCTGGAGATTTAATTAAAGGTGTTAAAAAAACTTTAGCTATATTTAGACACGCTCCTAAAAATGAACTTATATTTAGTCATGTTGACCACGGCAAAGTTGATTTAAATTTAAGAAAAAAATTAGGACAATTTATTAGTGAATGGGGCAAACATGGCGGCGATTCATTTATGTTTGATGGAACTAAACTTACTAAAGCGAAAAATGTAGATATGTCTGAAATAGCTGTGAAAAGAGCTAAAGCTTATAGAATGTTTACAGAAGTTGAAATGGATGCGCTTCCAGGTGGAGCTAGCCATAACCCTGGTAAAATAATAAAAACTATTTTCACAACACCTGAAACAGCTACAATGTTTGCGAAGAGAGTTAAAGCCGATTCTTTTGCTCCGAATGTAGGTTTACCACATGGATCATCTAAAAAAATTGAAGGTATTAAAATTGAACCTGAACAACTGGTAGGTATAGGAAAAGCTATAGAAAAAGCTACGGGAGAACCTCCGATTTTAATCGGACATGGCGCTTCTAGTGTGTTTGATGATGTAGTAAAGAAATTTAATAACAACGCTGCTAAGCCATTAAAAGAAGGGCAAGGAACATCAAATGAGATAACCCAATCTCTTATTAAAAAAGGAATGTCAGGACTTAATGTAGATACTGATGGAAGACAAGCTGGTTTGGGCGCAATGATGGAAGCTTTCTCTGTTGGACCTAAGGTAGATTTAAGACCTATAGGAAAAGCAAAATTTGACGCTATTTACGAAATGGCTGTAAGAAAATTAAAACAGTTTGGATCTTTAGGCAAAAAAGATGAAATATTAGCATTCCATAAAGAAAGAATGGCTAAATAGTAGAAATATCCAGCTAAAAGCTAATATAATAAAAAATCCTCCCATTGACAGATTTATAATGTTAGGGAGGATTTTTTATATATATTTAAAATAAAGTGATGCGCTTATAAATTTTTCTTTATCATGATTTTAAAATGTAACTGTTCAGGTCAATGTTGTCATTCTGAGGAGCAAATTGTGGCGTGAAAATCTGTCCAAGATAGATTAAGGCTATCAGTTTTTTAGCTGCGCTGAATAGATTGCCGCGTCGGGACTTTAGCCACCCCCTTCGCAATGACATCCCTGATGCCTGAGCAGTTACTTTAAAATGATTTTATTGATATAAAAGTATTTTTAGGATAACTTTTATTTGATAGGATATGATGGAATAATTTTAGTTTTTGGGAATTTGAAGAATGTCTAAATCAAATTTAGTTATAGATGAAAAATTTCAAACAAAAATGCTTAAAAAAACTTCTGATGACACGGAAGTAGTTCAGGTAAAGCCTGAAATGCTAATGGAAACAGCAACTTACCTGAAAATGAACGAAAACACACAGTTTGATATTCTTTTTTCAATAAGCGGGGTGGACAAACCGGAACACTTTGAAGTTGTCTATCACTTGTTTTCAACCACTTTTAACAGGAAGTTAATGCTTAAATCAATACTTGATAAAGCCAACCCTGAAATACCTTCTATTAGCGAAGTTTACTCTGCGGCAAACTGGCATGAGCGCGAAACTTACGACCTTTTCGGAATAATTTTCAGCAATCACCCTAACTTAGAAAGAATATTACTTCCAAAAGACTGGAAAGGTTACCCATTACGGAAAGATTATGAGCTAGATGATGAAAGACTAAGCTGGAACGAGAGATAATGACAAATTTAATTGATAACACAATTCAAAAAGATATGTTAATAAATGTTGGACCTCAACATCCCAGCACACATGGTGTTTTAAGGCTTTTAATAACTCTTGAGGGAGAAATAATCAGGAATACAAAACCTGTAATCGGTTATTTACACCGGGGCAAAGAAAAACTTGCAGAAAGCAGAACTTATACCCAGTATTCACCGATGGTAGACAGAGTTGATTATTTATCAAGTTTCTTTTATCAAGCAGCTTATTGTTACGCTGTAGAGTCGATTGCGCAGCTTAAAGTTCCGCGAAGAGCCGAGTATATCAGGCTTATAACGATGGAATTTAACCGAATAGCTTCGCACCTTCTATGGCTAGGGTCTTTTATGCTTGACTTAGGCGCAACTTCACCTCTTTTTTACGTGTTTAGGGAAAGAGAAGAAATCCTAAATCTCCTTGAAAAGCTTACAGGACAAAGAATGATGTACAACTTCTACACCTTTGGCGGCGTTAAAAAAGACTTCCCGGAAGGCTGGATTGCTAAAGCTCTTTATTTATGTAAGAAAATGCCAAAATATTTTAATGAATACGAAGCTATA
>Ga0209345_10003322_pt1 | contig 16689 bp, 15 predicted proteins | sample Cruoilmetagenom7_FD_187294 | JGI IMG/M metagenome (GOLD analysis project Ga0209345, IMG submission 187294) | Oil polluted marine microbial communities from Coal Oil Point, Santa Barbara, California, USA - Sample 7 (SPAdes) (version 2) | ecosystem: Environmental > Aquatic > Marine > Oil seeps ...
GCGGTAAAGCGAATGCACAGGTCATGATGGCTGTTTGGCGATCATTGAAAGCGATAAAGGGCTCTGTCACTCCGACGAGCCACGTTAATCCGACAGACTGCTAGAGAGGTCGTCAAACGAGCGCTGGCCAACAACGCAGCTGCACTGATCGTGTCCCACAACCATCCTTCTGGAGACTCAAACCCGAGTCGCGCAGATATCCAGATTACTCAACGGCTGAAAGACGCCCTGGCTTTGGTCGATGTCAGGCTACTCGATCACATCATCATCGGCTGCGGTAGCAGCCACTCGCTAGCAGAAAGCGGCGATTTATAAGCTCCTCCCCGAAACGTCACTCCACACAACCCACCACCACTCGAGGTAAACCCCATGGCTAAGGTCATTCAGGGCTGGCAGCTTATTGGCCAGCGAAATGGAAAACCGCTCTATCGCTACATTAAAGGTGACCACTGGTATTCAGGCCCAGCGCGTTCGCTGAAAAGCACAGTCCCCCACATAACACAGAGACATGAATACAACGCCCTACCAACGCTAACTATGGAACAGGCAATGAATCTAAAGCCTGGTGACGCCTGCCCCAAATGCAGAGGCAGCGGCATCTACCGCTGGCACGATCCAAATCGACGGCGGGTCGGAAGTTCAACGTGCTACTGGTGCAATGACGCGCGCACTGGCGGTAACAGACGGGGGAAAGGCTGGATTGACCGGCGAGACCTGGTCTACATTTTCGGCGCAGCTGCCGAAGGACGCTTGAACCTGACAATCAGCGCCTAGCGTTGCCAAAAGCATTTCATTAGCCCCTGACCGAATCAAGGCGTCTTGGGGGTAGTCTGTTTTAGCGTCTTCCGGCGGCGCGTCTGCCGCCGCAAAAACAGGCGTCAGCGGCGCGGCGCGGCGCGGCGCGGCGCGTCATAGAACATAGTTTACAACACGGGTAATCAGTCAAGGGGGATGAGTGCCAGATGATTAAGGGCCCTAGAGTCCAGTGTGAACCAGCACCATCTTAGCTATCTACAGTAGGCCAAACAGCTTGCACAACAGCTCTGTTGCACGCAGCTTCTCGCTGGCCAAGCTATCAGGGCTATGAATAATTCCCTTAAGCTCTATAAATAGCTCATCCCGCACAGCCCACTGCTCCTGTCGAAACCGCTCCTGCTGGCGCCGAATGCCTTCCTCAATCGCCGGATGCTGTAGATAACGGCAAGCTGTGACCTTGGCTCCAGGCCCATCAGAACCGCCTGCTCGCACATAGGCAGCCGCTGCACTGCGGGGATCAGCAGAGTATGTATCAATGAAACGCTCTTGAAGTGCAGTAAGTGCCATGTCAAAGCATAATATTAGATATTTTTAATATTATAGCCTATTTAATTCATCATGAATAAAACTTATGGCAACCACAACGAGAAAGGTACCAGAGCAGGTACCATATACCGCTTGCGCGCAGCAGGATTATGGCAAAAACGAAATAACGCATTGAAATATAAGTAAAAAATGGCGCGCCTGGAGGGATTCGAACCCCCGACCAACAGGATCGGAACCTGCTACTCTATCCAGCTGAGCTACAGGCGCGTAATAGAAGTGTTTGCGGGCCATATAGTACGGATCAGAACCGTGTTTGCCAAGTGAATTCTAACGCCTCTGCCGCCCGCCGGGTGATCCTTGCGACTAAAAGGCAGGTATAAAGTGGCACGGGAATGCTTCAACTCAATTTCCGTATGGGCTTTTTTGCCGGTATAATCCCGGGTCAGATTTTTGTGTGCGCAGTCATGTCTGCATCTGGTCCTGCCTCCACGGCATTTTCGACCGTCAGCTAGGCATCGCTGCCCCGCCAACTTACCAAGTGATGAGGTCGTGACTGTGAATAAATTTGCTGCAAAAGCTGCATCTGCACTCTGCGCGTTTGGTCTGGGCATGGCCCTGACTGTATCGGTTCAGGCTGCTACTCCTGCTGAAGAACAAATTATCGAGCGCATCAAGCCTGTCGGTTCAGTCTGCGTTGAAGGCGACGAAAACTGTGGCGGTGCCGCTGCTGTTGCCGCCGCTGGCAGCTCTGCCGGTGGCCGCTCTGGTGAAGATGTATACAAGGCCAGCTGTGCAGCCTGTCACGCCACCGGCGTACTGGGCGCACCCAAGTTTGGCACCAATGAGATGCAGCTGCGTCTCGACGAAAAGGGCATGGAAACCCTGCTGACTCATGCTCTTGATGGCTTCAATGCAATGCCTCCGCGCGGTACTTGCTCGAGCTGTTCCGACGAAGAGATTCAGGCCAGCATCGACTACATGCTGGAAAACTGATACCTCTCGGGTACTTTGACAGGGGCTGCTTCGGCGGCCTTTGTTGTTTCTGACCGGCACGGATTGCCGGCCAAATCTGATTCAAGGATGACGTTCATGTTCAAACCTGCCTCTGCCTTGCTGCTGCTTGGGCTTCCTTTCGCCCTGCAGGCATCCCCTGCGTCTTCGCACACCCCCATGCTTGCCACCTCGATTGATCCTGACGTTGTGCAACCTGAAAGTCTGCATGACTGGCTGGTCAGTGAAAAATACGATGGTGTGCGCGCGTACTGGGATGGTCAGCGGCTTTACAGCCGCAGTGGCTATCCGATCAAGCCACCCGCCACAATTACGCAGAACTGGCCCGACACCCCTCTGGAGGGCGAGTTGTGGAGCGGCTATAGCCGTTACAGCGAGGTCGCGGCACTGATCAATCGCCATCAGACAACCCCTGATGACTGGCAGAATGTGCGCTTCATGCTGTTTGATCTTCCGCACTGGCCCGGTACTTTCCGCCAGCGCTCGTCTCGACTTGAAGCCTTGATTTCGGCAACTGGAGCCAACAATCTCGTGATGATTCGCCAACACAGCGGGCTGGATCAGCCGGCTCTGGAGCGATTGCTGGACGCGACGATCAGCCGCGGTGGCGAGGGACTTATGTTGCACCGGGCAAATGCCTTGTATCAGTTCAGCCGCAGCAGTGACCTGCGCAAGCTGAAGCGGCATCAGGATGCCGAGGCCATTGTAGTGGCTCACCTGCCGGGCAAGGGCAAATACACGGGCATGCTGGGAGCCTTGCTTGTCGAGCTGCAGGATGGACGTCGCTTTCGCCTAGGTACCGGCTTCAGTGATGCCGAGCGGGTTGAGCCTCCACCCATTGGCAGTCAGGTCACCTTCCGTTATGACGGGTTGACGACACATGGGCTGCCACGTTTTGCCCGTTTTCTGCGAATACGTCGATCTGAATGACATCGCTCAAGCTCAAGGTGTGCCTGCATATGGTTTTCATTCACGGGGTAACGTAGGATCAGTGTCTGTAGGGTCCACTTCTGAATGCGATAACCATGACATTTTCCAGCTTCACCATCACTCCCTTCCGGTTATGCAACGCACTGCTTTTGCTTGTGCTGCTGCTCAGCCTGCCCGCGGCTGCACAAACGCTGGTACTGGCGCAGATCAGCGATCGGCCCAAAAAGGATTTTCGCCAGCTGCGACCGATGGTGCAGTTCATGGCAAAAGAACTTGAGGCGCAGGGCTTCCGCCGCGGTGAAGTACGCCTGTTTCCGGATTATGAGCAGTTAAGTGCTGCCATCAGGGCCGGCGAGGTTCACTGGGTGACAGAAACACCGCTGACAGCCGCACGCCTGGTACAGGCCAGGCTGGCTACGCCATTGCTGCGCAAATGGAAACGGGGACAACGCTCCTACCAGAGCCTGATCTATGTACGTGCTGACAGTGATATCAACACACTGCAGCAGCTTAAGGGCAAAACAATCGCACTTGAGCATCAGGACTCTTTCAGCAGCTACCTGCTGCCCCTGATGGCGCTGCAGGCGGAAGGACTTAAACCGCTCGAACTGGACAAGCCCGGTCAGCTCCCGCCTGCGGATCAGGTGGGTTACCTGTTCAGTCGCAATGAGAAGAACAATGTTCTCTGGGTCGACAAAGGCGTTACGGCAGCAGGCAGCGTGAACGATGGCGACTGGACAACACCCGGCCGACTGCCTGCCGGTTTGACCGAGAAGATGCGAATTATCTACCGTTCAGAGCATTACCCTCGCGCATTTGAGCTGGTGACGCCAGCGCTGGCTCCCGCTGCAGCCCAGGCGCTGGCGCAGCGGCTTCTGGCGCTTGATGACGAACACGATGCGCTGCTGCAGCGCTACGAGCAGACCAGCCGTTTTGAGCCTGCCAGCCAACAGGATCTGGATCTGTTGCAACAACTCTCTACAGGAATGACGCCATGAAGCCGCTGCGTTCACTGGCTGATCGACTGACGCTCAGTTTTGCGCTCGTTGCCTGTGTTCTGGTAGCAGTTTTGATGCTGATCCTGCTGTCGGCTTTCGGGCGTTTCAACCAGTTCACAACAGAAAGCGGCCAGCGTCATTTGTCTGAAGTACTCAGAACTCAGCTGGAGCAGGACGCAGTCCTGCTGGCCGATACCCTCAGCGCACAGCTGGATATCCCGTTGTATCATCTGGACCTGAGCGAGATGGGCAAACAGCTGCGTCAGGTGCAGGCCCAGCCTGGTCTTGATTACGTGCTGCTGTTCGACCATGAACACAAACTGGTACACGACGGCTCCGAAGCCGTTCCCGACTACGGCCGCTCATTGGCAAGCCTCCAACAGGTGCCGGGCAATGCTGAACAGGTTTGGGTGGGCAGCACCCTGCACCTGCTAAAACCAATAGCAGTATCCAGCCAGACCATCGGTCACTTGGCGCTGGCGGTGGACTTTACCCGAGCACTTGAAAATCTGACCGAGCACAGCAATGCCATCTCGGCAGAGGCTGCGCAGAAGCAACAGCAACTGGCAGGACAACTGGTGATGGGGTCTGGGACCCTGCTGCTGCTGGCGCTGCTGTTTACCTGGCTGTTCTGTCGCCGCCTGTTCCGCCCATTGCATCAGTTGGCGGACAAAAGCCTGCGCTACGGCGAAGGTGACAAAAGCGTCAACTTTGGCATGACACAACAGGATGAGCTGGGTCAGCTCGGCAACGCACTGGAGCAGATGCGCCGCAGCCTTGAGCAGAGCCATCACCAGACCAGCCAGCTTGCCTATCTGGATAACCTGACACAGCTGCCCAACCGCCACTGGTTCCAGCAATCGCTGGAGCGGCTACTGCAGTATGCGGAACGCAACGGGCAGCGGCTGGGGGTTGTCTTTATCGACCTGGATCACTTCAAGGAAGTGAACGATACCGCTGGTCACGACATGGGCGACCTGCTGCTGTTCGAGGCCGCTGCACGGTTGCGCAACCTGTTGCTGGAGCTGGATGTCTGCGACCCGGAAACCGGTGAAGTACTGCTGGCACGCCTTGGTGGGGACGAGTTCGTAACGCTCTATCCCGCCCCCGAACGCAGTGACCAGGTAGCCGAGCTGGCTGGCAAGGTCGCCGCGACCCTGGATCAGCCATTCCTGATCGATGGGCGCTATTTCAACATCTCCAGCAGCATTGGCATTACCCTCTACCCTGATGATGGCATCAGCAGTAGCGAGATTCTTAAAAACGCGGATATCGCCATGTATGCTGCCAAACAGAGCGGCCGCAACCAGTATGCCTTCTTCTCGCCGCAGATGAATCAGGCACTGTCCGAGCGGCTGGAGATACTGCAGGGCGTTCGTAAGGCACTGGCAGAGTCCCAGTTTCATCTTGAGTACCAGCCGGTGATTGATCTGCGCAACGGCCGTATTCGAGCCGCCGAAGCACTGCTGCGCTGGAATCACCCCGAGCAGGGGCTGATTTCACCGGCACGCTTCATTCCGTTGATTGAAGATTCAGACCTGATGGAGCCGGTTACCCGCTGGGTCGCTCACCAGGCCATTCATGACCTGCTTGAGCTGCAAACGCTGTATCCCGGTTTTGTCATATCGATCAACATCTCCGGAGCCGCGCTGCATCAGGCCAGCACCCGGGAATTTCTGACCGACCTGATTCAGGCACAGGGCGTGCCGCCTCACTGCCTCAGCATTGAGTTGACCGAGACCAGCATGATCCGTCACCTAGATGACTGCCGCGACACCCTTGCGCAGTGGAAAAATGCCGGGATCAACATCTGGATCGATGACTTCGGTACCGGTTACTCCTCATTGAGCTACCTGCATCAGCTGCCTATTGATGGCCTCAAGATCGATCGCAGCTTTATCCGTGAGCTGAGGCCCGAGTCTGATCACTCACTGGTGGAGTCGATCGTGACCCTGGCCCGCAGCATGAAGCTCAAGACCGTGGCCGAGGGGATCGAAACCGACTCCCAACTGGCGTGCATTACCGCATTGGGCAGCCACTATGGTCAGGGCTTTGGCCTCTATCGACCCATGCGCTACTCATCCCTGAAACCGTTGCTGGAACAACAATGTACCGAAACCTCCTCCTGAGCGGCCTGCTGCTTGGCGGCCCGGCACTGGCCATGGACATTGAGCTGAAAACCGATCTGGAATACAGTCGCAGCCCCGAAACCCGTGAAGTCCAGTACAAAAACAACTCATTTGATGAACTGGACGTAAAGCGCAAAACCCGCTGGGAAAGCAAAACACTGCTCACACTGGGATTTTGGGAAGGTGAGCGCTGGAAGTGGCAGAGTCGATTGGGGATGAACTACCGCCGCACACAGGACATGAGCCTGGAGTTTAGTGAAAACGGTTCACTCAAGAACGACAAGAGTCGAACCGAGTGGCGTACCACTCCCGTTATCGGCGCTGGCTTTCGTTACGACATCGGCCGTGCATTGGGTGGTTATCACTGGACGCTGGATGGCTATCACGACCGCTTTATCGATGTGGCTTACAAAGCCACCAGCATCGCACCGGATGCCAAACCGCGCAGTGGTCGCGGTACAGGGTATGAGTCAAAGTTACGTTTGAACGCTGAGTATATGACGCCAATCAGCAGCCTGTTTCTCCAGCCCCGGCTGGAAATAAAGCATCAATATTTCAGCCAGTGGCATGACAGTGCCCGTGGCCGTGACGAAGCGGCCGAACAGGAGTTGCAGTATGAGGCCAGTCTCTGGCTGAACTGGATTCCGCCACTGGATGGTTGGGAGCTGACCTTGGGCCCTACCTGGCAGCTGGAAGACAAGGCGGAGCGGGACCGGGACAGCCATCAATGGAGCTGGGAAGACGAAGAACTTTGGCTGGGACAGATCCGACTGGAATACGAATCCCCCATGCCGGGGTTTGAATTCGAGTTCAAGATCGAGCGCCACCTGAGCGGGCCCGATCGACGCGAAATGAAGTATCAGGCCGAGCTCAGCTACGAGTTCTGAGCCCGGCCTCAGCCGGTTTACAGGCGCACTTCAATCCCGTGCTGGCGCATGTACTCCTTCGCCTGCGGGATGGTGTATTCATTGAAATGGAAGATCGAGGCCGCCAGAACGGCATCGGCCTTGCCCAGGGTGCAGCCCTCCACCAGATGGTCCAGGTTGCCAACGCCACCCGAGGCGATCACCGGCACATGCACCGCTTCGCTGATGGCACGGGTCACGCCCAGATCGTAGCCGTTTTTGACACCGTCCTGATCCATTGAAGTAAGCAGAATCTCGCCGGCACCATAGTCGACCATTTTCCTTGCCCATTCCACCGCATCCAGTCCGGTCGGTTTGCGGCCGCCGTGGGTGAAGATCTCCCAGCGGTCAGGTTCGCCCGGTTGGCTGACCTTCTTGGCATCGATCGCCACAACGATACATTGGCTGCCAAATCTTTCCGCCGCTTCGCGCACGAAGTCGGGATTGGTCACCGCCGCGCTGTTGATCGACACCTTGTCGGCACCGGCATTGAGCATGGTGCGGATATCATCGCAGGTACGAATGCCGCCCCCCACAGTCAGGGGAATGAACACCTGAGACGCCATCTTCTCCACGGTATGCACCATGGTGTCGCGCCCCTCATGGGTGGCGGTAATGTCGAGAAAGGTGATCTCGTCAGCGCCCTGTTCATCGTAGCGCTTGGCCACTTCCACCGGGTCGCCAGCATCACGAATATCGAGGAACTTGACCCCTTTCACCACGCGGCCGTTTTCCACGTCGAGGCAGGGGATGATGCGTTTTGCCAGAGCCATCTCGTGTCCTCTTACTTGGCTGTCAGCTGATCGCTCAGCGTCTGGGCCTCGGCCACATCCAGCGTGCCTTCATAGATGGCACGGCCGGTAATGGCGCCCAGAATACCCTGGTCAGCCAACGCCGCCAGCGCCTTGATGTCGTCGATGTTGGTCACGCCACCGGAGGCGATCACCGGAATACCAGCTTCACGCGCCAGCTCCACGGTCGCTTCCACGTTCACGCCCTGCATCATGCCGTCACGGCTGATGTCGGTGTAGACAATGGCACTGACGCCATCGTTCTTGAAGCGCTTGGCCAGATCAACCGCCTTCACATCGGTGACTTCGGCCCAGCCATCGATGGCCACATAGCCGTCCTGTGCATCCAGGCCTACAATGATGTGGCCCGGGAACCGCTTGCACATTTCAGTCACGAATTCCGGCTCTTTCACCGCCTTGGTGCCGATGATGACGTACTGTACGCCGGCATCCAGATAGGCCTGAATGATCTCGGCGGAACGAATTCCTCCGCCGATCTGGATCGGCAAGTCCGGGTAGGCCTCCGCAATCGTCTTCACGATCTCGCCATTGACCGGCTCACCGGCAAAGGCGCCGTTCAGATCGACCAGGTGCAGGCGACGACAGCCAGCGTCCACCCACTTGGCGGCCATCTCGACCGGGTTGTCAGAGAATACGGTGGAGTCGTCCATACGTCCCTGACGCAGACGAACACAGGCACCATCTTTAAGGTCAATCGCGGGAATAATCAGCATATCGGGTCAGGTCCAGAATAATCAGTCAAAAGTTGTCAGGCGAATGTTTATTTCAGGGGCGGCCATCCCAGTTGAGGAAGTTCTGCAGCAGCTGCAGCCCCACCTTCTGGCTTTTCTCGGGATGGAACTGCACCGCAAACACGTTATCGCGAGCGATCGCCACATCGAAGTCGACGCCGTAGTTACAGGAGGCCGCCACCAGCTCGCGCTGTTTCGCCTTTACGTAGTAGCTGTGTACAAAGTAGAAACGGCTGCCATCTTCTATGCTGGCCCAGAGTGGATGATCCTGAGTCTGGTATACCTGGTTCCAGCCCATGTGCGGTACTTTCAGGCGCTCGCCATCGGCGTCCTTGAGGTCATTGCCGAAGAAGTTGACGCGGCCCTCGAACTCGCCGAGGCAGTCGACACCGTTGTTCTCTTCGGAAAACTCCATCAGTGCCTGATAGCCGACACAGATCCCCAGAAACGGCTTGCCCGACGCGATCGCTTCACGCACTTCGGCATCAACACCCAGGCGGCGGATCTCGGCCATACAGTCACGAATCGCCCCCACACCGGGCAACAGAACACGATCCGCACTGCGCACCTGCTCCGGATCAGCGGTTACCCGCACCTCAACGCCCGGCTGAACATGCTCCAGCGCCTTGGCCACCGAGTGCAGGTTACCCATGCCATAGTCGATTACTGCAATACTGCTCATGACTTACAGGCACCCCTTGGTGGAGGGCATAATCCCTTCGCCACGCGGATCGAACTCCAGCGCCATGCGCAGAGCACGGCCAAACGCCTTGAAGACGGTTTCGGCCTGATGATGGGTGTTCTTGCCTCGCAGGTTATCAATATGCAGCGTTACCTGAGCATGGTTAACGAAGCCGTGGAAGAATTCACTGAACAGGTCAACGTCGAAACCGCCCACACGGCCACGGGTGAAATCCACATGCATTTCAAGGCCGGGACGGCCGGAAAAGTCGATCACCACACGGGAGAGTGCCTCATCCAGCGGTACATAGGCGTGGCCGTAACGACGGATGCCTTTCTTGTCGCCCACCGCCTGCTTGAACGCCTGACCGAGGGTAATGCCGATATCTTCCACGGTGTGATGGTCATCGATATGCAGATCGCCGATGGCACTGATCTCCAGGTCGATCAGGCCATGCCGGGCGATCTGATCCAGCATGTGATCCAGAAAAGGCACACCGGTATCCACATCCAGCTGCCCGGTGCCATCAAGGTTGATTGCAACACTGATCTGGGTCTCCAGCGTGTTGCGGGTTACCTGGGCTTTGCGCTCGGCCATCTTTCTCTCCGCCATGGGTTTTACCAAAACGATTATTATACATTCAACCGTCGCTTAACGGCAGGTTCATTGCCAACTGACAGAATCTGCCGTTGAGTTCCGCTATACTCGGATTCAGTTTAAACCCCAGGGAAAACACAGGGCCAATATATGAAAGCGATCAAGTTGATAGCTGTAATCTTCCTGCTGATCATTGCACTGCTGGTGGCGGCCGCCATCGCCGTGGTGACACTGGTTAACCCCAACGATTACAAACCCCAGATTCGTGATGCAGCGTTGAAGCAGGCCGGCATCGAACTGGATATTGCCGGTGATATCGGCTGGTCTTTCTATCCCTGGCTAGCACTTGAGCTGAACAATGTTGGCGTGGGTTATCCTGAAAAACCGTCACTGGGCCAGCTTGCCCGGGCTGAAATTTCAGTCAGTATTCCGGCACTGCTGGGTGGCCAGCTGCAGATGAATCGTATTCTGGTTGATGGCCTGCAGCTGGAGCTGGTACAGACCGCTGAAGGCAACAACTGGACAGGTGCAGTGGCTACAAAGAGCAGTGCCACCTCGCCATCACATGAGACGACCGAGTCTGCGGCAACCGCTGCCCCCGGCAAGACCCTTGAGATCGATATCGAGGCGATTGAGCTGAGCAACGCAGCACTGACTTTTACCGATCAGACCAATGACAGCCGCATCGAGCTGAGTGACCTTAACCTGACCACTGGCCGCGTCAGTCTGGACCAGGCATTTCCGCTTGAGCTGAGCTTTGCCCTGCGTCAGTTTGCCGCCGACCAGCTGCAGCTGAGTACTCAGGCCAAACTGGATGCTGACATTACGCTGGACCTGGCCCAGAACCGCTACCGTCTGGACAACCTTAACTCCACCCTGAAGCTGATCGAGGGTGCGGCTGTTCCCGCTGCACTCGAGTTTGCGCTTGCTGCCAGCATCGATGCCCATATCAACGAGCAGCAGGTGGACATCACCGGCCTCAGCCTCAAGGCGGACCCGCTGACCCTTAACGGTGACATCAAACTGCGCAACTTCAGCCAGCCCGAACTCAGTGGCTCTTTGCAGAGCAACAGCTTCAACCCGAAGCAGCTGCTGACTCAACTCGGTCAGAGTGCACCGGAAACAGCGGACAGCAACGCCCTGACCAGCGCCTCCTTCAAGGCAACCCTTGGCGGTCAGGCCGGTACAGTACAGCTCAAACCGCTGACTCTGCAGCTGGATGATACCCGCCTGGACGGTGAAGCCAGCTTTGTACTCGATTCTCAGGTGATCGCACTCAAGCTCAAGGGCAACACTCTTGATGCAGATCGCTATCTGCCACCGGCAACCGGCTCAACCGCCAAAGGGTCGGACGGCACCGGCAGCAGTTCAACTGCTCGCAGCGCTGGCTGGCCCAAAGACGAGATCATTCCGCTGGAGCCCATGCGCGCGCTTAACCTCAGTGCCGACCTTGATCTGGGAAGTCTGAAGGTCAACGGCATCAGCATGAGCAACCTCGGCCTGAGTGCAAGCGCTGACAGTGGCCTGGTTCGCCTGACCCGTTTCAAGGCCGATGTATTTGAAGGGCAGGTCAACGCTACCGCTCGCATCGATGCTCGCAAGACACCGCTGCAACTGAGTGTCAGCAAGCAGATCAGCGGTGTACAGATCGGTTCAGTGTTGCAGACTCTGGCCGACACCAATGTGATGGCTGGCAAGTTCAATGCCAAGGCTGACCTGAGCATGAGCGGCCAGTCAATCCACGCCTGGGTCAACTCCCTCAACGGCACAGCCAATCTGGGCATGGCCGAGGGCCTGATCAAGGGGATCGATGTGGCCCAGTCCATGTGCCAGGGCATCAACAACCTGTCAGCGCTGTGGATCAACGCCGAACAGGTCGACAAGACCACACCCTTTGCCGATCTGGGTGCCAGCTTCAATATCCGCAACGGTGTGGTCAGCAATCAGGACCTCAAGGCCCAACTGGATGCGATGGGACTGGCAGGGCGTGGCAGCATCAACCTGCCACAACAAACGCTGGACTATCGAGTTGGCCTGACCATTGAAGACAATCTGTTCAACCAGAGCTGCTCAGTCAACAACCGACTCGAAGGCGTAGAGATACCGGTCAACTGCAAAGGCGGTTTCCACGATGAGCCTGCCAAACTGTGCCGTCTGGATACCAGTTTCATCTCCGACATCATCAAGGCGGAGGCACGCCGCAAGGTGGAAGAAAAGGTCGGCACTCAGGTGGAAGACAAACTGAAGGAAAAGCTGGGCGAAGAGGGCGCTGGCGTGCTGAAGGGACTGTTTGGTCGATGACAGCAGAGCAGTTCCACAACGCCGTGCTGGCATGGTTCGACCGGCACGGTCGCCACGACCTGCCCTGGCAGGCCGAGAAAACCGCCTACTTCACCTGGATCTCCGAGATCATGCTGCAGCAGACCCAGGTGAAGACGGTGATTCCCTATTTCCAGCGCTTTGTGGAGCGCTTCCCGACCGTGCATGATCTGGCGGAGGCCGAGCAGGACGAAGTGCTTCACCTCTGGACGGGGCTTGGCTACTACGCCCGTGCACGCAATTTGCACAAGACCGCCCGCATCGTCAGCCGCGAGCGGGGTGGAGCATTTCCGCGCAGTGTCGAAGAGATGGAACAACTGCCCGGCATAGGCCGCTCAACGGCGGGTGCCATTGTTTCGATCTCGACCGGACAGCGAGCCGCTATACTCGATGGCAACGTCAAGCGGGTACTGGCACGCTTTTACGCCGTGGAAGGCTGGCCCGGCACCCCCTCGGTGATGAAAGAGCTGTGGGCCTATGCCGAGCACAATACCCCGCATCAGCGTGCGGGCGACTACACCCAGGCGATGATGGATCTGGGCGCAACGCTTTGCACCCGCAGCAAGCCGAGTTGTCTGCTCTGCCCGCTGCAGCAAGGTTGTGAAGCCCGTGCCCTGAGCCTGACTAACCGCTTGCCGTCCCCTCGGCCGAAGAAAGTACTGCCGGTGAAACAGACGCTGATGCTGTTGATCCGCAATGAAGAGGGCAAGATCCTGCTGCAGCAGCGGCCGCCCAGCGGTATATGGGGTGGTCTCTGGAGCCTGCCTGAGGTGGCCGACCTGCGCGATGTGCAGGCTGCGTTGGGACTTGAGCTTGATACAGCCGCAACCGAAGTGTTCGAGCCGATGCGCCATACCTTCAGCCACTACCATCTGGACATCACCCCAGCCCGAGTTGCGCTGAAAGACCCCACAAACTCTGTCATGGAAGGCGCGCCAGCACTCTGGTATAACGTGGACCAACCTGCAAATATCGGACTGGCCGCCCCGGTCAAGCGCCTGCTTGAACGCTACGCCAGCTGAAATCGGAGACAGCACATGACACGCACGGTTTTCTGCCGCAAGTACAAACAGGAATTGGAAGGTCTGGAGCGCGCGCCCTACCCGGGTGAGCTGGGACAGCAGATCTACGACAACGTATCGAAAAAGGCCTGGCAGGAGTGGACCGATCATCAGACCATGCTGATCAACGAGAAGCACTTGAGCCTTATGGACCCGGAAAGCCGCAAGTATCTGCAGCAGGAGATGGAAAAGTTCCTCTCCGGCGAAGACTACGACAAGGCTGATGGCTACGTGCCGCCGGAAAAATAATTCCACCTGCGGGGCTTGACCACCTTCGGGCTTTCCGGTTTAATACGCCCCCGTTGCCCAGATAGCTCAGTCGGTAGAGCAGGGGATTGAAAATCCCCGTGTCGGCGGTTCGATTCCGTCTCTGGGCACCAAGATTCAACAAAAAAGCCTCGCGAAAGCGGGGCTTTTTTGTATCTGCCTGCTACACCTTCAACGCCTGCCCGTCACCGGAGACCGCAGCTGTTGCACGGACGTACTGCGCCCGCAATAGGTCTGCTGCACCAACTCCTTGGGTACATTCACCATCAGTTCAGACGCGGGCATACCGATCAGGGCGCCCTGCGAAAAGCTGATTCCGAGCCGCAGCACTTCCATCTGAATTTCGGGCGAGTGTACAAACTCCGCCACGGTCTCGATCTTCATGCTGCGAGCAAGGCCAACGATCCCGCGGGTAACCCGACGCGCATTGGTATCACTGTCCAGATTGCGGATCAGGCTGGCATCGATCTTGATCAGGTCCACCTGCAGCTGCAGCAGATGCTCGAAGTTGGAATAGCCGGTACCGAAGTCATCGATGGCAATGCGACAGCCGCGCTGCTTGGCCTGATCGACAAACTCTTTCACCTGATCGTAATTGTCGATACTGTCCGACTCCAGAATCTCGAATATCACCCGCGGACCCACACCCGTTTCGTCCAGCTTTTCAAGAATGAAGCCGGTCAACTCGATATCCTGCAGGTCACCGTAAGCCAGGTTGATCGAGAATTGCAGCGGCGAGTCCTGAAAACGGGCAAAACAGCGCTCCACCATGATACGGGTGATATGACGGTCAAGCCGCAGCTTTCCGGCCACCCCCAGAAAGTGGCCGGGGCTGGCCGGGTTGCCCTCGGCATCCAGCATGCGCACCAGACACTCATACTTGTCGATGCGACCGGTGGTGTTGTTCAGTATCGGCTGATACCAGGCCACCAGCCGCTCGCTGTCCAGCGCCTCGCGCAACTTGCCGGCCCAGATCTGGTTGTGCTCAAACTGCTGCTCCAGCGGCTGCGAGCCGTCATAGACACGATAGTGCAGCCCCTGCTGCCGTGCCTCTCGCAGTGCTTCTTTTGCGTGAATGAACAGACTGTGTTGACGCGGTGCGTCGTACCAGGGCACGGCGGCACTCAGGGTTGCACTGAGGTTGATCTGATGGTTCTGCCAAAATACCGGAGCCTGACGCAGACAGCGCAGCAACGCTTCCAGTTCAGCTTCAATCAGCTCCGGCTTGCGCCTCGGTGCCTGAATCGCAAATTCGTCACCGCTGAGGCGGTAGAGCCGGGTTCCATGCCACTCCATACTGCTGATATAGCCCTCAAGCCGCAGTGCAACTTCCTTGAGAATGTAGTCACCACAGGCATCTCCAAACAGGCCATTGATCTCCCGAAACCGGTCCAGATTGATCAGTATCAGTGTCACGCCACTCTCATGCTGCAGCTCCTGCAACAGGCGGGCGCGGTTGGGCAGCCCGGTCAATTCGTCGGTGTAGGAGGCTTTCAGCTCACGCAAAGGGGCGGTGACCTTGAACAGAATGGGAGTCGACAGCAGCAGAATCGCCAGACCACCCAGCAGCAGGATACGGTTACTGTTTTCCTGCAGAGGCAACAGCACCGCGTTTACTTCATCTCTTGGAACCGCCGCAGTCAGGCGCAGGCCGGCACGCGTGGTGGCGTAATACAGCTCAAGCGGCTCTCCCGCTATCCGATAGGAGTCATGCTGCATGGAGGCCCGCACCGTTTCGAACATCAGGTGCTGCTCAATCTGGTCCAGTATCGCGCCCGACTGGGCCTCGTCCTGCGGCTGTGCCTGACGCCGATCCTGACCCGAGCTGAGCCAGATTCGCACACCCGAGCTGAAATCGGCCCTGTTGAGCAGGGCCAGCAGACTTTGCGGCTGCCAGTCAGTGCTCAAAACGCCGATGACACGAGAGCCCTCCAACAGTGGACGAATCAGGCTTATGACAGGCTCGCCGCTGAGTGGGTGAGTGTAAATCGGTGTCCACCAGAAACGGTTCGGGCTCACACTCTCTGTCAGCAGTGACTCCCAGAACTCCTGCCGCACGTCCAGCCCCGCCTGCGCTGAAACGGCCTGGACACCATCCGCTGCACGATAGACCTGAGCACCGCTGAGTGCGCGATGGTCGCCCACTCCATACCATAATCCGACCCCTTCCAGCTCAGGACGCTCCAGCAGGCGCTGCATAAGCTCGGCCTCCTGGCGGTGGTTGGAGCTGTTTTTCAGGCTTTGTCCAAGCCTCGCCAATTCCTGTGCAGCTTGTTCTATCTGCTGCAGGCGGCTGTTGACCCGGTCAAGACTGTTGGTAAAGGCCGTTTCGATCTGGCGCTGATGCAGCTCGGCCAGGGTACGCTGAGAATATTCCAGATTAAGGCGGGACATCACCCAAAGCCCGGCAATGAACAGCCCGATCAGCAACAACAGTCCCCAGATAATCGACTGCTTGAGCGGGGCCGTTGCGCGTGGCCGTCTAGCAAGAAGGCGGGCTTTGGCCCGGTTACTGCTGCCGAAAGTCATCTCGGGTCTCCCATCCCTGTGGCCAGCAGACGAACTGCCGCTGTCCCTGTGGCAAAATGCTGGTCACCATTGTGCAACATGCCAGCGTCATTGGCACCTTGCATGGATCAATGAACCCGTGGAAATATGTGTTCAAAGGGCAACGCAATGACACTGCAAGCCACTATTCTTTACCTTACAGACAACCGATGCGGGTGATCCCATGAGCTGCCAATGCGAACAGAATGCCGCTTTTGATGGTGCAACCTCGGCCTATCGACGAGCACTCTGGTGGGTCGTTCTGATCAATGCCGGCATGTTTTTGATTGAAGTCAGTGGGGGCTGGCTGTCCGGTTCCAAGGCACTGCAGGCTGACGCGCTCGATTTCCTTGGCGATACCTTTACCTACCTGATCAGCCTGCAGTGCCTTGGAACCG
>Ga0209345_10003323_pt1 | contig 16679 bp, 12 predicted proteins | sample Cruoilmetagenom7_FD_187294 | JGI IMG/M metagenome (GOLD analysis project Ga0209345, IMG submission 187294) | Oil polluted marine microbial communities from Coal Oil Point, Santa Barbara, California, USA - Sample 7 (SPAdes) (version 2) | ecosystem: Environmental > Aquatic > Marine > Oil seeps ...
GCTTCTTGATACCAGGTATCAGGTCTAAAGCTGGGGAATGCAGATGACTTACTCCTATACTGAGAAAAAGCGGATTCGCAAAGATTTTAGTAAATTGCCTTCCGTGATGGATGTCCCCTATTTGCTGTCTATTCAGCTGGATTCATTCCGGGACTTCCTGCAAATGGAAGCCGCCCCTGGAGACCGTCGGGAAACCGGTCTTCATGCAGCATTCAAATCCGTATTCCCGATTGCCAGCTACTCTGGCAATGCTGCCCTCGAATACGTGAGCTACCGCATTGGTGAGCCCGTATTCGATGTCAAGGAATGCCAGCTTAGGGGCGTGACTTATGCGGCCCCGCTGAGAGTTAAAGTCCGCCTTATCATTTATGATAGGGAGTCGTCCAACAAGGCGATCAAGGACATCAAAGAGCAGGAAGTCTACATGGGCGAAATGCCCCTGATGACCGAGAATGGTACCTTTGTTATTAACGGTACCGAGCGAGTTATAGTTTCCCAGCTCCACCGCTCTCCCGGTGTGTTCTTTGATCATGATAAAGGTAAGACGCACTCATCTGGCAAGCTGTTGTATTCGGCCCGGGTGATTCCTTACCGTGGTTCGTGGCTCGATTTTGAGTTCGACCCGAAAGATTCCGTTTTCGTCCGCATCGACCGTCGACGCAAGCTGCCTGCTTCGATTCTCCTGCGCGCGCTTGGTTACACCTCTGAGCAAATGCTGGAGATGTTCTTTGAGACCAGTAAGTTCGCTTTGGGTGCAGAAACCTGCAAGCTGGAACTGGTGCCGAGCCGGCTTCGCGGTGATATCGCTACATTTGATATCAAGGATAATGACGGCAAGCTGATTGTTGAAGAAGGTCGTCGAATCACAGCTCGTCACATCAAACAGCTTGAAAAAGCCGGTATCAATGAGCTTGAGGTTCCTACCGAGTATCTGTATGGCCGGGTTCTGGCCAAGGATATGATTGATCAGGCGACTGGTGAGGTTCTGGTTGAGTGTAATACCGAGCTGAGCGAAGAGGTTGTGACCAAGATTCTGGATGCTGGTGTAACAGAGATCGAAACTCTTTATACCAATGATCTGGACTGTGGTCCGTTCATGTCGGATACCTTGCGTATTGATCCGACGCGTAGCCCGCTTGAGGCTCTGGTTGAGATCTACAGGATGATGCGTCCTGGAGAGCCACCCACCAAGGACTCTGCAGAAAACCTGTTTAACAATCTTTTCTTCTCCGCTGAGCGTTACGATTTGTCAGCGGTTGGCCGGATGAAGCTTAACCGTCGCCTGCGTCGGGAAGAAAGTACGGGTGAAGGAACGCTGACTCACGAAGATATAATTGATGTTCTCAAGACATTGATCGATATCCGTAACGGACAGGGGAATGTCGATGACATCGATAACCTGGGTAACCGTCGCGTACGTTGTGTTGGTGAGATGGCTGAAAACCAGTTCCGCGTAGGTCTGGTTCGTGTTGAGCGTGCCGTTCGTGAGCGTCTGAGTCTGGCCGAGAGTGAAGGTCTGATGCCTCAGGATCTGATCAATGCCAAGCCGGTTGCTGCTGCCGTCAAGGAATTCTTTGGCTCCAGCCAGCTGTCCCAGTTCATGGATCAGAATAACCCTCTGTCAGAGGTTACCCATAAACGTCGTATTTCGGCGCTTGGGCCAGGCGGCCTGACCCGTGAGCGTGCCGGGTTTGAGGTTCGTGACGTTCACCCGACGCATTACGGTCGAGTGTGTCCGATCGAGACGCCTGAGGGACCGAACATTGGTCTTATTAACTCGCTTGCCACTTATGCCCGAGCCAACTCCTATGGGTTCCTTGAGAGTCCTTACCGCAAGGTGGTAGATGGTGTTGTAACCGATGAGCTGGTTTACCTCTCGGCTATTGAAGAGAGCACCTACGTTATCGCCCAGGCTAGTGCGGCGATGGACGACGATAAGCGACTGATGGACGAACTGGTCACCGTACGTCATCAGAATGAAACAACGGTCATGCCTCCTGAAAGTGTTAATTTCATGGATGTGTCGCCGCGCCAGGTAGTTTCCGTAGCGGCTTCGCTTATTCCGTTCCTGGAGCACGACGATGCTAACCGGGCTCTTATGGGCGCGAACATGCAGCGGCAGGCAGTTCCTACACTGCGTTCCCAGGTGCCCTTGGTTGGTACCGGTGTTGAGCGCACAGTGGCTCAGGATTCCGGCGTTTGTGTGACTGCCCGTCGTGGTGGTGTGATCGAAAGCGTTGATGCGGCACGTATCGTTGTCCGCGTTAACAATGAGGAAACAGAGGCGGGTGACGCCGGTGTGGATATTTACAATCTCACCAAATACACCCGTTCGAACCAGAATACCTGTATCAACCAGCGTTCCATTGTTCGCCAGGGTGATGCCATTGCACGCGGTGATGTGCTGGCTGACGGGCCTTCTGTGGATCTCGGTGAGCTGGCTCTTGGCCAGAACATGCGTATCGCATTCATGCCGTGGAACGGTTACAACTTTGAGGATTCCATCCTTATTTCCGAGAAGGTTGTTCAGGAAGATCGCCTGACCACCATCCACATTCAGGAACTGACCTGTGTGGCTCGTGATACCAAGCTGGGTAGCGAGGAAATCACTGCAGACATTCCGAATGTTGGTGAAAGTGCCCTGGCCAAGCTGGATGAGTCCGGTATTGTTTATATCGGTGCTGAAGTAGGCCCCGGCGATATTCTGGTAGGCAAGGTGACTCCGAAAGGTGAAACCCAGCTGACTCCGGAGGAAAAGCTTCTGAGGGCAATCTTCGGTGAGAAGGCGTCTGATGTAAAAGACACCTCCTCCCGTGTACCGACTGGTACCCGTGGAACCGTTATTGATGTTCAGGTCTTTACCCGGGATGGCATTGAGAAAGATCAGCGTGCCAAGGCAATTGAAAAAGAGCAGCTCGATCAATACCGCAAAGACCTGAAGGACGAGTATCGTATTGTTGAAGGCGCAACTTTTGAGCGTCTCCTGAATGCGTTGAAAGGTCAGCCTGTAATCAGTGGTCCGGGCCTGAAAAAAGGCGCGGCCCTTGATGAGGGTTACCTGGCAGAGCTACCTCGTTCAGACTGGTTCAAGCTTCGCATGCAGGATGAGAGCCTTAACGAACTGCTGGAGAAATCCGAGCAGGGTCTTGAAGAACGCAAGAAAGAGCACGATGCGCGCTTTGATGACAAGAAAGGCAAGCTGCAGCAGGGTGATGATCTTGCGCCGGGCGTCCTGAAAATCGTCAAGGTCTACCTTGCTATCAAGCGCCGGATTCAGCCAGGTGACAAGATGGCCGGTCGTCATGGTAACAAAGGTGTTATCTCGGCGGTTATGCCGATCGAGGACATGCCGTATGACGTCGATGGCCGGACTGTTGATATTGTTCTGAACCCGTTGGGTGTTCCTTCGCGGATGAACGTAGGTCAGGTACTTGAAACCCATCTGGGTGCAGCTGCCAAAGGGCTCGGCGAACGTATTGCGAAGATGCTTGATGAGCAGCGCAAGATTGCAGATTTGCGTAAGCTGCTTGATGAGATCTACAACCACTCGGATGAAGTGTTCAAGGTCGACCTGGATTCCCTGAGTGACAAGGAAATTCAGGAGATGTGCCACAACCTGCGTGGAGGCGTGCCTATGGCTACGCCGGTGTTTGATGGGGCCAAAGAGGCCGAAGTCAAGCACATGCTGGAGTTGGCGGGACTGAGTACAACTGGTCAGACCAAGTTATACGATGGTCGTACCGGCGAAGCTTTCGATCGTCCTGTGACTGTTGGGTATATGTATATCCTCAAGTTGAACCACTTGATCGATGACAAGATGCATGCCCGTTCGACCGGTTCGTACAGTCTGGTTACTCAGCAGCCGCTGGGTGGTAAGGCGCAGTTCGGTGGTCAGCGCTTTGGTGAGATGGAAGTGTGGGCCCTAGAGGCTTACGGTGCAGCGTATACGCTGCAGGAAATGCTCACCGTTAAGTCTGATGATGTGAACGGCCGGACCAAGATGTACAAGAATATTGTCGATGGAGATCATCGGATGGAGCCCGGCATGCCGGAATCCTTCAACGTTCTTGTCAAGGAAATCCGTTCGTTGGGTATCGACATCGAGCTGGAATCTGAGTGAGCCGAATTGTTTTTGGCAGCGTGAGCGGGCACCTGAGGTGCCCGCCCGAGATTAACGCCATCCGGAGCTTTTACTGATGAAAGATTTGCTGAATCTTCTCAAGAGCCAGAACCAAAGCAAGGAATTTGATGCCATCCGTATTGGTTTGGCGTCACCTGACATGATCCGTTCCTGGTCCTTTGGTGAAGTTAAGAAGCCTGAGACTATTAACTACCGTACGTTCAAGCCTGAGCGTGACGGCCTTTTCTGTGCCAAGATCTTCGGCCCGATCAAGGATTATGAGTGCCTGTGTGGCAAGTACAAGCGCCTTAAACACCGCGGTGTTATCTGCGAAAAATGTGGTGTTGAAGTTGCGCTGGCAAGCGTTCGTCGTGAGCGTATGGGCCATATTGAGCTGGCCAGCCCGGTTGCTCATATCTGGTTCCTGAAGTCGCTGCCGTCCCGCATTGGTCTGATGCTGGACATGACGCTGCGCGATATTGAGCGGGTTTTGTACTTTGAATCGTTTATTGTAATCGATCCGGGCATGACCACGCTTGAGCGCGGTCAGTTGCTTAACGATGAGCAGTACTACGAAGCGCTTGAAGAGTTCGGCGACGAGTTCGATGCCCGTATGGGTGCTGAGGCTGTGAAGCAGCTGCTTGAAGATATTGATCTGCAGGAGCAGGTTGATTTATTGCGGGAAGAAATCCCCCAAACCAACTCCGAAACCAAGATCAAGAAGTTCAGCAAGCGGCTCAAAATTCTTGAAGCCTTCCTGTATTCCGGCAACAAGCCGGGCGACATGGTCATGACTGTGTTGCCGGTTCTTCCGCCGGATCTGCGCCCGCTGGTACCGCTGGATGGTGGTCGTTTCGCGACATCCGATCTCAACGATCTGTATCGCAGGGTGATCAACCGGAACAACCGTCTCAAGCGCCTGCTGGAACTTAATGCTCCAGACATTATCGTGCGTAACGAGAAGCGGATGCTGCAGGAAGCGGTAGATGCCCTGTTGGATAACGGTCGTCGTGGCCGCGCCATTACTGGTACCAACAAGCGTCCTCTGAAGTCCCTGGCAGACATGATCAAAGGTAAGCAAGGTCGATTCCGTCAGAACCTTCTCGGTAAGCGGGTCGACTATTCCGGTCGTTCTGTAATTGTTGTAGGTCCTTATCTTCGTCTGCATCAATGCGGGTTGCCGAAGAAAATGGCACTGGAGCTGTTCAAGCCATTCATTTTCTCGAAGCTTGAGCATCGGGGCCTGGCCACCACTATCAAAGCCGCCAAGAAAATGGTCGAGCGTGAAGAAGGTGTGGTCTGGGATATTCTGGACGAAGTCATTCGTCAGCACCCCATAATGCTTAACCGTGCACCAACCTTGCACCGTCTTGGCATTCAGGCCTTTGAGCCTGTGCTGATCGAAGGTAAGGCAATTCAGTTGCATCCACTGGTTTGTGCGGCTTACAACGCTGACTTCGACGGCGACCAGATGGCGGTACACGTACCCTTGACTCTGGAAGCCCAGCTTGAAGCCCGTGCCCTGATGATGTCTACCAACAACATCCTGTCACCCGCTAATGGTGAGCCGATTATTGTACCGTCTCAGGACGTAGTACTCGGTCTCTATTACATGACCCGTGAGCGTAAGAATGCGCTCGGCGAAGGCATGGTATTTGCCGACATCAAGGAAGCGCACCGCGCATATGGCGCTGGTCAGGTAGATCTACAGGCCATCGTCAAGGTACGCGTAAAAGAAGTGGCTATTCTTGAAAACGGTGAGCGTGCCGAAGAGTACAAGATCGTGGATACCACGGTCGGTCGCGCATTGCTGTTTGATATAGTGCCGGATGGTCTCTCATATGAGCTGGTCAACAGGCCTATGGTCAAGAAGGCGATCTCTAGCCTTATCAATATCTGTTACCGTGATGCCGGCCTGAAAGAGACGGTTATTTTTGCCGATCAGCTCATGTACATGGGTTATCAGTATGCAACGGTTTCCGGTATCTCTATCGGGTTTAACGATTTTGAGATTCCTCCGGAGAAGTACGACCTGGTGGATGCTGCTTCTCAGGAAGTAAAAGATATCGAAACCCAGTACGCGTCAGGTCTGCTTACTCAGGGCGAGAAGTACAACAAGGTTATCGACATCTGGTCCCGCGCCAATGACAAGGTTTCCAAAGCCATGATGGAACGTCTGGCCAAGGAAAAGGTTCTTGGTCCGGACGGTCAGCCGGTTAAAGGCGAAGATGGCGAAGACCTTATGCAGGAGTCTTTCAACTCCGTCTATATGATGGCCGATTCCGGCGCTCGGGGCTCTGCAGCTCAGATTCGTCAGTTGGCGGGCATGCGTGGTCTGATGGCCAAGCCGGATGGCTCTATCATTGAGACGCCAATCACTGCGAACTTCCGTGAAGGTCTGAACGTACTTCAGTACTTTATCTCGACCCACGGCGCACGTAAGGGTCTGGCTGATACGGCATTGAAGACGGCAAACTCCGGTTACCTGACTCGCCGCCTGGTCGATGTTTCGCAGGATCTGGTTGTTACCGAAGAGGATTGCGGTACCGAAGAAGGTCTGCTCATGACGCCACACATTGAGGGTGGCGACGTGGTTGTTCCTCTGGGTGATCGTGTGCTGGGTCGTGTTACTGCCCGGGATGCGTTTACACCAATAGATAAAGAAAACGCTGTTGTTCCTGCAGGCACTCTGCTGGATGAGAAAATGATCGAAGCCCTTGAAGGCGCCGGTGTGGACGAGGTCTGGGTGCGCTCTGCGATCACCTGTGAGACTCGTCACGGCATCTGCTCCAAGTGCTATGGTCGTGATCTTGCCCGTGGCCACCGTGTAAACGTTGGTGAAGCGGTAGGCGTTATTGCCGCGCAGTCGATCGGTGAGCCGGGAACCCAGCTTACTATGCGTACGTTCCACATTGGTGGTGCGGCAAGCCGGGCATCGGCGGTAGATAATATTCAGGTCAAGCATGGCGGTACTGTACGCCTGCATAACCTGAAATCGCTCGAGAAAACAAACGGTTCGCTGGTTGTTATTTCCCGTTCCTCTGCTCTGGCTATTGCAGACGATCAGGGGCGTGAGCGTGAGTGGTACAAGCTTCCCTACGGTGCAGTGCTCTCTGTTAAGCATGGCGACACTGTTGAGGCAGGTGTTGTTGTTGCCAAGTGGGATCCACACACTCACCCGATTATCGCGGAAGCCGAAGGTACCGCCAAGTTCGTCAATATGGATCAGGGTATTACTGTACGTACCCAGACCGACGAGCTTACAGGCCTGTCGACGATGGAAATTATCGATCCGAAGGAACGCCCGGCAGCTGGTAAAGATATACGCCCGGCAATCCAGATGGTTGATGAGTCAGGAAATGACGTTGACCTGCCAGGTGGTGGCGCGGCGATATTCTTCATGCCGGCGAACGCTTTGGTGACAATGGCCAATGGCGCGCGTATCGAACTGGGTGATGTAGTCGCCCGTATCCCGCAGGCAAGCTCCAAGACCCGAGATATCACTGGTGGTCTGCCAAGGGTTGCCGATCTGTTCGAGGCCCGTCGACCTAAAGAGTCGTCTATCCTGGCTGAGATCAGTGGCATGATTTCTTTCGGTAAGGAAACCAAAGGCAAGAAGCGTCTGGTTATCACGCCTAAAGATGCAGATCCTTATGAGGTTCTGATTCCAAAGCATCGCCAGATGAACGTCTTCGAAGGCGAAACGGTAGAAAAGGGTGAGGTAATATCTGACGGCCCATCCAATCCGCACGACATTTTGCGTCTGTTGGGTGTGGTTGAGTTGGCCAGGTATATCACCAACGAAATTCAGGACGTTTATCGTCTGCAAGGCGTTGTTATCAACGATAAGCACATTGAAGTTATTGTGCGTCAGATGCTTCGCAAAGTAGAAATTACCGATCCAGGTGATACTCAGCTGATTTCCGGAGATTCTGTGGAAATCAATAAGGTACTCGAAGCGAACGAAGCGGCTATCGCTGCCGACAAAGAGCCTGCAAGGTTCGAGCGTTTGTTGTTGGGTATTACCAAGGCTTCTCTGGCCACCGAGTCGTTCATCTCTGCGGCTTCGTTCCAGGAAACAACCAGGGTACTCACCGAGGGTGCGGTAACAGGTAAGCGTGACTATTTGCGCGGCCTGAAAGAAAACGTTGTGGTAGGTCGTCTGATTCCTGCGGGTACAGGTCTGGCTTATCACGCCGAGCGTCGACGCAAGCGCGAACTGGAACAACAGGGCGTTACTGCTGCTGACGTTGAAGAAGCTCTGAGCGCAGAACTCAACCGCGGAAGTTGAGTTCTGTGGACCATCTCCGTGTAGTTACTTATGCGGAGGTGGTTAAAAAGAGATCAGTCATCTTGACTGACAGGGGGTGCGGGCTTAAACTTGCGTCCCTTAAATTTTACCCCCTTCATTGGGGGTAAGTTTCATTGATATGGTTTTTTGGAGTTTGCTTACATGGCAACGATTAATCAGTTGGTGCGTAAGCCTCGTAAACGCAAGGTAGCCAAGAGCGACGTTCCTGCTCTTCAGGCTTGTCCTCAGCGCCGTGGTGTTTGCACTCGTGTTTACACTACAACGCCGAAGAAGCCGAACTCAGCACTGCGTAAAGTGTGTCGTGTTCGACTGACCAACGGTTTCGAGGTTTCCTCATACATTGGTGGTGAAGGTCACAACCTTCAGGAGCACAGTGTTGTGCTTATCCGTGGTGGTCGAGTAAAAGATCTTCCGGGTGTGCGCTATCACACTGTTCGCGGAACACTGGACACCCAGGGTGTGCAGAGCCGTAGGCAGGGTCGCTCCAAGTACGGTACAAAACGTCCCAAGTCCTGATATCCCAAGCGGGTGTCTTTTATCGTTGCTTGTCAGAACGGTAAGAGTAAGGCTGAGTAGCATGAGCTATCTCAGGGGTTCCTGAAGACCTTTTAATTAGATAAGGGCTTATCGATGCCTAGAAGAAGAGTTGCAGCCAAACGGGAAATTATCCCGGATCCTAAGTTCGGTAGTGCACGTCTTGCCAAGTTCATCAACCATGTGATGGAAAGTGGTAAGAAGGCCGTTGCAGAGCGCATTGTTTACGGTGCTCTGACAATCGTTGCCGAGAAGTCCAATGAGGAGCCAATCGAGATGTTCGAGAAGGCCCTGGAGAACATCCAGCCGATGGTTGAGGTTAAGTCCCGTCGCGTTGGTGGTGCTACCTATCAGGTGCCTGTCGAAGTGCGGCCTTCCCGTCAGAATGCGCTGGCGATGCGCTGGCTCGTAGAGTTTTCACGGAAGCGTGGCGAGAAGTCCATGGCGCAGCGTCTGGCTGGTGAAATTCTTGACGCCGCTGACAGCAAAGGCTCCGCTGTTAAGAAGCGTGAAGACGTACACCGCATGGCAGAAGCCAACAAGGCGTTCTCTCACTTCCGTTTCTAACCAGCCGAGGTTTATACAGTGGCACGCAAAACTCCGATTAAACGTTACAGAAACATTGGTATCTGTGCGCACGTCGATGCGGGCAAAACCACAACGACCGAACGTATTCTTTACTATACCGGTCGTAGCCATAAAATGGGCGAGACCCATGATGGCGCGTCTACTACTGACTGGATGGAGCAGGAGCAGGAGCGTGGTATCACCATTACCTCTGCTGCTGTTACAACATTCTGGCAGGGTATGGACAAGCAGTTCGACGAGCATCGTATCAACGTAATTGATACCCCGGGCCACGTTGACTTCACTATTGAAGTTGAGCGTTCGCTGCGGGTGCTTGATGGTGCTGTGGTTGTGTTCTGCGGTTCATCTGGTGTTGAGCCACAGTCAGAGACTGTATGGCGTCAGGCCAACAAGTATGAAGTCCCACGCATGGTGTTCGTCAACAAGATGGACCGTGCCGGTGCTGACTTTCTGCGAGTGGTAGAGCAGATCAGAAGTCGCCTGGGTGCGACGCCTGTTCCATTGCAGTTGCCGATCGGAGCTGAAGATAATTTCGACGGCGTTGTCGATCTGCTTCGCATGAAGGCGATCTACTGGAACAATGATGACATGGGTATGACCTACGAGTTGGGTGATATTCCTGCAGACATGGTAGATGAAGTTGCCAAGTATCGGGAACAGTTGGTAGAGGCTGCAGCCGAAGCCAATGAAGAATATATGGAGAAGTATCTTGACGGTGGTGAGCTTTCCATCGAAGAGATCAAGAAGGGTCTGCGCTCGCGCACCATTGCCAACGAGATAGTTCTTGCGACATGCGGTTCTGCCTTTAAGAACAAGGGTGTTCAGGCTGTTCTTGATGCTGTTATCGAATACTTGCCGGCGCCGGATGAAGTAAAGGCGATTCGCGGTGAAGTAGATGAAGATGGCACCGAAGAGACTCGCCCTGTTGATGATAAAGCCCCGTTTGCAGCGCTGGCATTCAAGATCGCTACCGATCCGTTTGTGGGATCTCTGACGTTCTTCCGGGTTTACTCGGGTACGCTGGAATCCGGTAACGCGGTATATAACTCGGTTAAAGGTAAGAGAGAGCGTGTGGGCCGTATGGTTCAGATGCATGCTAACGACCGGGAAGAAATCAAGGAAGTTCTGGCTGGCGATATTGCTGCTGCAATCGGTCTGAAAAACGTCACCACAGGCGATACTCTGTGTGACGAAAACCACAAGATCATCCTTGAGCGTATGGAATTTCCTGAGCCGGTTATTTCGGTAGCTGTAGAGCCGAAGTCCAAAGCAGACCAGGAGAAGATGGGTGTAGCTCTGGGCAAACTTGCTCAGGAAGATCCGTCATTCCGTGTGCGTACAGACGAAGAAACCGGTCAGACGATTATCTCTGGCATGGGGGAGCTTCACCTGGATATTCTTGTTGACCGTATGCGTCGCGAGTTCAAGGTTGAGGCAAATATCGGTAAGCCTCAGGTTGCTTATCGTGAGTGCATTCGTAAGTCAGTGGACGTCGAAGGCAAGTTTGTTCGTCAGTCTGGTGGTCGTGGTCAGTATGGTCACGTTAAGGTCAGAATTGATCCGCTGCCGCTGGACGAAGAAGATGCAGAAAACTTTATCTTCGTAAACGAAATTGTAGGTGGTGCAGTTCCGAAGGAATATATTCCGGCGGTTCAGCAGGGTATCTCGGAGCAGATGCAGAACGGCTGCTTGGCCGGCTATCCGCTGCTGGGTATCAAGGCAACCTTGTACGACGGTTCCTACCACGACGTGGACTCCAACGAAATGGCGTTCAAGGTCGCGGGTTCCATGGCGATGAAGAAGGGCGCTCTGGAAGCGAACCCGGCTCTTCTGGAGCCGATGATGAAGGTTGAGGTTGTAACTCCTGAAGATTATATGGGTGACGTGGTGGGCGACTTGAATCGCCGTCGTGGCCTGATTCAGGGTATGGATGACGGTGTTGCGGGCAAGATTGTCCGTGCCGAAGTTCCGTTGTCGGAAATGTTTGGTTATGCGACTGATCTGCGTTCTGCAACTCAGGGTCGTGCGTCTTACGCGATGGAATTCTCGCGGTACGCCGAAGCGCCAAGCAATATTGCCGAAGCAATTATTAAAAAGGGTTGATACCCAGGACTTGAGTAACAGGAAGAGGTGTAACTGTGTCTAAATCTAAATTTGAGCGTAATAAGCCGCACCTGAACGTGGGCACTATTGGTCACGTAGACCATGGTAAGACGACTCTGACCGCTGCTCTGACTCGTGTATGTCACGAAGTATGGGGCACGGGTTCTGCGAGCGCATTCGATCAGATCGATAACGCACCAGAAGAGCGTGCGCGTGGTATAACCATCGCGACTTCGCACGTTGAGTACGATTCTCCTATGCGTCACTACGCGCACGTTGACTGCCCGGGCCACGCTGATTATGTGAAAAACATGATCACTGGTGCTGCTCAGATGGACGGCGCTATCCTGGTTGTGTCTGCAGCTGACGGCCCTATGCCTCAGACTCGCGAGCACATCCTGCTGTCCCGTCAGGTAGGTGTTCCTTACATCGTTGTGTTCATGAACAAAGCGGACATGGTCGACGATGAAGAGCTTCTGGAGCTGGTAGAAATGGAAGTGCGTGACCTTCTGGGCATGTACGACTTCCCGGCTGACGACACGCCGATCATTACTGGTTCTGCGTTGATGGCTCTGGAAGGTAAAGATGATAACGAAATGGGCACTACAGCTGTTAAGAAGCTGGTAGAAGCTCTGGATTCGTATATTCCTGAGCCTGAGCGCGCTATTGACCTGCCGTTCCTGATGCCGATTGAGGACGTATTCTCTATTTCGGGTCGTGGTACTGTTGTTACCGGTCGTGTAGAGCGTGGTATTGTCAAGGTTGGTGAAGAAGTTGAGATTGTTGGTATCAAGGATACCGTCAAGACTGTCTGCACCGGTGTTGAGATGTTCCGTAAGCTGCTGGACGAAGGTCGTGCTGGTGAGAACGTAGGTGTACTGCTTCGTGGTACCAAGCGTGATGACGTTGAGCGTGGTCAGGTTCTGTGTAAGCCGGGATCTATCAAGCCGCACACCAAGTTCGAGTGCGAAGTATACGTACTGAGCAAAGACGAAGGCGGTCGTCATACTCCGTTCTTCAAGGGCTATCGTCCGCAGTTCTACTTCCGTACGACTGACGTGACCGGTTCCTGCGAATTGCCGGAAGGCGTGGAAATGGTTATGCCTGGCGATAACGTGAAGATGGAAGTGACGCTGATCGCTCCGATCGCCATGGAAGATGGTTTGCGCTTCGCGATTCGCGAAGGTGGCCGTACCGTTGGTGCAGGCGTGGTAGCAAAGATTATCGAGTGATCTGCTCGTTTGAAAGTGCACTGAGTAGTTTCGGTGCAGGCCAGTAGCTCAATTGGCAGAGCAGCGGTCTCCAAAACCGCAGGTTGGGGGTTCGATTCCCTCCTGGCCTGCCATTTTTTTAACATCCGGATACATAAGTTGATTCCCATGGAGTCAAAAGCCGTTCAGTCAAACAGTCGTTTCGACGTAGTGAAGTGGCTGGTTGTTTTTGTGCTGATTGCCGTAGGTGTGGTAGGTAATCAGTATTTCAGCGCCGAATCTCTGCTGTATCGGGTTCTGGCTCTTGTTGGTCTAGCTATTGTGGCAATTTTCGTCGCTTTGCAGACCGCGCGTGGGCAGCGTTTTGCGACGTTGCTTAAAGAGGCTCGCGTTGAGATCCGGAAGGTGGTGTGGCCCACCAGGCCAGAGCTGGTCCAGACTACAGTTATTGTTGTAGTTTTTGTGCTGGTTGTGTCCCTGTTGTTGTGGGGTATGGATTCGATAATCAGTTTGCTGGTCGCCGGATTTATCGGCTAACAGGAGTGGGCAATGGCTAAGCGCTGGTACGTAGTTCATGCATATTCCGGCTTCGAAAAGCACGTAATGCGCACTCTGATGGAGCGCATCGCGCTGGAAGGCATGGAGGACAGGTTCGGCGAGATCCTTGTTCCTACCGAAGAAGTTGTTGAGATGCGTGACGGGAAAAAGCGCAAGAGTGAGCGCAAGTTTTATCCTGGATACGTGCTTGTCCAAATGGAAATGGACGATGGTACCTGGCACCTTGTGAAAAACACGCCACGAGTACTTGGTTTTATCGGTGGGACTAAAGATAAGCCCGCCCCAATCACTGAGCGCGAAGCAGAAGCTATTTTGCGTCGGGTGGAGAGTGGTGTAGATAAGCCTAAGCCCAAGACGTTGTTTGAACCGGGCGAAGTTGTTCGCGTTGTTGAAGGGCCGTTCGCGGACTTCAATGGTGTGGTAGAAGAAGTTGACTACGATAAGAGTCGGGTCAAGGTCGCTGTTCTGATTTTCGGTCGTTCCACTCCGGTAGAGCTGGAGTTTGGTCAGGTCGAAAAAGACTGACTGGTGGCTTTTAACCAGAATGCTCGCGCGCTCAGGTGTCGCGGGCTTTTTGTGTCTGCAACGGGGAGCTGTAAAGCGTTTGAACCCATAGGAGTAATGTCATGGCTAAAAAGATAGAAGCGTATATCAAGCTTCAGGTTGCTGCCGGTAAGGCCAACCCGAGCCCCCCTGTTGGTCCTGCCCTGGGTCAGCGCGGTGTTAATATCATGGAGTTCTGTAAGGCGTTTAACGCTCAGACTCAGGATATGGAAGCAGGTCTGCCTATTCCGACGGTTATTACTGTATACAGTGACCGTAGCTTCACTTTTATTACCAAAACCCCTCCCGCCCCGGTTCTTCTGAAGAAGGCTGCTGGCGTGAAAAGCGGTTCTGGTCGTCCGAATACAGAAAAGGTTGGCAAGGTTACTCGCGAACAGCTTGAAGAAATTGCCAAAACTAAAGAGCCGGACCTGACTGCTGCCGATATGGATGCGGCTGTTCGTACCATTGCTGGAACTGCCCGCAGCATGGGCCTTACCGTGGAGGGCGTGTAACATGTCTAAGTTGAGCAAGCGTCAGAAGCTTATTCTTGAAAAGACAGATTCCACTCGCTCTTACTCAGTTGATGAGGCCGTGTCGCTGCTGGTTGAGTTGGGCCAGAGTGTAAAGTTCAAAGAGTCGTTGGACGTGGCGATCAACCTGGGTGTTGACGCGCGTAAATCGGATCAGGTTGTTCGTAGCAGCACAGTATTGCCGCACGGCACAGGCAAAACCGTTCGTGTTGCAGTCTTCACTCAGGGTGCGAATGCCGAGAAGGCAACTGCTGCTGGGGCTGACGTTGTAGGTATGGACGACCTTGCTGAGGAAGTCAAAAAAGGCAATATGGATTTCGATGTGGTAATTGCCACTCCGGACGCCATGCGTGTTGTTGGTCAGTTGGGTCAGATTCTTGGTCCCCGTGGCCTGATGCCGAACCCGAAAGTTGGCACTGTAACCCCTGACGTTGAGACTGCGGTCAAAAACGCCAAGGCTGGTCAGGTGCGTTACCGCACTGACAAGAACGGTATTATCCATTCTCCATTGGGTAATGTTGAATTCTCTGCGCAGAACATCAAGGAAAACCTTGAGTCTCTGATCGCGGATCTGAAAAAGGCCAAACCATCTGCGGCGAAAGGCGTGTATCTCAAAAAGATCACACTTTCTTCGACTATGGGTCCTGGTCTGACTATCGATCAAAGCGGTTTGGATATCTGATCTCTTGATCGGTAGTTACTTTGTAGTCTGGGCGGAAGCCAAGGCTGTCAAAGACCGCAGGCCCCTGAAGTCTCCGGACTGGAAGGGTTAAAGCAACGCCTGCGCAGACGGTGTGAAGACGTTCTCTCTGAACCCAAACACCGTTAAGGCGCCCTAAGGAAGCAGATTGTAGTCGCTTCCAGGGTAATGATGGGTTTGCCGGGAATACCCCCGGCGAAATCGAGGAGAAATCCAGTGGCAATTAGACTCGAAGACAAGAAAGCGATCGTCGCTGAAGTCAACGAGACTGCCGGTGGTGCTCTGTCTGTGGTTCTGGCTGACTATCGTGGTGTTACCTCCGGTGACATGACGGCTCTTCGTGCCAAAGCTCGTGCTGAGAATGTGCATCTCAGGGTTGTTCGTAACAACCTTGCGAAAATTGCTATTCGTGGTACTGAGTTTGAGTGCATTGATGAAGCTTTGGTTGGCCCGACTATTTTGGCGTTCTCAATGGAAGATCCTGGCGCAGCGGCTCGCTTGCTGAAGGATTTTGCAAAAGAGAATGACGAATTCGAGATTAAAGGACTGGCAGTCGGCGGTGAGCTGATGGGCGCAGACCAGATCGATCGTCTTGCCAAGCTGCCAACACGTCACCAAGCGTTGACGATGCTGGCTGCTGTAACACAGGCACCAATCACCAAGCTGGCACGGACACTGAACGAAGTTCCTTCGAAAGTGACCCGCGCTGTAGCGGCAGTTCGCGACCAGAAGCAAGAAGCTGCTTGATTCTGTTGAACACCATTTTTATATTTTTGGGAGAAAGTCATGGCTCTGTCTAACGAAGACATTTTAAACGCAATTGCAGAAATGAGCGTAATGGACGTTGTAGCGCTGGTTGAAGCAATGGAAGAAAAGTTCGGCGTATCTGCCGCTGCTGCTGTTGCTGCTGCTCCTGCAGCTGCTGGCGAAGCTGCTGCTGCCGAAGAAAAGACCGAATTTGACGTTGTTCTGACCGGTGTCGGTGAGAAGAAAGTTAACGTTATCAAGGCTGTTCGTGAACTGACCGGCCTGGGTCTGAAAGAAGCGAAAGAAATGGTTGATGGTGCGCCCACAACTGTTAAAGAAGGTGCGAGCAAAGACGACGCAGAAGCGGCTAAAACCAAGCTTGAGGAAGCAGGCGCTTCTGTTGAGCTTAAGTAAGAGTCGGCTGTTGATCGAAACTGCGCTTCAAGCGTAGACAGGCTGGTGGCCTTTGTGCCACCGGCCTTTTTCTGTTGTATATGCTATAGAGTCTGGTTAGCACTTGCAGGTTGTTATTGGATCTGTGAAAGACTGCCGGAGTCTTTGTTCAAGACGGCGCGATAAGCCGAGCAATTCGGCCCCGAAGCAAAACATTGGTTGCTTCTTGATACCAGGTATCAGGTCTAAAGCTGGGGAATGCAGATGACTTACTCCTATACTGAGAAAAAGCGGATTCGCAAAGATTTTAGTAAATTGCCTTCCGTGATGGATGTCA
>Ga0209345_10003324_pt1 | contig 16675 bp, 12 predicted proteins | sample Cruoilmetagenom7_FD_187294 | JGI IMG/M metagenome (GOLD analysis project Ga0209345, IMG submission 187294) | Oil polluted marine microbial communities from Coal Oil Point, Santa Barbara, California, USA - Sample 7 (SPAdes) (version 2) | ecosystem: Environmental > Aquatic > Marine > Oil seeps ...
GAGTTGATAACCCCGATAGCGATGGAGAAGGAGTTAAGGTTTGCCATTCGGGAAGGTGGCAGGACTGTGGGTGCTGGTGTGATAAGTGATATTATTGATTGATTGGCACGACAACTGAATGTGGAGAGAACTTTAGAATGAGAGAGATTGTAACCTTAGGCTGTAGCGAGTGTAAAAGGAGAAACTACACAACAACCAAGAACAAAAGAACTACGCCTAATAAACTGGAGTTTAAGAAGTATTGTCGGTTCTGCCGGACTCATACGCTTCATAAGGAAACTAAATAGTTTTAGGCATTTACCACTTTTTTCTATAGCCTGCTAAGTTGTGGATTGAGTGTGATTTGAGGAATTAGCCAGGCCAGTAGCTCTAACGGCTAGAGCACCGGACTCCAAATTCGGGGGATGGGGGTTCGAATCCCTCCTGGCCTGCCAGTTAGGTGACAGTCCACGTGAAGTTGTGCGAAGCCTTTTTGTTCAACGTCCTTTTTGCTCAACGTTGATTATAAATCTATATGAGGGACATGGACGAAATAACTTCCTCAAGTTGGCGCTTAGATTTAGGTTAGATTTGTTCGATCTAAAAACGCAAAACCGCAGAAAAAGTCGAACTATTTTGAGGATTGAAATCTAAATCTGACGCAGAGATTGCGGAAAATAGTTATTTTTAATATATGAAGATGGTCACTAGTTAGGAGCGTATAGGTGATTGAGAAGGCCCAGAAATATTTAAGGGAAGTCAGGATTGAGTTACAAAAGGTCACTTGGCCTTCGCGAAAAGAAACTATTGGGTCAACCTCTGTTGTCCTGGTAGTTGTGATTATCATATCAGTTTATTTGGGGCTTATTGACATTGGGTTGTCAAGGTTGGTGAGGATCGTCTTAGGGTGACCAAGATTATTGGTTGAGTGGGTTAAAATGGTAAATAAGTGGTTTGTAGTCCACACATATTCAGGTTATGAAAACCAGGTTAGGGTTTCTTTAGAAGAGCGAATAAAGTTATATAAGAAAGAGGAATATTTTTCTAAGATTCTCGTGCCATCGGAGAAGGTTGTTGAACTTGTTAAAGGGGAGAAGAAGACTTCCGACCGAAAGATATTTCCAGGATACATACTGATCAACATGGAGCTAAATGATGAGACTTGGCATATTGTTAGGAATACCCCTAAAGTGACAGGGTTCATAGGTGGGAGGATCAACCCTGTAGCTATCCCGGATGCAGAAGTTGAAGAAATAATGAATCAGATGAGTGAGGGAAGCCTTAAACCAAAGCCAAAAGTCTTATATGAGAAGGGCGATAGCATTAAGGTGATTGACGGGCCTTTTACAAACTTTAACGGTGTTGTGGCAGAGGTTAAACCTGAAAAAGGTAAATTGAAGGTTTTTGTGAGTATTTTTGGGCGATCTACACCAGTGGAGTTGGAGTTCCTTCAGGTAAAAAAGACCTAATCTATAGATTTACAGATATTTATGAGTATTAAAACTTTAGTCTGAAGCAGAGATTGCGAAGAATATATTGACGGGCACTAATCTAGGGGGCACAGATGGCTAAGAAGATCATTGGGATTGTAAAATTACAAGTACAAGCAGGCAAAGCTAACCCTTCTCCTCCAGTAGGCCCTGCGTTGGGGCAACATGGGGTTAATATAATGGAATTTTGCAAATCCTTCAACGCTCAAACGCAAAAGCAGGAAGGTATGATAATACCTGTTGTTATTACTGTGTACGCTGATAGATCCTTTAGCTTCATTACAAAGACTCCCCCTGCATCTGTGTTATTGAAGAAGGTTGCCGGAATTGTGAAAGGCTCTGGAGAGGCTAACAGGTTGAAGGTTGGTAATGTTACCAGCAAAGAGATTGAGCAGATTGCAAAAACAAAACTACCTGATCTCAACGCAATTGATTTATCCGGAGCTGTAAGGATCATAGAAGGAACTGCAAGGAGCATGGGTATAGAAATAGTAAACTAAATCAGGCAGTGTTCATGATTAATCATGTGCTGAGAATATCAGTACGGTAGGTTGTTTGGGCTATTAAAGATGTAACTCGGAGAAGAAAAGGTGGCAAGAAAAGGGAAGAAGTATTCGGATATATTAAAGAGAGTTGATACAGTTAAAAGGTACGAACTAGAAGAAGGTATTAGCCTGGTGAAGGATAATTCCTATGCTAATTTTGATGAATCCATAGACATTTCCGTCAGGCTTGGTGTCGACCCTAGAAAGGCAGATCAAATGGTAAGGGGGACTGTTCTGTTGCCTCATGGAACGGGTAAAGAGGTTAGGGTTTTAGTCTTTGCAAGGGGAGAAAAAGAGAAAGAGGCCAGAGAATCAGGCGCTGATTTTGTTGGAGCAGAAGATTTGATAGATAAGATTGCCGATGGATGGGTAGGGTTCGATAAGGCTGTTGCTACTCCTGATATAATGAATTTAGTTGGAAAGATAGGGAAGATTTTGGGGCCAAGGGGGTTGATGCCAAATCCTAAGGTAGGTACCGTAACATTCGATGTTGGCCGTGTAGTTAAAGAGTTGAAAGCGGGTAAGGTTGAATTTAGAGCTGACAAGACGGGCATAATTCACGTTCCTGTTGGGAGGGTATCTTTTAGCCAGGAAAAGATATTAGATAATGTGCTTTCGCTTGTCGATGTTTTGATAAAGGCAAAACCGCCTTCAAGTAAAGGGGTATACTTGTGCGGTATAGCGCTGGCTGCTACCATGGGTCCAGGGATAAAGATTGATACGCTCCATGTTCGAAGTAGATTAAAATAGGTGTTGTGGGCAAGAAATCTAAACTTCTGACTAGTATAGAACCTCTGATTTTACCAGAGGTTTTATTTTGTAAGTTTCCCCCAATTTTTTGCAAAAGGATACGAGCGGTTCTTTTGGTCATACTAGAGGTTTTCATATATTCAATTTCACAAGACCTGAGGGAAGAAATAATTGCCGTTGAATCTGCGTTGTGAATGTCTGTTTAGTATAGGGCTAAAATATTACAAAAGGGTAAGGGACGGGGATGAAATAACTTCCCCATTTGTGCATCTCATCTTCAGGCCATCTTTGCCCGATCTTCAAACACAAAATCCTCGAAATAGTTCGACTATTCCTGCGGTTTTGCGTTTTCAGATCGAACAAATCTAACCTAAATCTGAGCGCAACTTGAGGAAGTTATTTCGTACCCGTCCCTAAGCTACTTTATAGCTTTGATGAAGGATGTCTGGAAATCTATAGGAAGAAGGAGGAGAAGGAGGAGGAGGATTGGATGCCATTGAATAGGACATTGAAAGAACAGATGGTTTCAGAGTTGCATGAGAAGATTCAAAAAGTAAAGGTTGCCATCCTTACGGACTATTGTGGCCTGAATGTTGAAGATATAAGTAGACTGAGGAGAGAGCTTCGGAATGAGTCAGTGGAATATAAGGTTGTCAAGAACACTATCATAAAACTTGCTGCTAAAGACACAGAGCTGGAGTTGTTGGATGAGTATTTTTCTGGTCCGAATGCTGTCGCTATCAGTTACGAGGACCTCATATCTCCGGCTAAGGTCTTAACAAGGTTCGCAAAAGATTATCCAAAATTAGAGATTAAGGCCGGAGTGCTGGATGGCAAGGTTATGACACCTGATGATATCAAGTTGCTTGCCCAAACTCCCAGCCGAGAAGTTTTACTGGCGCAAATGTTGTCTGTATTTACGTCGAGCCAGGCAGGTCTGGTAGGGGTTTTAAATGGAATACTTTTGAAGCTTGTTTATGTACTGGAAGCAATCAAAGAAGAGAAATCAAAAAGTAGTTGAAACATAATTTATAGGAGGGGGAGGTTAAGGTATGTCAACAGTTGCCAAGGAAGATGTTATAAGCTTTATCGAGAATATGACGATTCTGGAGCTTTCCGGTTTTGTAAAGGAACTGCAAGAGAAATTTGGTGTTTCAGCCGTGGCTCCGGTTGCTGCTATGCCAACGGGGCAAAATCAGGCCGAAGTATCATCTGAAGAAAAAACCGAGTTTGATGTTATCCTGACAGCGATAGGAGACAAGAAGATTCAGGTAATTAAAGTAGTCAGAGCACTCACAGGCCTAGGGCTGAAAGAAGCCAAAGACTTTGTTGAGAGTTCGCCTAAGGCAGTCAAAGCAGCCATCCCAAAAGAAGAGGCTGAGGAGGTTAAAAAACAATTAGAGGAAGTAGGTGCAGGTGTTGAGATTAAATAAGACCGAAACTTGGTTTTCTTTGGGTTGTTAATTGTTGAAATCTATAGGTTGTAAGATTGTTTTAGGACCTTTGGTGCAAGACAAAGAGGAATAAAGATGGGTCAATCGGTATTGTTGAATGGCGATACTAGAAGAAAGAGTTTTACAAGAATCCGAAAGATTGTCGATATCCCTGACCTCATAAATGTCCAAAAGAGGTCTTATGAAAGGTTTTTACAAAGGGACGTTAATCCTGAGGATCGGGAGAATGTCGGTCTTCAAGGAGTATTTAAAGGGGTTTTCCCTATAAGAGATTTTAACGGCACTTCATCAATGGATTTCGTAAATTATAAACTGGGAGATCCGAAATATGGAGTGAATGAATGTCGGCAGAGGGGGATGACCTATGCTATTCCGATAAAAGTCACAGTCAGACTAGTTGTTTGGGATGTTGATGATGAAACCGGCGCTCGAAGTATTAGAGATGTTAAAGAACAAGAGGTGTATTTTGGAGAGGTTCCATTGATGACTGAAGATGGAAGTTTTGTCATCAACGGGACTGAGAGGGTAGTGGTCAGTCAATTGCATAGGTCTCCGGGGATATTCTTCGATCATGACAAAGGCAAGACCCATGCCAGTGGCAAGTTATTATACTCTGCCAGGATTATCCCTCAATTGGGATCATGGATAGATTTTGAATTTGACAATAAAGACATAATTTACGTACGTATTGACAGGCGACGAAAGATTCCGGCAACTGTTTTACTGAAAGCCTTGGGATATTCCAATAAAGAGATATTGAATTATTACTATAAGACTGAAAGGGTTATAATTGAAGGTGATTTGATCTTTAAGAGTGTGGACCAGGATCTTCTGGCAGGGACCAAGGCTTCAAAGGATGTCGTATATCCTGAGACCGGTGAGGTCATCGTCAAGAAAGGCAGGAAGATCACCAAGCCCCTGGTTCGCAGGATCATGGATGCAGAGATAAAGAATATCCCCATTGATGTTGAAGATATCGTGGGCTGTTTTATTTCTAATGACATAGTTGACCCTTACGAAGACGAAGAAGATGTTATCTTGAGATGTAACGATGAACTTAGCTTTGAGAAATTTGAGGAGTTAAAAGACAGAGGGATAAGGGAATTTGAGTTGCTTTATGCCGGGAGTGCAGGTTCGGATCTACCCATACGAAACACGTTGGCAGTAGACAAGATGTCAAGTACTGATGATGCAATTGTCGAGATCTACAGAAGGTTGCGCCCCAGTGATCCCCCTAATATGGAAACTGCCACTACATTTTTTGATAACCTTTTCTTTAATTTAGAGCGCTACGATTTGTCCAAGGTCGGCAGACTGAAACTGAATCAAAAGCTAGGCTTGAAAATCCCTCTCGACCACAGAACCCTAAGAACAGAAGACATCCTCAAAGCTATTCAGGTGCTTGTTGAGTTGAAGAATGGAAAAGGGTCTATAGACGATATCGATAACCTCGGGAACAGAAGAGTGAAATCAGTGGGGGAACTCCTTGAAAACCAATACCGTATTGGTTTAGTACGAATGGAAAGGGCTATCAAGGAGAGAATGAGCTTACAAGAGATTGAAACGCTTATGCCTCATGATCTAATTAATCCAAAACCTGTTTTAGCTGTTGTTAAAGAATTTTTTGGAAGTAGTCAATTGTCTCAATTTATGGATCAAACTAACCCTTTATCAGAGATCACTCATAAAAGGCGTCTAAGTGCACTCGGTCCAGGTGGCCTAACCAGAGAACGTGCTGGGTTTGAAGTTAGGGATGTACATACCACCCATTATGGGAGGATATGTCCTATTGAAACCCCTGAAGGGCCTAATATAGGTTTGATCGTCTCTTTGAGTACTTTTGCTACCATTAACGAATACGGTTTTATAGAGACTCCATATAGGGAGGCATGCGATGGAGTTGTAACAAACAAAATCAGGTATCTGTCCGCCTCAGATGAAGAGGGTTATGTTATAGCCCAAGCCAATGCTCTACTGGATAAGGATGGAAGATTTTCTGGAGAACTGGTTTCTGCTCGTAAGACTGGAGAGTTTGTTATGGCTTCACCAAAGCAAGTCGATTTGATGGATGTCTCTCCGAATCAACTGGTTAGTATAGCGGCTTCATTGGTTCCCTTTTTAGAGCATGATGATGCTAACAGAGCGCTTATGGGGGCCAATATGCAGCGGCAAGCAGTACCCTTAATGCGTACGGACGCACCTCTGATAGGAACAGGGATAGAAGGTATAGTCACCAGAGATTCCGGCTTAACTGTTACGGCGAAGAGGGGTGGTCTTGTTGAGGACGTGGATTCTTCTCGTATTGTAGTTAGGATTGAAGAGGTCGAGGATAGTTTGGGCAGTGTCGTCGACATATATAATCTTGTGAAATACCAGCGATCTAATCAAAACACCTGCATTAATCAGAAACCATTGGTAGAGATTGGAGATAGGATAAGAAAAGGAGAAATAATTGCCGATGGTCCCGCAACAGCCATGGGAGAGCTTGCATTAGGGCATAACGTATTGGTAGCCTTTATGCCTTGGGGGGGCTACAATTTTGAAGATTCTATCCTTATAAGTGAGAAGGTATTAAAAGACGATAGTTTCACCTCAATTCACATAGAGGAATTTGATGTGGCCGCCAGAGACACAAAACTGGGGAGGGAAGAGATTACCAGAGATATCCCGAACCTCAGTGATGACTCTTTGAAGGATCTCGATGATAGTGGAATAGCCCGTATCGGGGCGGAGGTTAAATCCGGGGCTATCCTGGTAGGAAAGATTACACCTAAGGGTGAGACACAACTCTCACCAGAAGAAAAACTGCTAAGGGCAATTTTTGGTGAAAAGGCTAGAGACGTGCAAGACACCTCATTGAGGGTTCCACCTGGGGTCAAGGGGGTAGTAATTAATGCTAAAGTATTCTCAAGACGGGGAGTCGAAAAGGATGAAAGGGCAAAGTACATTGAGGGGTTAGAGGTGTCGAGGATATTAAAGGACCAGGATGATGAGATAGGAATAATTAAATATACTGCCGCACAGAAGGTCAAGAAGCTTTTAGTTGGAAGAACCTCGGCTACGAAATTAACAGATGATAGAGAGGGAATTGTATTATTAAAAAAAAATCAGTCAATAAAAGAAGAGGATATCGTTAAGATACCCATTAATAAGTGGAAGGAGATCTCCATTGTTGATGGTGATGATATCGAATCTGAAATTGATAGAATCATAGAAGCCCTTCATGAGCAGATCGACTTGGTTAAATTGGTGTTTGAGCAAAAGATTAACAGGATCACAAAGGGCGATGAACTTCCCCCTGGTGTTATCAAGATGGTGAAGATTTGTGTGGCTGTCAAGAGAATGCTTTCGGTGGGTGATAAGATGGCGGGAAGACATGGGAACAAGGGGGTCCTTTCCAGGATATTGCCGGAGGAAGACATGCCGTATATGGAAGACGGGACTCCAATGGATATAGTGTTAAACCCTTTAGGGGTTCCTTCAAGGATGAATGTGGGGCAGATATTAGAGACCCATTTGGGATGGGCTGCCAGAGGTCTTGGTAAGATTATAGATGAATATCTTAAGAAGGATAACAATGTTGATCTTATACGATCTAGGCTTAAAGATATATATTCGTCAAAAGTGGTCGATAAAATCATAGATGAGGCCGAAGATGAAGAGGTGATGAAGTTAGCTAGGAGGTTTAGAGGTGGGGTTTATATGGCCTCGCCTGTTTTCGATGGAGCTAAGGAAGAGGATATAGAGAGCGCACTTTCAATGGCTGGTCTACCTGTGAGCGGCAAAACTATTCTTTTTGATGGTACAACAGGGGAGGCTTTTGATCAGCTTGTGAGTGTGGGGATAATCTATATGATGAAACTTCATCACTTAGTGGATGATAAGATTCATGCCCGTTCCATAGGACCGTACTCCTTGGTTACACAACAACCATTGGGCGGGAAGGCCCAATTTGGTGGTCAAAGATTAGGAGAAATGGAGGTATGGGCTCTGGAGGCTTATGGGGCCGCGTACTGTTTGCAGGAGTTTCTTACTGTAAAATCGGATGATGTTTGGGGAAGGGCAAAGACCTATGAGACCATTGTAAAAGGGGGAGATGTTTTGGAGTCTGGATTACCTGAATCGTTCAATGTTTTAATCAATGAACTTCAGGGTTTGGCCTTGGAGGTATCCTTGAATGAAGAAGAGAAAGCCGATGGGGCTGGTGATGAAACATGAGATATGGATTCCCATATATTTAAATTTAATTGTCAGAAATTTTGAAACTCATTTGAATTATGCCTTTAAGCCATTGTAATTTGTAGCTCATGATTGAGTTTCAAAATTTCTGATTGTGAAAACCTATAGAATATGAGATGAAAAACGGGAAGTTGTTTCGGCTTTGTTCCTAAATCTGTAATAAATGGAAGTGTGATATAGGAGGGTTAACAGTGGAAGGCACTTTTGGAATGTTTGAGAAACCCAAGAGTCCCTTGAGTTTTGGCTCTTTGAGAATTTCCCTGGCTTCACCGGAAACTATCAGGGGCTGGTCACATGGGGAAGTTAGGAAACCCGAGACTATTAATTATAGGACTTTTAAACCAGAAAGGGATGGGTTGTTTTGTGCAAAGATTTTTGGTCCTGTCAAGGACTATGAATGTAATTGTGGAAAATACAAGAGGTTGAAACATCGAGGTGTTTTATGTGAGAAATGTGGGGTTGAGGTCATCCCGTCAAAGGTTCGCCGAGAAAGGATGGGACATATAGAACTTGCTTCACCGGTTGCCCATATCTGGTTCCTAAAGAGTCTTCCAAGTAGGATCGGTACCCTGTTGGATATGACGCTGAAAGAAGTAGAGAGGATTCTATACTTTGAATGCTATGTGGTTACAGACACGGGAAGTACCCCACTGAAGCTGGGGGACCTGTTGACTGAAGAGAGAAACCTAAGACTTAGAGAGGAATACGGTGACGATTTTTCAGCTGGCATGGGTGCAGAAGCAATCAGGAAATTGTTAAGGAAAATAGATACGGACGAACTTTCAGAAAAGCTTCGTTCAGAGATGAAAGATTCCACCTCAGAAGCAAAGAGAAGAAAGGTTGCTAAGAGGTTGAGGGTGGTAGAATCATTCAAGAAGTCCGGAAATAAACCAGAGTGGATGATACTAGAAGTCATTCCTGTTTTACCGCCTGATTTACGGCCTTTGGTTCCTTTAGATGGTGGACGTTTTGCAACTTCTGATCTCAATGATTTGTATCGGAGAGTTATCAACAGAAATAACAGATTAAAAAGGCTTTTGGAAGTAGATGCCCCTGAAATTATAATAAGCAATGAAAAGAGAATGCTTCAAGAGGCTGTGGATGTTTTATTTGACAATGGAAGAAGGGGGAGGGCCATTACGGGAAGGAATAAACGACCCTTGAAGTCTTTGAGTGATATGCTTAAAGGGAAGCAGGGGAGATTCAGACAAAATCTTTTAGGTAAACGGGTTGACTACTCTGGACGCTCGGTTATTGTTATAGGCCCACAACTTAGGTTGCATCAATGCGGTCTTCCCAAAAAGATGGCCTTGGAACTCTTTAAGCCATTTGTTTATAATAGATTAGATAGAAAGGGATATGCAACTACTGTTAAGAGTGCAAAGAAGATGGTTGAAAGGGAAACTCCAGAGGTGTGGGATACTCTGGAAGAGGTAGTTAGGGAATACCCTATCCTTTTAAACAGAGCGCCAACTTTGCACCGATTGGGAATCCAGGCATTTGAGCCTACTTTGGTTGAAGGTAAAGCTATTCAGTTACATCCATTGGTATGTGCAGCTTTCAATGCCGATTTCGATGGGGATCAGATGGCGGTTCACATCCCTCTTTCCATCGAAGCTCAGATTGAAGCAAGGGTTTTGATGATGTCTACAAACAACGTTCTGTCCCCGGCTAACGGGAAACCGATTATCGTTCCTACCCAAGATATAGTCTTAGGTATCTATTATATGACACGAGAAAAAGGGTCTGTTAAAGGATCAAACAAGATATTCTCGAATGTAGAAGAAGTAAGAATGGCCTATGATGCCTTGGAAGCGGACATCCATGCCAGGATTAAGGTGAGGATGAATGGAGGTCTGGTGGACTCTACGGTGGGAAGGGTCCTATTAAAGGAAATAGTGCCTGATGAGATACCTTTCTTTACCATTAATAGGGTTATGAACAAGAAGGAACTGAGTAGCTTGATAGATCAGTGCTATAGACTCTGCGGAAGTAAGAAGACTGTCATTCTAGCCGACAGATTGAAGGACCTTGGTTATGCATTTGCTACAAAGGCCGGAATTTCTATCTCGATTACGGATATGTTGATCCCCCCCAATAAGGCAGAAGTTTTGGAGAAGTCTCACAGTGATGTCAAGGATATTGAGAGTCAGTATACGGAAGGTCTCATAACGGATGGTGAGAGATATAATAAGGTTATTGACATCTGGGCACAGACCACTGAGAACATTGCTGATGAGATGTTACATGAGCTGGGCACGGAAATATTGGTTGGCGCTGATGGCAAAAAGAAGGAATTGCCTAGTTTTAACCCCATTTTTATGATGGCAGATTCCGGATCTAGGGGCAGTGCACAGCAGATCCGGCAGTTGGCTGGCATGAGAGGATTGATGGCCAAGCCATCAGGCGAAATAATAGAAACACCAATTACCGCGAATTTTAGGGAAGGACTGACTGTTCTCCAATATTTCATCTCCACACATGGGGCTCGTAAAGGACTAGCTGATACGGCCTTAAAAACAGCCAACTCAGGGTATCTCACCCGCAGGCTTGTGGATGTAGCTCAGGATGGTATTATAACTGAAGAGGACTGTGGGACTATTGATGGAATAAATGTTTCATCTCTAGTAGAAGGTGGGGAGATTATTGAACGCATAGGTGACCGAATATTGGGGAGGGTTGCCTTAGAGGACATAAAAGATCCCTTTACAGGTGAGATACTGGTAAAAACTCATCAGGAGATTGATGAAGATGTTGTTACTAAGATTGAAGAAGTCGGTATTGAACGGGTTAAGATTCGTTCGGTGCTAACCTGTCAGTTAAGAAATGGAATCTGTGCGGAGTGTTACGGTCGAGACCTTGCCCGTGGCAAGAGAGTCAATCTAGGAGAAGCAGTAGGGGTGATTGCCGCCCAATCCATAGGAGAGCCCGGAACCCAATTGACCATGAGGACCTTCCATATTGGTGGAACTGCTAGCAGGCGTGTAGAACAAAGCACCCTTGAGTCAAGGAAGGGTGGGGTGGTTAAATTTACAAATCTGAATATGGTCAGGAATAAAGAAGATAGCCTGGTTGTTATGAATAGGAATGGTATTATTAGTATACTTGATAATGACGGGAGGGAAAGAGAACGATACCCACTCATTTACGGTGCTAAGGTGAAGGTCAAAGAAAAAGAGGCTGTAAAGCCGAGGCAGTTTCTCGCAGAATGGGATCCATATTCTACACCCATCTTAACAGAGGTTTCTGGAAGGGTTAAATTTGGAGACATCATAGAAGGCATTACAATGCAGCGGCAGGTAGATGAGGTAACCGGCCTTTCCAGGAAGGTGATCATCGAACCGAAGAATCCGGATGTCCGTCCGAGGGTGTCTATTAAGGATAAAAAGGGCCGTACCGTAAAGTTGGAGGAGTCAGGTGCGCCGGCAAGATACTTCCTTCCAGTAAAAGCAAACATCGTGGTAAATGAAGGGGACGAGATAAACGCTGGGGATGTAATAGTTAAGATACCGAGAGAGACCACCAAAACAAAGGATATAACCGGGGGGTTACCTAGGGTTGCTGAGTTGTTCGAAGCCAGGAAGCCCAAAGAATGTGCTGTGATAAGCGAGATAGATGGTGTTGTATCATTCGGTAAGGATGTTAAGGGTAAGAGAGATGTTGTGATTACCCCAGAGGTCGGTGAAGCGAAGGAGTACTTGATCGCGAAGGGGAAACATATAAGTGTTCACGAAGGAGATAGTGTGAGGGCGGGAGAGCCTCTAATGGATGGTCCATCTAACCCTCACGATATTTTGCATATCCTTGGAGAGAAGGAGCTAGCCAGGTATCTGGTTGATGAGGTTCAAGAGGTTTACCGTCTCCAGGGCGTGAAGATAAACGATAAGCACATCGAGGTGATCGTACGGCAGATGCTCAGACGAGTGATGATAAAAGAAGTTGGTGATACGGATTTTCTAGCCGGAGAACAAGTGGAGAGGGTTGCATTTGAAGAAGAGAACGAGAAAGTGCTGCAAAGGAATGGTAAACCAGCTACAGCAGAGCCCCTACTCCTTGGAATCACCAAGGCTTCATTGAGTACCGGCAGTTTCATTTCAGCAGCATCTTTTCAAGAGACTACTAGGGTTTTGACTCAGGCCAGTATTGAAGGAAAGTATGATTTCTTGAAGGGCCTAAAAGAGAACGTGATCATGGGTAGGTTAATCCCTGCTGGAACAGGATACCATGGATACCGGAAATTGGATATAGACACAGACACAGACACAGACACAGATGAGTACGAGGCTTTTGCGGAAGAAGAAAAAATGGAGAATTGACAAATAAAAGCTTGACAAAGGAAACGAATACTGCGAGTATATGTGACTTTGTGAATGGGTAATAACAAGTTAATGTCCATCCAGAAATGAGATATTTTTTTGCAAGGCAAAGAAAGTTGAAGATTTTAAGCGTAGGGGATATATAGATTTTCAGATATTAAATTTCACAAGGCCAGAGGGAGGAATTCGAGTAAGTCGTACATTTAGTATAGTACGTCGTCGAGGATTCCGACCGATAACGCAGTGAAATTTAATATATTGAAATCTATACCATGTATTTTTTGAGGATTAAAATCTGAGGCTGATATAGAGATTAAGGAAAATACCTATTTATGGATGGGTTCTAAGTTAGAGAGAGGGAACGTGCCTACTATAAGCCAATTGGTTAGAAAAGGACGGAAAAAGGTCAAGAAGAAGACGGATGCTCCTGCTCTTGTGGGCTCGCCTCAGAAGAGAGGGGTTTGCACCCGAGTTTATACCTCAACGCCTAAAAAACCAAATTCTGCATTGAGAAAAGTAGCGAGAGTTAGATTGACCAATGGTATTGAGGTGACTTCGTATATTCCGGGAGTTGGACATAACCTTCAGGAGCACTCTGTAATCTTGATAAGGGGGGGTAGGATTAAAGACCTGCCCGGTGTGAGATACCATGTTATCAGAGGAGCATTGGATGCTTCAGGAGTTGAGGACAGGAAGAGAGCTCGGTCCAAATATGGGACGAAAAAGACAAAATAATTCAAGCTGTGCAGTTACCTAACAATAGCGCTTAGACTTGAATAAGGGACGAGGCTGAAATAATTGGCCTGAGTAGAGCATAAGTTATAAAGCTATAGGTTTTCAGATATTAAATTTCACAAGGCCAGAGGAAGGAATCCGAGTAAGTCGTACATTGTAGTACGTCGTCGAGGGTACCGACCGATAACGCAGTGAAATTTAATATATGGAAATCTATAAATTAAATTTTGTATGTCTGTAACCGGTGGAGTAAATAGATGCCTAGGAGAAGGGAAGTTCCGAAAAGAGATATTTTGCCAGACCCAAAGTACAAGGATGTGCTTGTAACAAAGTTTATGAATGTAATTATGCGAAATGGCAAAAAGAGTGTAGCCGAATCTATTACTTATGGTTCCTTTGATCTTATTAAAGAGAGGACAACGTCCGATCCCTTAAGGATTTTTCAAAAGGCGTTGGAGAATGTTAAGCCAGTTATTGAGGTTAAATCCCGTCGAGTTGGTGGCTCAACATACCAGGTTCCTATTGAGGTGAGGCATAGGCGAAGAAGTGCTCTATCGATAAGGTGGTTGGTAGGTTATGCCAGAAAAAGGCCGGAAAAGACTATGGTAGAGAGATTGGCCTCTGAACTGATGGATGCTGCTAACAATCGAGGCTCAGCTGTCAAAAAGAAGGAAGATGTTCACAAGATGGCTGAAGCCAATAAGGCTTATGCGCATTACCGTTGGTAGAGAGAAGTAAGTATATAAATTTAAAATTCACTGCATTATCGATCGGAATCCTCGACGACGTATTAAGATGTGTGACTTGCTCGAAACGGATTCCGCCCTCTAGGTTTGTGAAACTTTATACTTAAGTCTCCTTCAGGAGTTGCGATTGTTCTTATATTGCTCAATCTATGATTTGAGTATTTTATTATGTTTTTGGGGTTGGTGGAAAGCTTGTGAGAGTAACTCCGCTGGAAAAAACGAGAAATTTAGGGATCATGGCGCATATAGATGCAGGGAAGACCACGACCACTGAGAGGATACTATACTATACAGGTGTATCTTATAAGATGGGAGAGGTGCATGATGGATCCGCTGTTATGGACTGGATGGAACAGGAACAAGAGAGGGGCATCACTATAACCTCGGCTGCTACCACTTGTTCGTGGAAGAACAACAGAATCAATGTTATTGATACCCCAGGGCATGTTGATTTTACCGCAGAGGTTGAGAGGTCTTTGCGCGTTTTAGACGGAGCCGTAGCTGTATTTTGTTCGGTGGGAGGGGTTGAGCCACAATCAGAGACTGTTTGGAGACAAGCAGAGAAGTATAACATACCAAAGATTGCTTTTATAAATAAGATGGATAGAGTGGGAGCGGATTTTTTTAGGGTACTTGATATGATGGCTTCTAAACTACAGGCTAATCCGGTGATTCTTCAGTTGCCGTTAGGCATTGAGGAAAACTTCAAGGGTGTACTCGACCTCATTGAAATGAAGGCTTTGGTTTACGACGAAAGCACCCTCGGAGCTAATTTTAAGGAAGAGGGGGTGCCATTACACCTAAAAGATTACGTTTCAGAACATCGAGAAAAGCTTGTTGAGTCAGTGTTAGAACAGGATGATGCATTGATGGAGAAGTACCTGAACGGAAATGTTATTACGAATAATGAGATTAAAAAAGGCATTAGAAATGCAACCCTGGCTAATAAGCTCACCCCGGTGTTCTGCGGTTCAGCATTTAAGAATAAGGGAATACAGCCTTTATTGGATGGTGTTCTTGATTACCTGCCGTCTCCTTTAGATATCCCCCCAATAAAAGGGGTCAATCTGGAAGGTGAAGAGGTTACAAGAATGGTGAGCGATGATACTCCTTTCTCATCTCTAGTCTTCAAGGTTATGAATGATCCATTTGTAGGCAGGCAGTATTTTCTTAGAGTCTATTCAGGACACCTCGCAAGGGGTTCTTTTGTATACAATGCTACCAAGGGTAGGAAAGAGAGGATTGGTCGTCTTTTAAAAGTCCATGCCAACAAAAGGGAGGAGATAAAAGAGGTATATGCAGGAGATATCGTTGTTGTTGTTGGATTAAAAAATACGAAAACTGGTGATACTCTTTGTGAAGAAGAACATCCAGTAATTTTAGAATCCATGGAATTTCCTGAACCGGTCATTTCCGTTGCAATTGAGCCCAAGACCCAGGTTGATCAAGAAAAAATGGCAGTTTCTCTTGGTAAATTGGCTACAGAGGATCCAAGCTTTAATGTTCGCATTGACGAAGAGACAAGTCAGACGATTATTTCTGGGATGGGGGAACTTCATTTGGAGATAATTGCAGACAGACTCCTTAGGGACTTTAAGGTTGCCGCCAATGTTGGCAAACCGCAAGTGGCTTTTAGAGAGACGATTGGAAAGTCTGTTCTCGCAGAGGGTAAATTCATCCGCCAATCAGGAGGACGGGGTCAATACGGACATGTTAGGCTAAAATTAGAGCCTCAAGGGCGCGGGTCTGGTTTTAATTTTGTTAACGAGGTTGTTGGGGGAAGGGTTCCTAAGGAGTATATCCCTGCAGTTAAAAAAGGCGTAATTGAGGCTATGGAGAGGGGATCTTTAGCCGGATACCCAGTGGTGGATGTTAAGGTTACATTATATGATGGTTCTTACCATGAAGTTGATTCCTCGGAATTGGCTTTTAAGGTTGCTGGGTCTATAGGATTTAGAGAAGGAGCAAAGAAGGCTCAACTGATTTTGTTGGAGCCCATTATGGCGGTTGAAGTAGTGGTTCCAGAAGAATTTGTAGGAGATATCATAGGCGACCTGAATTCTAGGAGAGGTAAGGTCTTGGATATGGGTGTTCGAGGAGGTGGGAAGGTTTTGGATAGTAGAGTACCATTGGCTGAGATGTTTGATTATTCTACTGACATGCGGTCGGCTACGCAAGGTAGGGCGACATATACCATGCAGTTTTCCCATTACGATCCGGCCCCATCTTCTGTTGTAGAAAGCATCCTGAGATCAGTCTGAAAGAGCGAAATTCCTGAGAAGGAGGATTTAACCATGTCTAAGAAGAAGTTTGAGAGGACAAAGCCGCATGTGAATATAGGGACGATAGGTCATGTTGATCATGGTAAGACGACTTTGACTTCGGCGATAACGAAGGTATTGAGCAATCAGGGTTTTGCGG